>JAEEGG010014352.1_pt1 | contig 16779 bp, 14 predicted proteins | sample 9134161 | NCBI WGS metagenome assembly JAEEGG01 (sample SAMN16246543, study PRJNA631951) | gut metagenome | biome: gut microbiome; feature: rumen; material: CR-attached | host: Bos | place: Iran: Karaj | collected 2018-10 | reverse complement strand
ACCAAGAGCATCCTGATGGGCTTCGGTCTGGGCAGCGACGACATCCATGCCCCCAACGAGAACTACCCGCTCGAGCAGTTCTTCAAAGGCATTGAGACCATCCCCTACTTCTATGAGTATTTTGCACAATAATCAATTTATTTCTTGAATGCTTGAATGTGTAAATGCTTGAGTTATTGCTTGAATGCTTGAATGTGTAAATGTTTGAGTGAAAATACTCAAACAATCAAGCAATCAGACAATCAAACAATCACTAAAGCAATCAAGCAATCAGACAATCAAACAATCTTAAAATCATGAAGAAACTTTTTCTTATAGCTCTTTTAAGTCTGGCTATGGTTCCGGCAATGGCCCAGCATCACGGTAACGGCCAGCATTGCGGCAACTGTCCCCACCACAAACAGCATCAGGCACAGCAAGCCCAACAGCCCAAGACCATCAACGGCATGGCCGCCGAGATTGTCAAGGCCTTCCCCGAAGCCAAAAGCGTGAAGAAGGAAGCCAAATGGACTGTGGTATTCGATGCCAACAAAGCCGTGCTGGGCTATGCAGTCTATTCCAAACCCGCCAGCGACGGAATCAAAGGCTACAACGGCGAAACGCCCCTGATGATAGCCCTCGACGCCAAGCAGAAAGTGAAATGCGTGGTACTGCTGCCCAACAACGAGACCCCTGGATACCTGCAACGCGTTGTGGATGCCGGACTTCTCAAACAATGGGACGGCATGAAGGTGAGCAAAGCCTGCAAGAAGAAAGTCGATACCGTTTCCGGTGCCACCTTCTCCTCCCGCAGCATCATCGAGACCCTGCAGGCAGCCCTTAAAGAATTCGTTAATTCGTAAATGTGTTAATTCGTAAATCGACTAACACATTAACACGTTAACACATTCTCTCATTCAAAAAATGCTCTACTCTATTTTTGACAACATGGAGCGCTGCACCCCTGAGGAGGTGCAGCGCTTATTACCTCTTGTGCCGGAAGAACATCAGGCCATTGCACTAAAGTTCAAACACACTTTCGGGCAGTTTGCCACAGTCAAGAGCATCCTGATGCTGAAAGAGCTGTTGACCGGAAACGGATTGATTCCACAGAACGATTTGCTCCACTTTGAATACAACTCCCACGGCAAACCCCATCTGGCAAACCATCCAGACATTCACTTCAACATCAGCCACTGTCCCCACGCCATCGCCGTAGCCGTTGACAGCGCACCCATCGGAGTGGATGTGGAGCGGTTTGTATCACCGTCCGAATCCCTGCTCAACTATTGCTTGAACGACGAGGAGGTGCAACAGGTAAAACAATCTGACTGCCCCGAGCAGACCTTCGCCGCCTTCTGGACAAAGAAAGAGGCTCTCTTCAAACTACGGGGCACAGGCATCACGCACGAACTACGCGACATACTAACCCATCTTCAACCGGATGAACGGCTGGAGACCACCCTCTACAAAGAGAAAAAGTTTGCCTTTACTCTGGCTTTGACGAATCGCTGACGATAGTGAATTCCAAATCGGCGAGCTTGAAATAGGCTCCCGCAAAGTCCATATAGCCAACACGCACCAACACCGTACCCTCATTCACTTTGGGAGTCATATAATACGTGCCAAGCTCACCGCCTTTGCGCATACCGCATACATCTTCGTTCACCACCTTGAGTATGGTGTTGTTTGCACCAACCTTTTCAAGTTTGATGCGGACCGTGTTCTCCACACCGGCTTTCAACACCATGTTTTCTGGCTCCAAGACCGTGATACCCTGATGCTCTTGTGCCTGTTGAGGAACAGACACCTGTGCTGTGGGAGGCACCTGATATACGGTATCGTATGTTGTATGTTCATAAATGATAGGCTGCTGCTTGACTGAGTCCTGCGTTACCGGCTCCTGGGCAAAGGCTTGAATACCTAAACAGATAAACGAGATAACGAATAGTATTTTCTTCATAATTAAATAATTATTTAGTAAACAACTTCAACATCTTGAGCTTACTTTCTCCCGCTTTTCCGCTATAGGGATGCTCCCGCAGAGAGAGGTTGAACCGGCTGCTGCCCATCAGCACAGTGGAGGGATGCGTGAACTCGCGGAAGCCCCACTCCCCATGATAGGCACCCATTCCGGAATGACCCGTACCGTTGAACGGCACACCTTTTACCATCAAGTGCACACACACCTCGTTGATGCATCCACCGCCATACTGTTGGCTCTGCATTACGCGCCGCGCCCACCGCTTGTTCTTGGTAAAGAGATAAAGAGCCAGCGGGTGCTCGCGCTCGGCAATAGTCGTCATCAGACTGTCAATCTCGCTGTCCTTGAACGGCACCACAGGCAGCAACGGACAGAAGAGCTCCTTTTGCACAATGGGGTCTTCAACCCCGACGGGATATAGTATTGTAGGTGCATAACGGCAGCTGTCGCGGTCCCCATGCCCGCCAAAGACAATGCGGTCCCGGTACTCTTCAGCCAAAGAGGCACATTTGTCGTAAGCCGAAAGCGTTATCAGTTTGGGGTAATCGCCGTTTTGCTCAGCCACCTCCCCTATCTGCTTTGTATAGGCAGCCTTCAACTCGGCAAGGAATGGCTCAGCCACCTCCTCTGCCACAGCCACCTGATTGATATTGATGCAAATCTGCCCGGCATTGCACAGCTTGAAGAAAGCCACCTTGCGGGCAGCGTCCTTCAAGTCCGCATCCTTGCGGACAACGCACCAATTGCCTGTCTCGCCCCCAAGTTCAAGGGCCACGGGTGTGAGGTTCTTGGCCGCCTCCGCCATCACATGCTTCCCCACTGCGGGAGACCCCGTGTAGAAAATCTTGTCAAACCGCTGTGCCAGACAGATGTCGGCCACATCGTGCCCTCCGTCAATTAAGGTGACGTACTCCGGAGGAAACACCTCGGCGATAAACCGTTTCAGCACCGCCGTACAGGCCGCCGACTTAGAGCTTGCTTTGATTACCGCTGTGTTGCCACCGGCAATGCTTGCCGTCAGCACTCCGAGGGTGAGCAGAATAGGGAAATTGAACGGACTGATAATCAGCGTAACCCCATACGGCATCTTATATACCTTGGTCACCAAACTGGGAAAACACATCAAGCCGCTGTAGTGGCACTCTGGCCGCGCCCAACGGCGCAAACCGCGGATGGTTTCGTCAATCTCCGTCACCGTAGGGAGGATATCACATAGGTACGCCTCCACCGCACTGCGGCCCAAATCCGCTGCCAATGCCTGTTCAAACTCCTGCTCATAAGACAACACCGCGCAGCGCAGCCTCTTCAGTTGCGCTATCCTCCATTTCACATCAAGGGTTTGCCCTGTGCGGAAAAAATCGCGCTGGGCAAGCACTACCTGCTGAATCTCTTCCTGGCCATACTCCATAATCGCAAACTATTTTACGACAGAGAATTTATAAGAAACACCATTTAACCGGTAGAAATAAGATCCTGCGGCAAAACCCTGAAGGTTCAAGGTGTACGCTTTTGTTCCAGTCGGCACGATGGTATGATGCACCACCGACCCGTCAGCGGCAAACACCGTGAGTATAGCATTGAATGCCAAATCTACAGGAATGGTGATTTGTCCTGAAGCGGGATTGGGGAAAGCCGGCGCAACATGCATCTCGCTGTTCTCCATAATGCCTTCCTTATTGGGATATATATGGTGTATCATGGCATGTCCGTCAGTAAAAGTATAGCTGCTGGATCGTTCTATCGATGCCATGGGCGTAAGTGTGTAGAAACCGTTGGAACTACCATTCCAACCCCAGTTAACCCAATATCTGTTCAGGCTGCTGCCCGACACACCGCAAATCACAAAGGCATGGTTGGCATCGGTCCCCGTGCTGCGCGGCGACGTGGCGCGATAGTAAACCGGCCGCCCGTTCTCCTCGATTTCTACATGGAGAAGCCTGTTCCACTCATTGTCGCTAACCCCGTCGCGTTTAAGATAGGTGGCCTTGTTACTGTAGCCAAAATAGCGCCACAAGGCTTCTGGCACCTTGTTTGAGCTTGCGCTGCTGCCGTCCAAGCCCCATTTCATCCCCACTGTCACACCACAGGCAAAGAGGAGCTTTCCGACAGCACGTTTCTCCTCCCATACACTTGTCCTTGACAACTTGTTCGGCATGCTATCGTACACAAACTTGTTGGAATCCACACGGAACTTGTACCTAATAGTCTGCCCATCCCATGAAGTCATAGCATTATAATTCCCCTCAGTACCGCCTTTGACGGGATACTTCCAGTAATGAATAATGGTGCCCATGGCGGTAGCCACACAGCCCGTAATGCAATGCTTCCCATCTTTGGTGGGGCACATGATATTGTAGGTGGGGCTGTTTGCCGACCCCTGACCCCATGTGGACTTCACCAGCGAACCAGCCTTGGAGTTGTCGAGGAAAAGTGTATGGTTATACACCTCATCCCACAAACTCTTTACCTGACTCGACACAGCTGTTCCGTGGGTCTGATTGTCGGACACCACTTGGGCATAGCCTTCTAAGATGGCCTGCAAGGCTGGGTTGCCTACTGTATCTATATAGCCAGAAGTGGAATAGGCCAATACCGGCTCTACCCTCTCCGATGCCGAAACGACGACAAAACCGTCCTTTGCATTAAAAACATACAAAGCAGGCACACATAGTGTTGCATTGTCGTATTGGAGTTCGAGTTTAAGACCATCAGGGTCATACTGTTGCTTGGCATCAGTTGCTTCGGTCAGATAGTATGCCCCTATCTGACGCGCTGTGGACACGTCAATATCCTGCGCCGACAACACACATCCAGCCATCGTCAAAAACGCCACCAACAACATTCTTTTCAAATTATAATCGTGTATCATATTTATAGATTTTATGTTCACCGATTCGATTTCATAGGACTATCTTTCCTGAACCAGCCTTACACTGTGTCCATTGCTACGGGCCGAAGTGGAAAGCCCATAACCGATGGCCTGGATATACAGCTCACTGGCCGTGTATTTGTCGTAGTATGTGGAAGCCCAATAGCAACCATATTCTCCCACAAGCGACACCTTGTACTTGTCGCGGTATCCACCAGCGGGCAGAAACACCGCTCCCGCACCGTGCATACGATTCCACTGCTCAATGGTATAGCGGTTGGTCTCAAATCCTTTGTTCGTGCCATACTGAAAGGTGCACCCCTCCGGCAGCTCCCATTTGTCGGGCAGCAGCAGCAGTCCGCACATCGCTCCGCCGTTGGCACGTGCACTCTCTATCGTCGCTAAGCCGCGTTTTGTCCGGGCATCCTCGCGGAAAAAGAACAGATACCGCCACTCGTCATACTTCATCGTGCGCCACACACCCCGCTTGTTGCCCCCATTGCTGACGACATTGAATCGACCCCAGTCATAGTCGGTGCCGGCAATGTCGATAAACTCCGGCACATAACAACTGTCTATGTCAACCACTGTATACGGCATCAAATCGTTGTAGCCTGAAGTGCCCCAGCCAAAAAGGTCTATCCACCCCGCATAATTGGTATCCACCAGCTCATTGGAGTAGCCTATCACGTCATATTGATTTGATGCAAATCGCCAAGTCCGGGTCGAGGCCTGATACTGCAGGTTGCCCTGGGCAAAAACTACAGTCACTGTGTCGCCAATGGAATAACGGGCATTCACCGCTCCCTCGGCTGGATAAAACGGCTTTTCTTGCTTCTCCTTGGGTTTCTCACACCCCGAAAGCAGGAACACTGCGAATAAACAAAATAATACGATTCTATTCATATTATATATAACGCAGAAATATGAACAATATTGTACAGGCCCTTGTATTAACCTGCATGGCTCGTCCATCGATGATAATTACTCAGGGTAATATTCGCCGAAGGTATGGTCGGAATAGAACACAACAATCTTCTCAATGCTCTTCTTCGCGAGAATGACTTTTTCTTGACCAGATGGAGTATTAGTTTCGTTTACGCAATTCTCGAGAGGTTGTGGGGCAGGCGGGGTATAACGAGATTGTGGAAAATCATTCAATGAAGGGGATTGGGAAGAAACAGGAACAGAATCTTCCGGGGATTCAATTGCTGGCTCAACATCCGGATCTGCAACTTCAGGTTGAGTTTTCTCCTCTGTTCCTGAGAAATTAACAGACTGAGATGTCGCCTCACTGTTTTCCGTAACCGAGGGCTGAGAAAACAAGTCATAATCAACTGTTCCTGAAATGTTATCCGATACTTCTTGTAGCTCTTCAACAGGGGCAGACGAAGAATTGATTGGAGGATTAACATACATTTCACCCTTGCCAAACATCAGCCAGTTGATATTCACTTCAGGCCAGCGCTTCATCACCTTCAACACAAAATCAAGGCTTGGATTGTTTCTACCAGAAAGAATATGAGACATGCCGCTTGGCTGTATTCCAATCTCCTCGGCAAACTGGCGTGCTGTAATATTTTTCGCCTTCAATAAAATATTAATACGGTCAACCATTGTTTATATAATATTAATGTTTACATCTGTAATGTATACAATTCAAATTGCAAAGATACGAATAATTATTGAATTAAACTGTTAAATTTAATGTCGTTTACATGTGTAACCACCATATAATATAAACTAATAAATGATATAATATAAATTAAATAACTATGTAACAGATAATAAAATAGATTAAATGTTTTATAAATAAATACTCTGAAATAATACAACAAATATTTTATTATTTACATTATATAAATCATATTATAATACTGATATATAACGAGATAATATATTATAATGTACTATATGATAGTATAATTAACATATTATATTAATTACAAATGTAAAATAAACATACATTTACACATGTATATACCAAGGTACGTACATTTTCAAATGTAAACACTTAACAATTTCACATATGTATATACATTATGACGGGCAATTCTACAAGCTCCATTGTTACTAAGACTATACCACACCTATCCCCTTTCAGAATTGATTTCATGCAATACAGAATACCAGTAATTGTAAATATGTTCTCTAAAATGTTAAATAACACAGTGAAAATTCACTTTATACACTCATATTCGTACATTTAAGTATGATATACCCGAGAACAAACCTTACAGAAAGAAAACCACCCTACCCTATTTGTGCATCTGTACTTCATCTTCTGTCTGTAGAAATACTCAAAATGATAGCGTCATTTTCTGTGTTAGTGCAAAATATCGTTAATATTTGCTATTTTGTGTAACATAATAAAATGATTTTTGATAGTTTGAAAAAAAGTTGTATCTTTGTTATTTGAAACAATACGATTATAAACATCCCATCAATATAATACACAACCCATTACATGTCCGAAAACAAACAAAAAACGTGGAAAAACAGTGCCAATAAGTGGGCATACTTGAAAATTGCAATCATATATTTTACCACTCCGGCCAAAGTATACGAGATTGCGCACAAATCGCGAGGGACTACTATGCGTGAACGCATTATTCGTGGTCGCTTGGTAGAGATGGGTATCCTGCGGAGGGACAGTTCAAACCAGAGATCCGACATCGACTTGGAAAACGGACATATTTGATTTTAAGCACCTAATTAATTATCATCTATAGTAAAACATATAAAACACACGAATATGAAAAAAACAGTTATCATTGTCTGCTTGTTAATGCTTTTTGCAACGGTGGCTGCTTCTTGCACACATCACACCTGTCCGGCTTACCGCGGTTCTGTTGCCGAGGTAGTTGAATAATTCAATCAGACAATCCAACATCAAATCAAGAATCCCCTACCCTGTCGGTTGGGGATTCTTTTCTTATATCCAACCTCATTATTGATTCTTATAGCAATTTCATTTATTTTCCTTTTACAACGAAGGTTGGTCAATAGGGTTTGTCCCACTTTGGCAGAACACGCCACTGCCGTTTCGCCATAGTCCATAGCTGTCTTCCCTGTAGCATCGTTCCTTTTCCCTTTTAAACCCGAATCGGTCATTAGAGTTTAGCTGATTGACCCGAACGAGTTTAGAGGTAAGAACTAAGAGCCAGGATTGTATGCCACAGCTCCTGGCTCTTAGTTCTTACCTCTTACTTGCTTTTTGCCGCTTCGCGCGTAATTTACTCTTTATTCTGTGAGGAATTACGTCACCTTTCGTCAGTTTTCCGATAATGTCGTATATTTGTCCCCAACGTTCCTCAGTGTGCCTTCAGGGCTCGATGTTGCGTCGTTCTTTATCATATCGTTTTTCGATATGTTTCCCTCATTTTTCCCTTTCTGAAACGGAGAAAAAAGGGAAAACGATCGAATAACGAGCGAATAAATGACGACGCTTGATGGTTGCCTCAACGACCGATTATACTTGTCAAACTTTAGTTCTTTATATTTCCGTATATGTGACGAAAAAGTTGTAATTTTGCAACGTGAAAAAAACGCTGCTGTACGAGATATCCGTCATTCGGCCACTGGTGATTTTCTTGCTGGTGGTGTATCATTCGCTTTGTGTCTTTACGGGTGGCTGGACACCCCCGCAAGGCGTGCCGGACAATGCCGTCTATTGGTGGTTGGGGAGACTCATCAGTGGTTTCCGTATTGAGACGATTGCTTTTGTGGGCGGCTATGTGTTTTGCTACCAGTGTGTAGAGGCGGGCAGACGCACGAATGTACTGCCATTCCTGTGGAAGAAGTTCAAGAGGCTGATAATCCCTTGTTTTGTCTTTGGGATAATATACTATGCCATTTTTTGTTATCGCCCAGAGCGGTTCCGCCTGTATGTGGCTTTCTGGCGTGTTGCCAACGGGATTTCGCACCTGTGGTTTCTGCCTATGTTGTTCTGGTGTTTTTCGGCCTGCTGGCTGATTGACCGGTTGCTCGACTGGCTGTCGCGGCGCCACGGTGCATGGATGCCCTGGGTGGGATGGCTGTTGTTGGTTGTGCTGGCAGGCGTGTCGCTGCTGCGTGTGACGGGTTTGCGCATGGGTCTGTCGCGGGCTCCCTATTTCCTGTTTTATTTCTATCTGGGCTATTGGCTGCGGCATGTGCTGTTTGTACAGCGGCGCGGCGTGCAGTGGGGTTGGGGAGTGGCGGCGGTGCTGTGGGTGCTGTATCTGTTGTTTCTGTTGCTGCATCTTCAGACTACGCATTTGCGACTGCCGGGTTTCGGATTCGATTGTCCTCACTGGCTGCGGGGATGCAGCCGGGTGGTGCTGCGGCTTCTGGCGCTGGGTCACACGGTGTGTGGACTGCTGGCGTTGTATGCCACGGTATCGTTGTGGCTGTGGCGGCACCGCGCTCCAGGGTCTCAGCCGTCGGCGTGGCTGAGGGAATGCTCACGGCTGTGCTACGGAGTGTATGTGCTGCATATGTTCTTTCTGCAGTGGTTTTACTACTATTCGCCTATGCCGGTCTGGTTCTGCGAGACGGAGGCAGGGGCGTGGCTGCTGCCGTGGTGCGCGCTGGCATTGACGATGGCTGCAAGCACACTCGGTACATGGCTGCTGTTGAAGACCCGCACAGGCCGTTTCTTGATAGGCTGACGGTTGTTGCAGGATGAATACGGGAAATTGTTTTTCTGATATGTGGAAAATATTTCGTACTTTTGCAGCCGATTAATTAACCACAGGGGTGCTTGAAAACCCCCTTTAACAAAACAAGACACATGAAAGATAAGACTCAAGAGGTGAGCAAGTTGTTTTATATATTCACGACCTTGTTCACCACCTGCCTGCTGGCAGCAAATCTGTTTGCTTTGAAGCAATTTTCCGTGGGGCCGGCCCATTTCACCGGTGCTTTGCTGGTGTTTCCCATCAGTTACATCATCAATGATGTGGTGGCAGAGGTGTGGGGATTCCGCCGCGCCCGTAAGTTGATTTGGATGGCCTTTGCCATGAATTTCCTGTTTGTGATGCTGGGTGCGCTGGTCGATGTGCTGCCCGGCAGCAGTGGGAACGACGAGGCTTTCCATGCTATTTTCGGTTTTGCACCGAGGGTGGCGTTGGCATCGTTCCTGGCATTCCTGGTCGGCTCGTTTGTCAATGCCATGGTAATCTCGAAGATGAAGGTGCGGTCGCAGGGACGGCATTTCACCTTGCGCGCAATAGTGAGCACCGTGGCGGGCGAGGCATGCGACTCGATGATTTTCTTCCCCATTGCCTTGGCAGGAATTGTGCCGTTGAACATGATGCCCAGCTTCGTCCTGTGGCAGGTGGGGCTGAAAACGTTGTATGAGCTGATTATCCTGCCCATTACCGTGAGGGTGGTGCGCATGGTGAAACGTCGCGAGGGTGTGGATGTGTATGACACGGGCATCCGTTACCGCTTGTTTAAATAGATTGCACATGGATAGAAAAGAAGATAATTTACAGCAGTTGGGTCATGCGGTGGAATACCGCATGGATTATGCCCCGGAGGTGCTTGAGACATTCGAAAACCGGCACCCAGACAATGATTATTGGGTGGAGTTCCTCTGCCCGGAGTTCACCACGCTGTGCCCCATCACCGGGCAGCCGGACTTTGCGGAAATCCGCATCCTTTATATCCCCGACCGTCGCATGGTGGAGAGCAAGAGTTTGAAGCTGTACCTGTTTTCGTTCCGCAATCACGGCGACTTCCATGAGGATTGCGTGAACATAATTATGAAAGATTTGGTGCGGCTGATGGAACCCCGCTATCTGGAGGTGACGGGACTGTTTACCCCGCGCGGCGGCATTGCCATACACCCGTATGCCAATTACGGCCGCCCAGGCACGGCGTATGAACAGATGGCGGAGCACCGGCGGATGAACTACCGACTCCCGTAGGCGCGACGGTCTCTGAACAGATTTTTTTGATGAAAAAGAAGAAAAAGTTTGCTATGTCAAAAAAAGTGTGTATCTTTGCAAACTCAAAAAGGTACGAAAAGAGACCCAATTTGAAAGAAATAATTAATACAATATAGTTAATAACAATCGTTTACGAGCCACTGCTTAAAACGGCAAAAGAACAAGAAAAAGATGAAAAAAGGAATCCATCCCGAGAATTACAGACTCGTTGTGTTTAAAGACATGTCCAACGACAACATGATTCTTACCAAGAGTTGTGCCGCCACCAAAGAGACCGTCACCTATACCGACGGTAATGAATATCCGGTTGTGAAGTTGGAAATCTCCAACACTTCGCATCCTTTCTTTACTGGCAAGCTGAAACTTGTTGATACCGCTGGTCGCGTTGATAAGTTCATGAGCAAGTACAAGAAATACGCCAAGAAGTAATTTGTTTTAGGTTTTTAGATTAAAAGCCCTCACTGCAAAGTGGGGGCTTTTTATTGTGTGCTGGTACAGTGGTGTCACTGTGCAAGCCAGCGGTACATGATTTCGATGGGGTGGAAGGCATGGATGCCGGTGCCGTCGAGGATTTGCTGGCGGCAGGAGGTGCCGGGTGCGGCAACCAGAGTGGGGGTCTGCGACGGGTTGTCCTGTGCCATGGCCTTGCGGACGGCAGGGAAGAGGATCATCTCGCCTATGGCGAGTGAGGTCTTGTAGTGCTCTTTCTCGTAGCCGAAGGAGCCTGCCATGCCGCAGCAGCTGGATGGGATGACATGGAGCCGGCAGCCTTTGAGCAGGCGGAGCATGGCGGCGGTTTTTTCTACACCTACCAGCGACTTTTGGTGGCAGTGGCCATGGAGCCAGATTTCGACTTTGTCGGTGCGGAATTGTTCTGCAGTGATGTTGCCGCGAGCAACCTCGCGCATGATGAATTCGTCGTAGAGTAAGCAGTTCTTGGCCAGTTTTTCGGCATCGGTGCGCATTTCCGCTGGAACAAGGTCGGGATATTCGTCGCGGAAGGAGAGTATGCAGCTGGGTTCAATGCCCACGAGGGGTGTGTCGTCGGATACTTTGTCGTGGAGGAGTTCGACGTTTTTGCGCGCAAAAGATGAGGCCAGATGCAGGCATCCTTTGGATATGGCGGCACGGCCGCTTTCTACATGCTTGGGTATGATGACCTGATAGCCCAGTGCTGTGAGCAGACGTGCGAAGGTCTGTCCCAGCTCAGCCTCTTGAAGGTTTGTGAACTCGTCGGCAAAGAGCAGCACTTTCTTTGAGGAACGTGCAGCATGGCGGCTGTCTTTCTTGATGAGTTGGCGCATGGTTCGCGGAGAGAGGGACGGGATGCTGCGTTCCGGGGCAAAAGATACTAATTTCTTGATGATGGAAGACGACCAGCCGGCAGTGGCAAAGTAGTTGTAGAAGGGATAGACAAGGTGTCCGAGCTGCTCAATCATGGCCATGCGGGCCACCATCCAGCTGCGGAAGGGGGTGCCGTGGCGGTCGTAGAGCATCTGCAGCACTTGGGAACGGATGCGTGTCATGTCCACATTGGAGGGACATTCGCCTTTGCAGCCTTTGCAAGCCAGGCAGCTGTAGAGGACTTCTTCTATTAGATCGGACGGGTCAGACTTGTCGGACAGGCCACGGGTTAGCAGTTCGCGCAGGATGTTGGCACGGGCGCGGGTGGATAGCAGCTCGTCGTGCGACACTTTGAATGTGGGGCAGAGTGTGCCGCCAATGGCATTGCTCTTGCGGCAGTCTCCAGCACCGTTGCATTGCTCTATGCTGCACATGAGGTCGTGGTCGGGACAGAGATAGGTCTGGTTAACATCGTAGCGTAGTCCTTCGTCCATTGGCGGGGCATCGACAATCTTGTGCATGTTGAAGACACCGTCGGGGTCCCAGCATTGTTTTACCTGGCGCATGAGTTGGTACACTTCTTCGCCATACATGAGCGGGATGAACTCGCCGCGAAGGCGGCCGTCGCCGTGCTCACCGCTGAGGCTGCCGCGGTGTTTGCGCACGAGAAGGGCGGTTCCCTCTGCCACCTGACGGAATAGCTTCCGGTCGCGGGGCTCTTTGATATTGAGGATGGGGCGCAGATGGAGTTCGCCGGTGCTGATGTGTCCATAGTAGACGCATTCGAGTCCGAGACGCTCCATCATCTGCTGGAATTCGTCGAGGTATTGAGGCAGCCGTTCTGGGGCGACAGCCGTGTCTTCGATGACTCCGATAGGTTTGTTGTCGCCTTTGACGCCGGTGAGCACACCGAGACCGGCTTTGCGCAGTGCCCATACCCGGCTGATGTCATTGCCATAGACCCGGCTGCAATGGTAGGCGAGGCCTTGGGCAATGAGTTCCTTTTCAAGTGCGTCGGCATCTTGTTCCATGTGGTCGCCGTTGAACTCGGCAATGAGAAGTGCGGCGGGTTCGCCCTGGATGAAGAATCGGTTGCGGTCCTGTGTGCGGTTGTTGCGGCAGAGCTCGAGTATCTTGCCGTCCATAAGCTCAATGGCCACGGGATTGTGGCGCAGTGCGACAAGGTTGGCCTGATAGCTGAGGGGGAGGGAGTGGCAGTGGGCACAGAGCACCATCTGCTGCTGCGGTGGAAGCGGGTCGAGGGATACCTTTATGGCGGTGATGAAGCAGAGGGTGCCCTCACTGCCGCAGATGAGTTTGCAGAGGTCTATGCCTTCGGGCTGCTCCGGATATCCGGGGAGGGCGTTGAGTGCGGGGTTGATGGTCTCGTCGATGGCATAGCCGCAGCTGCGACGGCGCAGGGACGGGTCGGGGAAGTTGTCGGTGATGAGTTTCCGGGTGTCGGGATTATTGGCCCAGCCTTCCAGTTGTGCATATATCTTTTGCAGCAGGTCGCTGCCTTCGCGTGTGGCGGTGGAAAACGGTGTACCGTCGCTGAGCAGTCCCCGGATTTCGAGCACATGGTGACGGGTACTGCCATAGACAAGCGAGTGGGTGCCGCAGGAGTTGTTTCCCACCATGCCGCCTATGCAGCAGCGGTTGCTGGTGGATGTCTCAGGGCTGAAGAATAGCCCGTATGGCTTGAGGGCGAGGTTGAGTTCGTCGCGTACCACACCGGGTTCCACCCAAGCATATCTTTTTTCGGTATCGACCTTTAAGATGCGGTTGAGGTGGCGGCTGATGTCTACCACAATACCGTTGCCTACCACCTGGCCGGCGATACTGGTGCCTCCGGCACGGGGTATAAGATGGGTGTGGCGACGGCGGGCCTCATGGATGAGTTCGATGATTTCCGCTTCATTTTGCGGATAGGCCACCGCCATGGGAATTTCTCGGTAGGCAGATGCATCGGTGGCATAGGCGATGCGGTGAAGGGTGTCGGTGTGGAGGGTCATGTCGGTGCGGGGAAATGATTAGTAATCGAGGATGGTTTGCAATATCTTCTCGGCGGCGTGGGCATCGCCAAAGAGATGAGGGAACTGGACGGGGTGGTCGGCCAGCTGGCGATATGCCTCGATGATGCGGTTGTAGTCGGCATCGGCTATGATGCCGGCCCTGTGGTTCACAATCTCCACCCATTCTGTTTCGGGGCGCAGGATAACACAAGGCTTTTCAAAGAAGAAGGCCTCTTTCTGCACTCCGCCACTGTCGGTCATGATGAGTTTGGCGTTCTGCTCCAGCATGGTGATGTCGAAGAAACTGGCCGGGGGGATGACTGTTATCAAGGGACAGCTGGATAGTGGCTGCTCCGGCGTGTTGTCGAGTATTTTGCGTGTGCGTGGATGCAGGGGGAGAATGATGCGTATGTTGTCCTGACGGGCGATGTCGGCCAGTGCGCGGAGAATAGACTGCAGCCGTTGGGGATTGTCGGTATTGTTGTCACGGTGGATGGTGGCCAGTATATAGCCGCCGGGCTGCAGGTTCAGCTGCTGCATAACGGTGCTGTGCTGGCTGGCGAGGGTGGAAAAGTAGATGCTGTTGTCGTACATCACATCCCCGCAGTTGCACACCCTCCTTTTCTTGCCGTGGAGGAATGTGGCAGGGCTCTCCATAAAGCCTTCCCGTCGCAGGTTGTCCACGGCGGTCTGGGTGGGGGCAAAGCAAATGCTGGAGAGCTGGTCGCACACGATGCGGTTAATCTCTTCGGGCATGGTCATGTTAAAGGAGCGCAACCCTGCCTCGATATGGAACACGGGTACATGTATCTTTGACGCAGCCACTGCACCGGCCAGGGTGGAATTGGTGTCGCCGTAGAGGATTACTCCGTCGAAGGTTTCCTTTATCAAGATTTCCTCTATGCCGCTTATCATCTTGGCTGTTTGGCTGCCGTGGGAACCGGAACCCACGCCCAGGTTGTAATGCGGCTGTGGGATGCCCAGTTCATCAAAGAAAACCTGCGACATGTTGGCGTCGTAGTGCTGACCGGTATGGAGTATCTTCTCTTCGATACGGCTGCTGTACAGGTGGGCCACAGCACGGCTCACGGCTGCGGCTTTGATAATCTGGGGACGTGCCCCTATGATGGTGAGTATCTTCATGGTGTCTATTTGATTACGGCATCAATAAAACGTTGTGCCAGAGTTTTGTATTCAAGGTTCTGCAGGGCGTAGTCGCGCCCCAGTATGCCCATGGCTGTACGTTCTGCCTCGGGCATGTCAGCCAGTTGTGCTACGGCCTTGGCCACTTGGTCGGGACGCTCGGCAGCCACCTGCAGCCCGCAGCCCACACGCTCTATCATACTTCCCGGCTCATCGACGGAGTTCACAATAGGCTTGCCCGCCACCATGTAGTCGGTGATTTTGTTGAACGATGTGCCATACTGGTGCAGAATGCTGTGAACCCCTCCGGCATAGCAGATGTCGAAGCGGTCGAGCAGTTCCGGAATAGCCCGTTTCTCTACAGGGGGTAGGAAATGGATATTGTTCAGCTGATGCATTTTGGCAAGGGCTATGAGTTCCTCTTTCTGCGGACCCTGTCCCACCAGCACGAAGGCAATATCGTGGCGTGTCCGCAACAGGTTGGCGGCTTCTACCAGTACATGCATTGCCGTGGACTGAGTATGTCCGCCGGCAAAGCCTACAATGGTACAGCCTTGTTCTTTCAGCTGGTTGAGAAGAGTTGTATGCTTTTCAGGTAATAATGTCTGCCCGGACATTGGGCTCCACTCCTCTTTCCTGTAGCCGTTGGGAATGCAGCAGAAGCGGTCGGCACTAAGGCCATGGCGCTGCATGTGGGGGAATGCTTTGTCAAGGATGGAGACCACCATGTCGCAGTGGCGGTAGGCGTAGTTCTCGCCACGCTGCAGCAGCCAGATGAATGGATGCCAGCGCGAGTAGTGTCCGATTACCATGGGCGAAAGGGGCCACAGGTCGTGCACCTCATACACAAGCCGTGCATGGTTTTTCCGTGCTATGCGGCGACAGGGGTAGATGTCGAAGGTGTAGACCGAGGAGGCTATCACCATGTCGGGACGCAGGTCGTCCCAGAGTTGCATGTTCCGGTACACTTGCCACACGAACCGGAACATGGACAGGGCACGGGCGGCACCGTTGCCTTCATAGCTGCGAGCAGGCAGCCACAGGTATTCGATACCGTCGATGGTTTCGCGACCTGCAGCGGGCTGTTGTTTGCGCAGGTGGGAGAATGCCGACCCCACAATCATCACCCTGTGACCCATGGCCACCCATTCGCGTGCCATATAGTAGGAGCGGAACTCCATGCCGTACTGCGGGGCACCTGCATAGTGGCTAATCATCAGGATGGTCATGCGGAGAGTATTAGGGTTGCGGTGACTATAGGCTGTTAATCAGATTCTCGGCCACAGTGCGCACATCCTCACGGGTCAGGTAGGGGTGCATGGGCAGCGACAGGACACTTTTGGACAGCTTCTCGGCATGCGGGGTCAGCGCAAAGCTGTGCACCTCCTTGAAAGCCGTCTGTTTGCTCATCGGGGTGGGGTAGTACACCATTGTGGGGATTCCCTTTGCCTTCATCTTTGCCATCAGGGCTTCGCGTGTGAATGTGCGGTTTGCCGAGGGAGCACTTAG
>JAEEGG010014350.1_pt1 | contig 16779 bp, 9 predicted proteins | sample 9134161 | NCBI WGS metagenome assembly JAEEGG01 (sample SAMN16246543, study PRJNA631951) | gut metagenome | biome: gut microbiome; feature: rumen; material: CR-attached | host: Bos | place: Iran: Karaj | collected 2018-10 | reverse complement strand
GGTCTTTTGCTCTTTTTTAAGGCGGAAGATATGCCCACGCTCATTGTTCAAATCATCGGCGGCTTCTTTGTTTTGTCCGGTGTAGTAGGTGTTTCGGCTTGGCTGTTCACCCGTATGAATTCTTCGGTGAAGCCGTTCTTCCCCATCGGCTCCTTCGGTTGCATACTGTTGGGTATTGTGCCCATCGTCGCACCTCATCTGTTTGTGTCCTACCTGGTTATCCTTTTCGGCGTTTTGCTGGTGATGGCCGGAGTGTCTCAACTCGGAGCACAGGTCAGCTATCGCAGTGTGGCTCCTTTGAGCATTCTGGGTTTTATTCTGCCGCTGGTCTTTTTGGGTGTGGGTCTCTATATTATTGTTCGTCCGCTGGAGTCCATCGCAACCTGTTTCAAGTTGCTGGGCATCACCATTTCGATTTACGCCCTCACGGATATGTTCCTGGCTCTCCGTCTTCGTCACTACAACCGCATCTACGAGCGTAAGCAGGCGGAAGAAGAGCGCCGCCGTCAGCGTGAAATCGAAGCCTCTTATGTGGACTTCGAGGTTGTTGATGCCACCGGCAATGCCGAGACGCCGGAGGATTCTCCCTCTGAGGAGTCTGCAACGTCGGAAGAGGCCTGACGATTATTCCTTTGTCTTTTTCTCTGCAAGAAAGTCTTTAATTCTCTGCAGATTCTGCAGGGCACAGATGCGTCCCCGTTCGTGCACCGACATCATCTTGTCGGCATTTTGTTCCGTGCGCCCGATCTTCAAAGGACGTTCGGGGCAGAGGATGATGATGTTGCCTATGGATTCCTGTTCGGCAATGTATTCCAACTGACTGTTGTACATCAAATGCCTGCGGGCCATGCATTTCGTGATTTCCGGATAATCGCGCATCAGCAGGTGGAACAGAGGCATGAGTTTGGTTCTGGATTTCGTATAGCCTTTGGGCTGTGTGAGCACGACGATGTTGCGCTCGAAGCCCTGTTGCTGGAAATATTTCAAAGGAATGCTGTCTGTCACGCCGCCGTCGAGCAGCTTCATGCCTTCCAACTCCACCGGCGTTGAGACGATGGGCATGGAGGCGGAAGCGCGCATCCATTCGAGCCCGGTGTCGTCCATCTTGTCGATTTTTTTATAGAAGGGGACGCCCTTTTCGGCATCGGTGGCAACGACATGAAACTCAACCGAACTGTTGTTGAAGGTTTCAAAGTCGAAGATGTCCAGCTCGCAGGGCAACGTGTGGTAGGAAAACTCCGGAGCCACGATGTTGCCGGTCTTCCACAGGGCCCGCAGGCCCATGTAGCGAGGGTCGTCTTTGAAGCGCAGATTGTAGCGCAGCGCACGTCCGGCCTGTCGCGAAATGTAGTTGCAGCCGAACAAGGCGCCTGCACTCACACCCACGACACCGTCCACCAGGATGTCGTGCTCCTGAAACACGTCCAACACACCGGCGGTGAAGAGTCCCCTCATGCCGCCTCCTTCCAGGATGAGTCCCGTCTTCATGTCTGCCCGATTTAGTTGTTGAGTGCCGTAAAAAGCCGTTCGAGCGCCTCGTCGGCATTGCCGTCGGTCTCGTCGAGAAGCGATACGAACTTGGAACCTATGATGACGCCGTCGGCAGCTTCCTGAGCCGCCTGGAGCGTGCGCTTGTTGCTGATGCCGAAGCCGATCATGCGGGGATGCGTGAGATTCATGCCGTTGATGCGTTGGAAATAGGCCTGTTGGGCGTCGTCGAAGCGGTCTTTGGCGCCGGTGATGGACGCGCCGCTTACCATATATATAAAGCCGTCGGTCTGGCTGTCGATGAAGCGTATGCGCTCCTCCGACGTTTCGGGCGTGATGAGCATGATGACGCGCAGGTCGTAGCGATCGGCAATCGGCTTTACCGTTTCCAGGTAGTCCTTGAAGGGCAGGTCGGGAATGATCATGCCGCTCACGCCGCTCTCAACGCACGACTGGCAGAAAGCTTCGATGCCGTAGTGGAGAATGGGATTGAGATAGCCCATCAAGATGAGCGGCACGCGGACTTCTTCCTTGATGGCGTTCAACTGTGCAAAGAGTTTGCGCAGCGTCATGCCGTTGTGCAGCGCCTTGGTGGCGGCGGTCTGAATCACGGGGCCGTCGGCCAGAGGGTCACTGAACGGGATGCCGACTTCGATGAAATCGATGCCGCGACGCTGCATCGCGAGAATGACGTCGGCCGTGCTGTCGAGACGGGGCGCTCCGGCGCAGAAATAAAGGCTCAGCAGTTTGCGTTCGCCTTTTTGGGCAAATACTTCGTTAATCTTGTTCATGGAGGAATGATTTTAACAGGTGGATGTCTTTGACGGCCGGACGGATTTCGAATCGGGAGTTGAGATCGATTCCGGCCATTTGGGGATGATGGAAGGCACGCAACCGCTCTTTGTCGTCGGGGCCGATGCCGCCGCTGAGCAAAAAGGGCGTGTCGCCTTTATAGCTATGGAGAATGTCCCAGTCGAACGACTTGCCGTTGCCGCCGACTTTTTCGGCTTTGGTGTCGAAGAGGAAGTAGTCGCAGAGACCTTCGTAGCGCTTGCTTTGCTCCAAGTCTTCCTCGCGGGCCACATTCAGGGCTTTGACGACAGAGAGGGAGGGCAATTCCGTGCGAAGTTGACGGATGAAGTCTGCGTCTTCGCAACCGTGCAGCTGAAGGATGTCGAGACCGAATTCCCGGACCTTTTCCCGGATGAACGGCATCGGAGCGTTCACGAACACGCCGACGCGCTTGCACCTTGAGGGCAGATAGTCCGGCTTGAGACTCACATTGCGTGCAGAATGCGCCCAAAAGATGAAGCCCATCCAATCGATGCCGAGCGCTTCCACTTCGCGAATGTTCCCGGCCTCGCGCATGCCGCACACTTTGCGTATCATAGGGCGGAGATGAATTGATGCAGCGCCAATCCGGGCGCTTCGGTCTTCATGAAGTTCTCGCCGATGAGAAATCCGTTGAAACCGGCCTCTTTCAGCGCTTTCACCGTGCGGGGATCGGAGATGCCGCTCTCGCTCACCTTGACGACGTCTTTCGGTAGCAGTTCCGCCAGTCGGAACGACGTCTCCACGTCGGTGACAAACGAGCCCAGATGCCGGTTGTTGATGCCGCAGAGGTCGGGCTTTAGCTCGGCGTATTCCAATTCCGCCTCCGAGTGCATCTCCAAGAGCACTTCCAGCCCCAGTTCGTGCGCTTTATTTAAAAGGTGGTGGCATTCGTCCTTTGTCAGGCAGGCCGCGATGAGCAGCACGGCGGAAGCGCCGCAGAAAGCGGCCGCAGCGAGTTGCAGTTCGTCGACGACGAAGTTCTTGTAGAGAATAGGCACAGTGACGCCGCTCTTTCGGGCCGCACGGATGAAGTCGTCCGAGCCGCCGAAATAGTCTCTGTCGGTGAGAATGCTGACGGCTGCGGCGCCGTTCTTCTCATACGAGAGGGGTATCTCGTCGGCGCGCCCGTCTTCCTTGATCCATCCCTTCGAGGGAGAGCGTCTCTTGAATTCGGCGATGATGCCGCTTTCGGAGTTCAGAAGGGCTTCCTTCAGCGACGGCTTTTTGGCTTTGAGCGCTGCGATTTCATCGAACTTGTGCGCGGTGATTTCCTGCAGGATGTCCATAGGTGTCAGGAGTTGAGTTCAACGAATTTTTTGAACGTACGCAGGGCGCTGCCGCTGTCGATGGATTCGCGGGCGATGGCGACGCACTCTTCGATGCTCTTCTCGCCGCGCTCCAGCACCTGGATGCCAAAGGCTGCATTGGCCAGCACGATGTTCTTCTGTGCCTCCAGCGCACGGTTTTCCAAAACGGCGTCGAAGATCTCGGCCGCTTCTTCCTCGGTGGCACCGCCGACGAGTTCTTCGGGTTTGGCGCAGGCGAATCCGAGGTCCTGTGGACGGAAGATGCGCTCGTATTGTTTTGTAGTCACTTTGAAGTCGCCCGTGAGGGAAATTTCGTCGTATCCATCGATGGAATTGACGATGCCGTAGTCGATGCCGAGCGTCTGATACACATTGCTGTAGAGGCGCATCTGGTCGAGATTGGCCACACCGAGCAGCTGGCATTTGGGCTGTGAGGGATTCACGAGCGGCCCCAGCAGATTGAAGATAGTGGGGAAGGGCAGCGCCTTTCGGATGGGGCCCACAAACTTCATGGCTTTGGCGAAGAGTTGGGCGTGAAGATACACGATGCCGGCTTCGTTGAGACTGCGGTTGAGGCGGTCCACATCGTCGGTGAACTTGATGCCGTGATGCTGGATCACATTGCTGGCTCCGCTCACGGAGGTGGCGGCGTAGTTGCCGTGTTTGGCTACCTTATAGCCCGCACCTGCGATGACGAAGCAGGCTGTGGTGGAGATGTTGAAGGTGTTCTTGCGGTCGCCTCCGGTGCCGACGACGTCGATATAGCGGTCGCAGTCGAGGATGGCAGGCACGCCGGTTTCCAAGATTCCATCGCGAAATCCGAGCAGCTCGTCCACCGTCACGCCGCGCATCTGCAGCGCCGTGAGCAGGGCGGTGATTTGTTCGTTGGGATATTCGCTCTGGGTGATGCCGATGAGCACGCGCTTCATTTCCTCGCGTGTGAGGCATTCGTGGTTGAGCAGTTTGTAGAGCAGTTCTTTCATAGTGCCAGGAAGTTTTGGATGATGATGCGTCCTTCGGGTGTGAGCACGCTTTCGGGGTGAAACTGTATGCCGTGAATCTCCATCGTGCGGTGGCGCAGCGCCATCACCTGACCCTCGTCGCTGACAGCGGTGATTTCAAGGCAGTCGGGGAAATTCTCCCTGGAGACTACCCATGAGTGGTAGCGCCCCACCTCAAAATCCGGTGCAATGCCCTTGAAGAGAGGATCTTCCGCGATGATGTGACAGGGTGTGGCAACGCCGTGAAACACCTCCGAGAGATTCTCCAGCGTGCCGCCGAAGGCTTCGCCGATGGCCTGATGTCCGAGGCAGACGCCCAAAATGGGTTTCCTGCCGGCGTATCGTCGGATGACGTCGAGCAGCAGTCCGGCTTCTGAAGGGATGCCCGGGCCGGGACTCAGGATGATTTTGTCGAAGGCGTCGATGTCGTCGAGATCGAAGCGGTCGTTGCGCACGACGCAGACTTCCGCGCCCAGTTCCTTTACCAAATGACTCAGGTTGTAGGTGAAGGAGTCGTAGTTGTCTATAATGACTGTTTTCATAGCTTTATCCTACATCTTTTCCGCCAGCGAGATGGCGCGGCGCAATGCGCCCAGTTTGTTGTTCACTTCCTGCAGTTCATACTCCTCGTTGCTGCGGGCCACGATGCCGCCTCCGGCCTGGAACCACAGTTCACCGCCTCGGGCCACGAATGTGCGTATCGTGATGGCCTGATTGAGCGATCCGTCGAGGCCGATAACGCCGATGCAACCGCCGTAAGCGCCCCTGTTGTGGGGTTCGTAGGCCGAAATCAGTTGCATGGCGCGCACTTTGGGGGCGCCGCTCAGCGTGCCGGCAGGGAAAGTGTCCATGAAGGCCTTCACGGGATCGGCGCCGTCGTTCAGAGTGCCCGACACGCGTGAGACGAGATGGATCACGTGGGAGTAATACTGCAAATCCTTGTAGAAGTCCACCTTGACGTCGTGACAGTTGCGGCTGAGGTCGTTGCGGGCCAGGTCCACCAGCATCACGTGTTCGGCATTCTCCTTGGGGTCGTTGCGCAGGAATTCGGCGCCTTTGCGGTCGGCTTCGGCGTCGCCCGTGCGGCGTGTGGTGCCGGCGATGGGGTCGATGTAGGCTTTGAACATTGACCGTTGACCATTGACCGTTGAACATTTGTCGATGCGGCAATGCGTCTCGGGCGAAGAGCCGAAGATGCGGAAGCCTCCGAAGTCGAAATAGAAAAGGTAGGGGCTCGGATTGATGCTCCTCAGGGCGCGATAGAGTTTGAAGTCGTCGCCGTGATATTTCTGGATGAAACGGCGCGAAAGCACAATCTGGAACACGTCGCCGCGCTTGCAGTGTGCGATGCCCCGACGGATGTTGGCCTTGTGCTCTTCGTCGGTGAGGGTGGAGCTGGCTTCGCCGTCGGGATGGAAGTCGTAGGTCTGCACGTTGCTCCTGTTCATCATGCGCAGCACTTCGTCGAGCGTCTCCTCCGATCCCAGCGTGGCTGCCGTGAGGCGGTTGCTGTGGTGGTCGAAGGCAATCACCGTGCGGAAGAGGATGTAGAGGATGTCGGGCGCGTCGTTCTTCTCCTGCGTCTCGTCCTTCACGTCGATGGGTTCGAGATAGCGCACGCTGTTGAACGAGGTGTAGCCGAAGAGTCCGAAGAGTTCCTTGCCTTCGCCCTGAATGTTGATGTTGTCGATGAGAGCGTGTATGGCGTCAGAAGGGCTGAAATCCTCGGTGACTTCGTGTGTTTTTGTTGTGCCGTCGGGATATTTCACGCAGGCTTCTCCGTGGGCTACGGCGACGGAGGCCAGAGGGTCGATGCCGATGAACGAGCGTGAATGTGTGGCGTCGTGATAGTCGGAGCACTCCATCAGCGCGCTCTGGGGATAGAGGTCGCGCAGGCGCAGATAGACGCCGACGGGCGTGAAGAGATCGCCCAGAATGGTGCGGCTTGCGGTGTTGAACTTAAAAGTTTCCATATTCTCCTGCCATTGATTTGTTTTTGAGATAGGTTTCGACGTCTTTGTCGCCGCGTCCGCTCACGGTAAGCACCACCACTTCGTCCTTGCGGAACTCGAGTTTGGGGAGCACCGCCAGCGCGTGTGCCGACTCGATGGCGGGGATGATGCCCTCCATGCGGGTCAGTTCGTAGCCGGCGCGAATGGCTTCGTCGTCGTTGATACTCAAGACGTTGGTGCGTCCACTCTTGGCCATGTGGCAATGCATCGGGCCGACGCCGGGATAGTCGAGTCCGGCCGAGATGGTGAAGGCCTCTTCGATCTGCCCGTCCTCGTTCTGCATCACGAGCATCTTGGCGCCGTGCAGAATGCCTGTCGAGCCCTTGTGTATGGTGGCGGCGGTGTGGTCGGTCTGCCATCCGTGACCGCCGGCTTCGGCGAGCACAATTTTCACGCGTTCATCGTCCATATAGTGGTAGATGGTGCCGGCTGCGTTACTGCCGCCGCCGATGCAGGCGATGAGGGTGTCGGGATAGTCGCGGCCCTCCTTCTCCTGCAGCTGCCATTTGATCTCCTCGGAGATGACGCTCTGCATGCGGGCCACGAGGTCGGGATAGGGGTGGGGCCCCATCGTCGAGCCGACGAGGTAGTAGGTGTCGGAGGGATGCTGACACCAGTCGCGAATGGCCTCGGAACAGGCGTCGGAGAGCGTCATGTTGCCGGTGCGTACGGGGTTGACTTTGGCGCCCAACATCTTCATTCTCTCTACGTTGGTGTGCTGGCGTTCCACATCGGTGGCGCCCATGAAGATCTCGCACTGCATGCCCATCAGGGCGCATACGGTCGCTGTGGCCACACCGTGTTGTCCGGCGCCCGTCTCGGCGATGATGCGCGTCTTGCCCATCTTGCGCGCCAGGAGGATCTGGCCGATGGTGTTGTTGATTTTGTGCGCTCCCGTGTGGTTGAGGTCCTCGCGCTTGAGGTAGAGGCGACAGCCGTAGTGCTCGCTCAGGCGTCGGGCGAAGTAGAGGGGCGAAGGTCGTCCGGCGTAGTCCTTGAGCAGCGAGCGGAACTCCGTCTTGAACTCCTCCGAGGCGATGATATCGCGGTACGAGGAGCGCAGCTGCTCCAAAGTGGCGTAGAGAATCTCGGGCACATAGGCGCCGCCGAACTCTCCGTAATAGCCGTTTTCATCGACATTGTAGGTCTTTTCCATCGTTTTTTTGTGTATGTGTGTTGTTGTTTATGTTGCCTGGTCTCAAAAGAAAGGCCCGTCGTGGGAGCGACAGGCCTTTTTCTATTTCTTCTTGCAAATCTTTCAGGTGCATACGGCGGTCTTCTCACGATCTTTGGAACCTTGAGCTGCGCCACCACCAGAAGTTTGCCGTCATTTTCATTGTGTGTTGTTTGTGTCTTTTTACGTGTTTCGACGTTTTCGAGTGCAAAAGTACGACTTTTTTTGTAATCTGCAAACATTCAGGCGATTTTTTTTTCGAAAATTTTTCAAATCCTTGTTTTATCTTCCCCTCAGAGGCTTCCCAGACTGTCGTCAGACTGTTCGCGGTATGCCGCAGACATTACTCACGCTCGGCAGAGTAGGAACAAGCTCCACTCTGCGCTCGCTTACCCGTAATGTTCTCAGAGGCTTAGATTAGTGCCATCGCTTGAAGGCTCGGCCGCAGAGCCGCAGCAGAGCCGCTGCATAGGTGCTGCATCAGTGCTGCATCGGTGCTGTTTATACGAGAGATAGTCGAGAGGTGAACGAGAACTGAACGAAGTCAGAACGAAGGTTGTGGGGAGTAATGTATTTAATGAATAAACAGCATCATTTTGAGGGAGAAACATCAAAAAATTAACTTTTTTTGAAAAAAATGCTTTCGCGCGTACACTCTTTTAAAAAAAATGCGTATCTTTGTCCTTGTTGCAAAGCAATTTGTGAAACAAAATATAAGTCAAACTCTTAAATCTAATCAAAAAACAAACGAAAAAGACAGTATGAAAACCCTCCGAGCTCCTCAGCTTCAGGCTGATGAGCGCAGCGACGCCCGGGCGGTGCCGGCTGCATTAAAGATTTCGAATTCAAAATCTTAATTAACTAACAAAACTAAACAATGAAAAAACTTCTATTCCTTTTGGCCGTTTTGCTCGGCTTCGTTTCGGGCATCAAGGCCGCAGATTTGCCTACAGAAGGATCCGGTGAGTTCTTCATCAAGAATGTAGAGACCGGCTCTTTTCTCAAGGGTGACTGCTACTGGGGAACAAAAGCTGTTGTATGGGATGATCCGTACGCATTGACCATGACTTATGTGAGTGAGGGCGTGTACACGATTCAGTCGCAGCAAAACAACGGCGGACAGAGCCAGTACATCACTTCCGGTGAAGATCCCTTTGTGGATGGTGCTGCGGCGAATATGACCTTCACCGAGGTTGATGCCGTGAACCACTACTACACCATCAACAACGGCAACGGCAACCTTACTGCAGTTCAGATTACAGAGGACGGTGCCCAGCTTTATAAGGTGATGCCTACATCAGAGACCTCAGCTTTAGCGCAGTGGCAGATCGTCAGCCGTGCAGAACTCGTTGCTGAGTTTGTCAACGCTTCTTCCACGAATCCTGTGGTGGCAACTTTCTTTATGAAAGATCCCGGCATCGATGTTAAAAGTGTGAACGCAAACGGCTGGACAACGAAAACCAATGTGGATTTGGGTGGTGGCGGTAATGCCGGTCACAGTGCAGAGTCTTGGAACAAGGCTAACTTCAACTTGTCGCAGACAGTTACAGGTCTTCCCAACGGCAAGTACAGAGTTGAGTGCTATGGCTACTACCGCTGGAATAACGGTACCAATAATGACAACAAGGCAGCTGTTGCAGGTCATGCAAGCGGCGATGAGGTGTTGAACGCCAAACTCTTTGCTGGAACTAAGGAAATTCCTCTTATGAGTGTGGCCGGCGACGCAGACGCAACGTCCTTCTGTCAGACGATGGGATGGGCCGACAATACGCCTAACAATCAGTGGCAGGCTGCAGCTTGCTTCACCAAAGGCTTCTACAAGAACATCCTTGAGGACGTCGTGGTGACAGACGGCACACTCACAATCGGCGTGAAGAAGGATACTCAGGCCGGCACCGACTGGTGTGTATTTGACGAGTTTAAACTCTACTACTTGGGTGAGGATATGTCCATCTACGTAGAGGCTTATCACAATGCTCTGACAAATGCACAAGGCGTGGATCAGACGGCGCCCATGAACGGCGAAGCGCTCACAGCCCTTCAATCCGCTCTTTCCACTTACGCCAGTGTGGACGAGACGAGCAAGGACGCTCTCCTGACGGCAACAAGCGCTCTGTCGGGAGCTACTGCTGCCGCGACAGCTTCAATCAATGCCTATGCCGCAGGTAAGGCATCTTTGGATAAGGTTGACGCAATCTTGGCTAATACCAATGTCTACACGGCTGAGGCATACACTACATTCGGTGAGGCTAAACTGGCAGCCCAAAATGGTTATGACAACCGTACTTGGACCAACGAAGAGGCTCAGGCCTACGGTTCGACCGTATTCGGTACCGGTTGGCGCTCAAATGCTACCATTGACGATTTCCTCATCAGTGCTTGGGACGCAGCTCCCAGAGATTGGAGCACGTATCACATTAACACATGGTCAACTACCGGCGACTCCGGTAATCCTAATTTCGTGAAGCCTTGCTTTGAGTACTGGACCGGTGATGCCAGCACATTGGCAGACAAGTTGATGACCGCTACTTTGGGCGGCTTCGCTCCCGGTGCAACATACAAGGTTGCTATGACTGTTTGTGCTGGCGTGAATACCGGTGTGGAAGCTTCCACGGCTCCTACGGGTGTCACCCTGCAGCTGAACGACGGTGAAGCAGTTAGCGTTTGCACAGGCGATCGCATCGCAGAAACACGTTTCTACGAAGGCACGTTTGAAGCTAATGCGACGATTGGCGCTGACGGCAACTTGGTAATCAAACTGAATGTTGCCAGCACCAATGCCAGCTGGGTTACATGGCGTGACGTGAAGTACACGAAGATTGCCGATCCTGTAGATCCCACACCTTCCAGAGAGGCTGTGGCCGTTAAGCTCTTGGCTGCTGAGGGTCTGCTGAACGAGGTGATGAACGCCGATGTTGAGGCTGCTCTGAATGCCAAAATCGCTGCAACTGCAGGCTACGAAGAGAGTACCGACATTGCCGCTCTGGAGCAGATGGCTAACGATTTGGACGCTGCCCTCACAGCTGCTCAGACCAGCGTTGGCAAATATCAGGAGGCTGCCGATATCATCAATGCGGCAGTTACCGGCGGATTAGATGCTGCCGGCCAGGCTGTCTACTCTGCCAACGAGACCGTTCTCCAGATTAAGGCCGGTTACGATGCCAGGACTCTTGAGGCTGCGACCGTAGAACAGAAGGAGCTCTGTCAGGCAGCATTGAAGACTGCCGTGAAGGCTCAGACCACCGACGGCGCCGACTGGACGCTGCTGATTGATAATCCCGGCTTCGAGGGCACCTTCACTTCTGTAGCTAACCCCCAGGCTAACCGCGATATATATCAGCCTGAAAGTTGGACGGCTGTTTGGGAGAACGGCAACGAGAACGATATGACCTCTCTCAACAGTAGCTGCACGCAGTGGAATAACTTTGCAGAAATGCCTCAGCCCGCAGACGGCGGCAACAATGTATATTGGGCTCGCTATCGTTGGGGCAACCAGTCTTCCATCACGCTTAAGCAGACGATTAACCTGCCCGCAGGTCTTTACGAGCTCGGCGCAGAAGGTTATCTCTCCAACGCTGTTGACGGTAAGGCTACTCTGTCCGTTAAGTTCGGCGACGAAGTGGCTCTGACCGACTTCACGGATGCCGCTTGGACGAAGAAGGCGGTCGTCTTCTCTATCAGCGAGACTCAGGATGTAGAGATTCTCTACAACCTCACGGAGAGTAAGCAGGTTGAGATCAAGGCCGGTGTGGACAACTTCACGCTGACTTCTCGTGCTGCTGCCGATGCAGACGACTATGCCGCTCTGAATGCTGCCATTAAGAATGCAGAGTCCATGAAGATTGGCTTCAAGGCCGGTGAGTACGCTCCCTACACCAACGTAGCCGTGCTCGCTCCTCTGGCTGCTGCCAAGTCTATTGACCAGACTGCTGTCAACGCTAAGAGCGCTGTGGTGATTGCCACTTCTCTCCTCAACGACGCTCAGTCAGCTTGGGTTGAGAACACTGAGAATATGCCCATCGTTTACAACGGCACATTCGTTGCTTCTGAAAACAACGGCGCTCCCGCAGGTTGGGAGACGGACAATGCTGCCGGTCTCGGCGGTGCATTGCACGCACGTGCGTTCGTTTTGAATCCCGGCGATGGCAACTATGACAGGCTCGCCTCCTTCGATCAGGGTGATGCTACGCGCAGCGCCTTCTACGTTCGCTTCGACGGTACGAACTCTACCCGTACTACCGACTACACCTACGGCGAAACCGTCGGTTACACGATGCCTCTTGAGGCCGGTGTTTACCGCGTGAAGCTGATGGCAGGCGGTTGGGGTCAGACTCAGCCTCTGAACGTGAAGTTTGAGGATGCAGAGAGCATCATCAAGGGCGAACAGACGGTCGAGATGACGAATATCGCTGACGGCTCCGGAGTTGCTGCGTCCTTCAACTTCCTCTCTGAGGTTGCTGCCGGCGACTACAAACTGGTAGTTTCCAACGGCAACATTGATGCGAACAATGCTGCCGCCTTCAGCAATGTGGAGATTACGCTCGAGATGACGGCTGCCGAGCTCGCTGCTCTTCGCGAGGAAATCATCTTGCTCAGGACTCAGGTTGAAGGCTACACCGAATTGCCTGAGCCTTTGGCTACGGAGGCTGCAGCCGCTGTAGGTGAAGCCTATGCCTATATCAACGAGCATGAGTGCGATCCTGCGAAGCTCAACGCCTCTAAGGACCGTCTGCAGGCTGTGGTTGATGCTGCTGCAGAGGCTGAAGCAAAGGCCGCATGGCAGGCTCAGATTGCAGCCGCTCAGGCTCTGGCTGCCGACGATGACGCTGTCGCTGTAGGCAAGCTGCGTGACGCCATCGAAGTGGCTACGATCATTATCATTCCCACCGACGAAGAAAAGGCTGCTCTGCAGGCTGCCGTTGATCAGTTCAATCTGGACAACGCCGACCAGGAGAGCGACCAGACCGCTAAGGTGGCTACCAACGGTTGGAAGAAGTTCGACGGCAGCGCTGCCGGCGTATGCGCTACGCAGTTCGCTCCCGCAATCGACACATACGACGGTCGCAAGAATGTAAACTTGGCTGAGTCGTACGAGGAAGGCACTGCGGAAGGTACAGCCGTAACCCGCTTGGGCACGATTATCTATCAGGATATCACAGGTCTTAAGAACGGTAGTTACAAGGTTGGCTTCTATGGCAACGCCTTCTTTACGGAAGGTCGCGCCGGAATGACATCTCCCATGGCAGACGGTGCAACAGATGTGGCTTATGTATTCGCTAACGACCAGCAGGCATTCATCACAGCCCACATCGCTACCTCGACAACGGAGAACAACTTCAAGGAGTTCAACGTTGAGGTTACTGACGGCACCATCAGACTGGGTATGGGTAAGGAGAAGGCCGGCACCAACTGGCACACCATGCAGATCTATCAGCTCACATGGTTCACCACAGCCAAGGCCCTCTACGCTCTTGACAAGACTGATATGGAGGCTGCGATCTTGCTCGCTGGTACTCTTTATGAGGATCCCTACAAGACCAACGGTAAGGAGGCACTTCAGCAAGCCATTGGCGAAGCTAATGCTGCACGAATCAGCAACCATTTGAATATTGCTGAGTTCGAAGCTGAAATTGCTAAGCTGAACGATGCCATCAAGGCTTACAAGGAGGCTAACTATGTAGCCCTCAGCGGCACTTGCTACGTGAAGAACGCCGCAGGCAAGTTCATGGCTGCCGGTCACAACTGGGGCACTCGCGGTATCGTCAACGAGACCGGCCTCGACCTGACTCTTACTCCCAACAATGAGAATAAGGTGGCTATCGACTCTCGCGTGTACAATGGTAACAACCACTTCCTTGGCTCTAACCTCTACATGGACAGCGGTTCCTTCGCATGGGTTATCGAGCAGGTTGGCGCAGAGGAGTACAGCATCGGCAACGGTGCCCAGTATATCGGCGTTGACGCAGAGGACAACCTCGCGCTTGTTAACGAGCCGTTTGCTTGGCAGTTCCTCGACGCCGCTACTGTGGATGCAACCCGCCTGGCTGACGGTTTGGCTGCTATGGCAGCTGCTACCGCCGACAACGGCGTGGACGCAACCTTCCTGCTGAAGGATGCCAACTTCAACCGCAACGACCATCGTTGGGAAGCTTGGACTGTTGAGTTCGTTTCCGGTGACAACAAGAATTTGGGCGGCGGTTGCGACGGCGGCAACGGTAACGGTAATGCAGAGTCCTACCATTCTGCTTTCAACATCTACCAGACCATCGCTAATGCTCCTGCCGGTGTCTACAAGATGACAGCACAGGGCTTCTACCGTCAGGATGATGCAGTAGAGGAAGCAGCACCCGTATTCTATATTGGTGATGTTACTGCTGAGGTTCCCGTGAAGACTGGATCTGAAGGCAGCATGAAAGATGCTTCTTACTCGTTCACTGAAGGTCTGTATACCATTGATCCCATTGAGTTCACTTTGGATGCGGATGGTGATTTGACCGTAGGTATCAAGAATGGTGAGAATGTTCATCAGTGGGTAATATGGGATAACTTCCGTCTGACCTACTTCGGTGCAGCTCCTGCTCCTAAGACCGACTACACTGACTACATCATCAATGCCGACCTGAGCGATAGCGAAAGCACCGCTTGGAACTTGGCAGGCACGAAGGGCTATCACAACTCTGGCAACGCAGTAACTTGCGGCAACAACGCCGTATTTGACTTCTGCCAGGTTGTTCAGAATCTGCCCGCAGGTCAGTACAAGCTGACAGCAAAGTCTGCTTACCGCTACAGCGGCGGCGAGGCCGATGAGTATGCCGCTATCGAAGCCGGCACGGAGACCAAGTTCGCCAGCCTGTATGCAAAGGTAGGCACCAAGACCTTCAGCTCTCTCGTACAGAACCGCTGGGACGGCGCATCCGATGTGGACTACGCAGCCGGTTCCGGTTCCGTTGTGGTTAACGAGAAGTTTGTGCCCAACAGCACTGCGGCTGTGAAGGCATGGTTCAATGCCGACAAGTATGTCAACGAAGTTGTCTTCAACCTGACGGCTGACGGCGATGTAACCATCGGTATTGCTAAGGACGCACAGCCCGCAGCCGGTGACTTCACCGTAATCGGCGGTTGGACGCTGACTCGTCTGGGCGACGCTCAGCCTGAATACGCTATCACCGTAGCTCCCGCAGAAAACGGTAACGTCGTTGCCGACAAGGCAACTGCCGCTGCAGGTGAAACCGTTAAGGTTACGGCAACTCCCGATGAGGGTTACATGGTTGATTATGGATACTACGTCTACAACGAGACGCAGTACGACTTTGAGAGTATTGATATGGAGCACAACATTGCTACCTTCACGATGCCCGCAGGCCCCGTTTCAGTCGTACTTGCCTTCAAGCAGGCTAAGGTTGCTTATCAGTTCGTTCCCAGCGAGTGGGGTGCAGGCGATCCCGGTCGCATCAGTCCTGAAAATGTGGTGGCCAACGACGTTGCCGGAACTATCACTGTGGACAAGACCGGTGCAAACAATGTTAACCTTAACTTCCACACGACAAAGAGGTATGTTCTCAGCGCAAGCCAGCGCTACTTCGTGATCAAGGCTACCGGTCTCGCCACTGGTGATACTGACAGCTATCTCTGGTGGCTCAACCACAACAACAATGGCAGTCAGATTGTTCCTACAGCCATCTTTGTAGAGAACGGTGAAACCGTCTTTGCATGGGATGCTATCACGAGCGGCATCGGCGGCACTATTGGCCTTGAGGAGACAGAACTCAACGGCACAGCTGAGTGGACCACAACCTTCGGCATGACGCTGGCTGACGCAAACGTTCCTGCTGTAATCAGCTACATTGGCTTCCAGGAGACTATTCCTGAGCCTGTAGAAGAGGAGGCTTATGAGTTCGTTCCCAGCGAGTGGGGCGCAGGTGATCCTGGTCGCATCAGTCCCGAAAACGTAGTGGCTGACGACGATATGGGTACCATCACTGTTACCCAGACTGGTGACAACAATGTTGCTCTGCTGTTCAAGACCAACAAGCTCTACTATGTGGAGAATGTTGACTACTTCGTCATCAAGGCTAAGGGTGTCAGCACTGAAGCTGGTGCTTCCTACCTCTGGTGGCTGAACGGTAAGAATGACAATGGCGCACAGTTTGCTCCCACTTCGACCGCTACTGAGACCGATGGCACCATCATCCTCGAGTGGAAGATCAGTGAGTGCGGCAACATCGGTGAAAACATCAATCCTGCAGGCAAGAGCTATCTCGTCGGCGGTGATGGATGGAACACTACCTTCGGTCTGACTCAGGCTGACGCTCTGACACCTGTTGTAATCTCTTACATTGGTTACGGCACCAAGAGTGCTACAGATATCAGCGCTCTCAAGAGCCAGGATGCTGAAGGCGCTCTGAAGGACGGTAAGTACCTCATCAAGGGTGAGATTGTCATCGTGAAGAACGGCAAGCTGTACAAGGCAAACGGCCAGCTGAAGTAAAATGCTCATCACTTTCCTCCTCCGCTTCCATCGGGAGCGGGGGAGCGAAAGACGCTTTAAAGAGGAAGTCCCGCCAGGTGCGGGGCTTCTTCCGTTATAAATATATAAGGTGCAAAGCGAGTGCAAGCGAGCAAAGCAGAAAAAGAGAAAAGCAAAAATGATGATATTTTTGGCTGTTTCGCGGAAAATTCTTATTTTTGCGGAGAAAAGGACAGATTTATGGCAGATAACGTGCAACCACAGGACGGACTGACACACCATTTGAACCAGATGTACCAGAACTGGTTTCTGGACTACGCTTCATACGTGATACTGGAGCGTGCGGTGCCTCATCTTCAGGACGGATTCAAGCCCGTGCAGCGACGCATTCTCCATTCGATGAAGCGAATGGACGACGGTCGCTACAACAAGGTGGCCAACATCGTGGGACATACGATGCAGTTTCATCCTCACGGCGACGCAAGCATCAAGGATG
>JAEEGG010014347.1_pt1 | contig 16781 bp, 13 predicted proteins | sample 9134161 | NCBI WGS metagenome assembly JAEEGG01 (sample SAMN16246543, study PRJNA631951) | gut metagenome | biome: gut microbiome; feature: rumen; material: CR-attached | host: Bos | place: Iran: Karaj | collected 2018-10 | reverse complement strand
ATCTCGCCGGCGCCCTCGCAGTCGGAGGTGGTGATAAGCGGCGTGGGGATCCAGATAAAGCCGTTTTCGTTAAAGAATCTGTGAATGGCCTGAGCCAGGCAGTTTCTCACCCGGAGCACCGCTCCCATAATATTGGTGCGGGCGCGGAGGTGGGCGTATTCCCGGAGGTATTCCGGAGTGTGCCGCTTGGCGCTCATGGGATAAGTATCAGGATCCTCCACAAGGCCGCATACGGAAACGGACTCGGCCTGCATTTCATACTGCTGGCCCTTGCCCTGAGATTCGGCAATGACGCCCTCGGCAATAACCGAGCTTCCGGTGGTAAGCTTCATTACCCCGTCAGCGTAATTAGGAAGCTCCTTGCCGGCTACTACCTGCAATGAATTAAAACAGGAGCCGTCATATACTGCGATAAAGGAAAAGCCGGCCTTGGAATCGCGGCGGGTTCTCACCCAGCCCCGCACCTGCACCCGGTCACCTACATTCACCTGCCCTTTAAGGACTTCATCAACTGATACGATTTTCATGAACACTTAACCCTTGCTAGAAAAAATCTCTCTGTTCCTTAAAACAGAAAAGCCGCGGAATCCCGCCGGGACTCCGGAGCTTACGAATCTGAATAATCTAAAACAGGCCTCATTTTATTACCGGAGGCCGCTTTCATCAAGCCTGTAAAAACCCCGGCCCTGCTGCCAAAACCCGCCGTCACTGGCCCTGCTGTTTATTCGGAGTTACCGTGTCCTGAAGGCGGAGATTGTCCCTGTCAAGCTCTCGGTTCCGGAAGCGGAGATCCACATAATAGGCCCCGTGAGCCGCCCGGGAGGGCTGAAACAGCACCGGGAGGGCATTAAGACCGGTATTTTTGACAGCATCAATAAGGGGACAGTTATACTCTTCGGTAAATACCACCCGGTCAGATGACACTCCGGCCGGATAAAACTCCATTTCCAGAAAGGAATGCCCCCGGGCGTCTTCGGAAATGCTGAGGATTCTTCCGGCCGTGAGATCCCATCTCAGAAAACGGCTGGTATTCCGGGCATAGGCAAACCAGGATTTTCCGGCCACAAAAAGGAGCCCGCCCGTAAAGACCTCCATCAGGATATAGTATTTCTGGAAAAATTCCGAAAGACTGCGAAACACCAGAAAGAAAATGCATATGGAAGCAAGCCCGAGACAGATCCAGGCAAAACGGAGATCGCCCTTCCTGGCTGCGGGACGGGTGTACCCCGAAAGATCCAGATTAATGGGGGCTTCGGTATCCCACCTTTCAGTTCTCGTAAAATTTTGTCCCGGAGCTTCCGTCATGACCCTTAATCCTGTCCCTGCCGGGGGAGAGCCGTGATTCGGGCCGTCCCGCCGCTAAATGCGCTTAGCTTTTTCAGCTAAAGACCTGTTTACTTGATAACCTTTTTGAAATCAGCGCTGACCGGCTTCGCTTCCTTGTCGTCAAAATACATCACGGCCTTTATCTCGCAGGTACGGCTCAGCATGGTATTAAGCACCGTGGAGGCTGCCTTGGGATCATTCTCCGCATCAAGGGTAACCCGCCGGGTTTCGCAGAAGCTCCCGAACTTATCCACGCTTTCGTCAAGATTCCGGTTCTCTTCATAAACCGTGAGACCGTTAGCCTTATAGCTGAAGTGCACTCTGGCAACATCCGCGCTGATATCCAGAGGGTTATTGATGCAGTAGGGAACGGCAATAACCGGATGCGTTCTGTCAGAAGTATCAAAGGAGCAGTCAGTAATGGTCAGGGAAGGCAGCGTTTCATAATCGGAAAGGCTGGAGCAGCCTGCCAGAAAAAGCCCCAGAGAACAAGCAAGAGCAGTCAGTGTTAAGTTCTTCATATCGTAAAAAACCCGTAAAATCAGAGTCACAGCATCAATTGCAGGGGCCTATTATAACCGATCCCCTGTAACATCGCTGTTTTTTAAGCCGGAAGCGTCTCGATGAAGATCCGGCCTTCCTGTTTCTGCCTTTCTGTTTGCTTCCGCCATTTCTGCTTTCCTCTGTGTGTAAATGGCGGCGGGGGCAAACAGTTTCTTCACCCCTGTTCCCGTTCCCCGCCCATCCTTCCTGTGATAACCTGCCGGAAGGGATTACTCTTCTCGGATATAATGCGCTGGGATAATGACAGTAAACAGGCAAACGGGATAGGACAGAACAACCATGACTGAAACAGTGCTTATCGTAAACGAAGACAATGAAGTAACCGGCACGGCGCCCCGGCCGGAAATGCGGGCCAAAAGGCTCCCGCACCGGGCCTCGTACATTGTTCTTGAGGATAAGTCCGGCCGCTTTTATGTGGAAAAACGCACTCTCACCAAGGATTACTGCCCCGGCATGCTGGATGCCTGCATCGGAGGCGTGGTAACCGCCGAGGACGGTGATGATATTGCAGGCAGCGCCGGAAGAGAGCTCCGGGAGGAACTGGGGGTCAGCACTGACCTTGTCTGGCTGGGCTGGCTCCGGATAGACGTTCAGGAAAGCTTTGTTTACGGCGGGCTCTTTTATGGCAGACACAACGGCGCTGTTACCATGCAGCCTGAAGAGGTGGCAGACGTGATCATGCTTACGGAGGATGAGATGCTGGCAAGAGCGGCAGAAGCCACCCCTGATTCCGTCATCGCCTTCCGGGAAATTCTCCGGAGATTCCGAACCCGGGAATAATGCCCATTCAGGTTCGGCGGCTATCAGGCTGCCGCCGGCCCCGTCATGCGCCGGAATCCTTACAGCCAGCCCTTCTTCTTAAAGATAAAGTAGGTAAGCACGGCCGAGAGAATCATAAGGCCGATGGACACCGGATAGCCGTACTCCCAGGCCAGCTCCGGCATATGGCCGAAGTTCATGCCGTAGATACTGGCGATAAGGGTGGGGGGCATGAACACCACGGCCGCCACGGAGAAAATCTTGATAATGCTGTTCTGCTTGTGATTGATGTAGGACATGGAGGTCTGAAGCTGGAAGTTGATCTTTTCAAAAAGGAACTGCGTATGGGGCAGCAGAGATTCAATGTCAGCCAGAATGCCGTCAATCATCTCGAACTCCTCCGGGGTGAATCTGGCGGAAAGGTTCTTTCTCAGAAACCGGAGAGCCTTTCTGGTATCAAAGAGGGAGACTCTGATTTTGGAGATGGTGCCCTCCTGAATGATAAGTTCTTCAATCAGCTCCGGAATCTTTTCATCATCATCGGCCATGATCTGATCGGCGGTTTCCTCCAGAGTGGTGTAGGAATCCTCGATATAGTCGGAAAGGGATTCCACCTTGATGTCATGAAGCTCCAGCAGAATATCCAGGCTGTTCTGAATCATCACCCGGTCATGCTTGATGTAATGACGCAGGAGCCGGATAATGCTGACATCCTCTTCGCGGAAGCTTATCAGCATTTTGCCGTGAATGGTGAAGAGCACGTTCACTGACTCGGTTTCCCGGCCCTTGCGCTGCGGGAACAGAGAGGTAATGTGCACACCGTCGCTGTCCACGTAAAAACGGGAGGTGGATTCGATTTCCTCGATGTCATCCTCCTCCGGCACCTCCTCCTTGAAGAGATGCTGCATCCATTCTCTTTCCTCCTCCGTGGGACATTTGATATCGATCCAGATGGTGTTTTCCGGCAAAACGCCGTTCACATCGAAATTTTCATAGGTAAGTGTTTCATTGTGAATTTCGTAGGTTCTGATCATAATGCTCACCACATCCGGAGGGCTGCTGACCGCTTTTCAGAACTCGGAAAAGCGAATCCGCAATATTCACACGGCAGTACGGGGCATTTTATCACCAGAAAAGACCTGATTGGCAGGCCCGAATGTAATATTATGCCGTTTATCAAAATCTTGATTATGACTCACAGACAGACAAAGACTCTGACTTGTCTGTCTCTGACTTGTCCGTTTTTGAAACACGGCGCGCTGAGCGGCCACACTTCGACTCGTCCCAGTCATCTGTCCCCTGTATTTCTCAATGATCTCGCCATGCTTTCGATTACCGTCCGGCAACGCAATCTGCAAGCAACCGTAAAACCTGAAGCTGTCAAAACAAAAAAAGACAGCACATGCATCGGAGATCACCCCGGATACAGCACTGTCATCATCAATGAAAAAAGTCAGCAAAAATACTGTCAGCTACGGCTTTGCAGCAATGTTTCAAATTCCTGATCCGTTACGCCAAGTTGCGCTGATGCCACATCTCTTGCGATAAAGCCTGCTATGTACAAGTCCAGAACAGCGCTTATCTTTCCCCTTTCCTCACCTATTTTCACGCCTCTTGCCTCGCCTATTTTCTCACCCTCTTTTCTGCCCTTTTCAGCAGCATCATTGCATTTGCCCTGAAGAAAGTTATCAAAAATTTCATTGGAAGTAATTGACAGTTCCATAGCATCCTCCATTTTTCTTTCGTATTTTTCAATAAACTGCGCCATGACATCATAGCCCTCATCGAGGCACGCCCTCTTGAAAGTCTCTATGAATTCTACACCATTCTTGCATTTAGTTCTGAGAACTGCGGCAAGCTTAGAAAACCAGATATACTGACCTGCGATGGTATTGTTTTCTTTCGCGGAGAGCACACGTACATCGAAATGCACATATTCGGGAATGCGGGTAATCTTCGGGTGGTACATCCGGGTAAAGTTCATCGTGCCGTCCGGTTTCGCTTCTTCGTCTCCGGTATATATCAGGCAGCACCTTGAGGGCGGCAGATAAAACTGCGGGGCGCGGTATTTGCTGAATTTATGATCGGTAACATAATTGCCCCAGGTGGCCATGATGTACTCCAGAAAACGGTACGGCATATTGGGATTCCAGGTGCTCTGAGCCTCCACCAGAACTATTAGTTCGTCTTCGTCATCCTCGTGCCTGACATAAAGTCCCAGATCATTGCTGACCTTAGTTTTGTAGGACTCCCTCTCATTGAGGGTAATAACTTTAATGCGGTCAGACGCCACATCCCTTTGGGAGAATTCCCGGTAAAATCTCCCCAAATATTCAGGATCCCTGAAGAAGTTGTTAATAACGATTCTCATTTTGAACCTCTGCCGGAACGCGAGACAGCTGTTTTTAAGGGGCAGGAATCCCCGGTTTTGCTTCGGGGAAAAATTTTTTCGGAAGGCGAGATTTTTGTTCAGGAAAGAGCGTAACTGGTCTGTCTCAGGTGCCGGGAGGGCTGAATTTTCACAGCGAGGGGCTGGAATATGCAGTTTTCATGGGATCCCGGCAATCCGGGAATCTAAGCGGAAGCGGAGTCTTTAAGAATGGAAATGCCGGGGGAATGCCCTCTTCAGGATATGGATACAGTCTCCGGACAGCATGCGGGATTAGCCCGCTTCCGGCTCTGATCCCCCTGATAAAATATCACCGGCGGCGCTGCCAGTCTTTACAACCGCACTGATCAATAGGACAATAGCTGAAAGGAAAAGCTGCGGCTTTTCCGCATCTTTTAGTTTCAGCAGCAAGGATCCCCCGTTATGCAATGCAGTTCCTGCAACAAGGAATTACCGGATCGGGCGCTGTTCTGCCCCTGGTGCGGCTTTCAGCTCCTGAAATCCAAATCCAGGGGAACGGCAGAACAGGAAACAGAGCCTCAGGAAACCAAAAACATTTTTGAAATTCACCGGTCGGATCTGGGAGCGGAGCCGGTGTTTTCCGAAAGATCCTCCAGGCTGGCCGCCAACGACCTGACCCTGTTCAGCAGAATATTCGATCTCCGGCTGGATGCCCTGGCCGAAGCCGTGGTCGCGCGCTTCACCAGTCCGGAGATCCTGAAGAATCTTCTGGGTCCACGGGGACTCAGAGTGCTCCGGCTCCTTAAAAGCTTCTACAAAAGAGGTCGCCTGACCCCGGAAATGCTGGATGCGCATCTCCGGGAAGCGGCGGAGGATGCCGCCGGGACTCCGGATTTTGATACCGCCCTCCAAAGCTTTAAGAAGCTGATTCAGGATGCCACCGGTCTTCCGGAGGCTGTTCTCATGGTTCAGGAAATAAGCTTCCTTAAAAACCTTTCCGAAGATGACACCGCCGGGATCCGGGAGGCCTGCGAAAGACTCCGGGCCCTCCAGGACAGGATCTCCGCCCTTATGATCCCGGCGGATCCAGCTCCCCCGAAACCTTCGAAAACCGTCCAAGCCGAATCCCCCTTTAACTGTTCCCATCTTGCTGAAAACCGGGAGCGCCTCAAATTCAGCACGGACACGGGAAATGCCGCAGCGGAGGAGCTCAAGGAACGCCGGAGAGCGGAAGAACTTCGGAATTTCCGGGGACTTAACGGTCTCTACTCCGACATCAAAGCCGCTCCCCTGAGAAAACCCGTCCCCGCTCCTAATCCGGATGATTCCCCGGAACCGGATCTTTCCGGAGCCGTAACGGATCCCCGGAGCTATCAGGGACTCCGGGGGGTTTACCGGGGCATTTCAGAAGCCATGCCGCAGGCATCCCGCCGGGATATTTCCGCAAAAGCGGGAATCGCCGCTTCCGTTGCCAAAGCTCCTGAAAACCCGCCTCCCCGGCAGCCGGAACCGGAGATTCCCGCCGCTGAAAAAGCTCCGGATTCTCCTGAAAAGCGGCATCGGGAAGAGCAGCTTAAAGCCCTTTCCCGGGTTTTCCACGGCATGAATCTCGCCCTGTGTCTGGATCTCCTGTTCCGCTTTGTCCCGGGACTCAATATGCTTTCCTTCCTCATTCATGCCGGCATTCTCTGGCATTCCCGGACTCTGTCCCGGAGACTTGCGGACTTTTTTGCCGCGGATTACCGCCTCGAAACGCAGCATCTCTGTCATGAAGTATCAGATGATCTCCCGGTGCTGTGGGGCATGTTCATTCTCAACATCTTCTTCGGAGGCGCCATTGTCTGGCTCGCCATGGCTCCGGAATGGGCCGGCCTCCTCCCTGATGAGCAGGAAGCGTCCCCGGTCTTCTGGGCCCAGATCGCCGGGCTCCTCCTCATCTGGGGGCTTTGCAATATTCCGGACTATCTGGCGCTCCGGAACTACCTTGCGGTAAAAAGAGCCTTCTTCGGGTTATTGGAGGGAGAAGCGGTGCGACTTCCGGGAACCATGCCTGGAAAAAGGGAGAGATAAAGGAAAGATCCCGGGGGAAAGAACCGGGAATCAGAGAAGCTGAGAAAACTGCGAGAAGGCACCTGAAACGCAGATCCTGAACCAGCCTCAGCATCTGCCTTCTTCCGTCCTGATCTCGCTCCTGAAAAAACTTCTAGCGATTGGACTCCACGATCATGTTGTCCGCCTCGTGGGTCATCTTCTCGAAATTGAGCACCCGGCCCTTGCCGGTGCGCTTAACCTCGTAGAGAGCCTCGTCGGCATGGGTCAGGAGGTCGCCCTCGGTGAAGGGCCGCGGCAGGGAGCTGCTGTCCATGACGCCGATGGAGCAGGAGAGATAGTAGCGTTCCGGCAGGTTGTCCACCGGCTTCCCCAGGAACTCCTCAATCTCCTTCTTGTAGCCATGCTGAGCCTTAAGGGTATCCAGCACCTTCTGCATTCTGCGGGAGGCCTCGTCTGCCGAGCAGTCCTGCATCAGGAGCAGGAATTCGTCGCCGCCCCAGCGGCAGGCAATATCCCCGGGCACCTTGATTTCGTTAAGCAGCTGCGCAAACCACACCAGAAGCTTGTCGCCCACGTCGTGTCCCAGATTGTCGTTGTAGTATTTGAAGTTATCAAGGTCGATAAAGCCCAGAGCAATATCGCTGGAGGGAGACAGTCTTCTGATACCCCCGGAACTCTGGTTGTGGAACTCCATGCGGTTGTAAAGGCCGGTAAGCATATCCGTGGTGCTGACGCGAATGAGCTGCGCGCGCTGAATCATGAGAATCAGCTGACTGCCCAGCTGCTGGGCGATAAAGCCGATGGAATCCACCTTCTCGCTTTCGCCGTCGGTCTTCTTCTGGAACTTGAACAGCAGCATCATGCCGAACACCCGATCCTGATCCACCAGCGGATACACGGTCAGCCGGTGCACCAGCGTGCCGGCAATATCCTCATCCTCAAGATTAAGAACGTCCTGCTCGCTGAGATGGGAGTTAATGAACTTCTGGATCCTCCGGAAGGTGAAGCCCTGATAATCCTTGGAGGTATTAAACTCGTAGATAAGCTCGGAGGTGCCCTTTTCGCTGTCCACAAAGTAGATCATGCCGCCGTTGATGCTGAAGTGCGAGGCCAGAAGCCGCAGGGTTTCCTGAGCCAGCTTGTCATAGGTCTTCACGCTCATGCTGAACTTGTGGAGCATGGTCACCAGCCGCATCTCATGAACCTGCTGCCAGAGGATGTTAACCTTGCGCTCCTGCTTGACCAGAGGGATTATCTGGTTGAGCTCGTTCATGGGGGTAACAATGGTGCTGTACCCCTTGTAGATATTGCAGTTGTCGTTGCTCCAGGCAGTCTTAATCAGCTTCATGCTGTTAAAGAGCTGATGATCCCGAATATATGTCACACCTTCCCGGAAATAGCGATAACGCTCCTCAAAGGTGCCGAAGACATTCAGAATGCGCATGCCCAGAATGTAGAACATGACATGCTCTTCCTGAGTCAGGGTCTGCTCCTTCTGCCGGGAACGGGCCTGATAGAAGCAGCCCAGAGCCTTCTCCCGGTTCTTGTTCATGGTATAAACCACTGCTTCCAGAAGGTTCAGAACGGTCTGCTCGCTGCCCTTGGTGGGGAAGGTCTTCATAAGACCGCGGCTCCGCTTCAGCATCTGATCCGCAAAGCTGGCCTCGCCGAGATCGATATAAACCCGGGCCTTCTGCAGAATGATATGGTGAATATTGTGGAGAGGCAGCTTATAGGTGCCGCGGATGGCCATGACGTCCTGCAGAATATCCAGGGTATGCAGGGCCTCCTTCGGCATGCCGCTCAGCTGATAGAGCTGGGCCAGGTTGTAAAGGGTTACGGAAATTTCCGAATAGTCATTCAGCTTGATGGAGTTTCTGAGGGACTGCAGGTAGTACTCATGAGCGTTGGGGTAATCCTCGGTGCCCTGCAGGAGGAAGCCGATGGAGTTATACACATGGGTAAGCTCAATAGGCACGTCAATCATGCTGTAAAGAGCTTCACTCAGGCGGTAGGCATGCAGAGCCTCCTGAATTCTGTCCATCTGGAACAGCACAATGCCCCGGCAGTGGTTGGCCGCGGCGGACTCATGACGGATTCCCAGCCGCTGCGCGATGTTCACCGCCTGATTGCAGTAGTCCAGGGACATCTTAAGGGTTACATTGGGATCCAGCGATGCCTGAGCGAAAATATTCCGGAGCACATAGGTCTGTTCCTTGTGCAGGTTATGCCGCTCCAGATTGGACAGCAGCGAGACGATATTGTGGTAGCCGTACTTGATGCTGGCCCGATCGTAAGCCACAAAGAGACAGAAATTGGCAATGGTCACCAGCCGGAGGTTCATGCTCACCTCTCCCAGATGAGCCGCCATCTCGGCAAAATGCAGCACTGATTCGAAATCCGAGCGGAAGATATGGGTATAGGCCAGTTCTATATAGGCCCGGCAGGCATTGTCATTGTTGTTGGTGTACTGCGCCTTCTCGTACATCATGTCAAAGGACAGCAGGGCATCCTCGTAATTGTGGTTGTAAAGATGAGCCCGTCCCAGGAAATGATATAGCTTCTCCTCGTAATCGTTGAATTCGTCCTCCCGGTTGAGAATGCGAATGTACTGGAGAGTTCTCTGGGCCAGCTCCACCACCTCGTGGCTGCAGAAATAGTTAAGCAGGATGCCGCAGCGGTTGATGGCCTCCTGAATGGTAGAGATCTGCCGGGCCTGATAGTTCTGCACCGGCCAGACCAGACGGTTTTCATCAATTTCCAGACCGGTTTCGGAATCCTCCGGACGCACCATCTGGATCACCCTTTCAAAGCGATCCTCCCAGTCCAGCCATTCCTGGGATCTCTTGCCGTCCGAGAAGCTGGAATTCACCCCCAGCACCACAATGCAGTTCGGGTCGTCCAGAAGATCGCTGCCCTCTTTCTCGTCATCGGCGGTTTTGAGGCGCTTGAGAGCCGTGGAACTCCGCATGGAAAACTTGTAGTCCTCCTTCTGGGGACTTATCAGGGTCAGCAGGAATTCCAGGGACGAGGCTCCGGCATACTGCAGATTGGTAATGGAGATCATCAGGGGATCCCGGCCGTCAGTGATGCTGAGGAGATGTCTCACTATGGCGCGGATATGCCGGGTCATGCGGAATTTCACGTATTCCACATCCGACGGCATCATAAAATCCTGAATGGTGCTGGTGTTCTTGAGCATGCAGAGGAGAATGGACTTCTCGTACTGCTCCAGCTTCAGCATGTCGGCCACCTGCTCCAGAGGAATGGAAAGCCGGCGGAGAAGCTCGTTCACCACATAGAGCACCGGGGACAGGGGCGAATAGACATCATTGGGGGTAAGCTGCAGCCTGACCGGATGATCAATGCCCTTCTGCTGGCAGAAAATGTCAAAGTCACGTCTTACCTCCGCCTGATCGGCAAAGGAAACCATTACTACCTGAGACTTGTGATGCTGGATATTGGCAGCGTAGCACTGCTCCATAACCCTTCTTACATGTAACGACACTTCTGCTCCCGGGGAACTTTTACACTGTACGGAGTTATATTACACGGTTATTTGCGTCCTGTATGTGAAATCTATTCACATATTGACAACTTTGTCGGCTATTTGAGCCGGCTTTTGAAAATAAGCCGGAGCGCCAATAAAATTCTCCGGTGCCTGATAACGTCCGAGGCCGGAAAAAGTTACCGCCGGAGACGCAAAAACCGGCTCAATTATATACAAAACCCCTCCGGAGATAACCGTGAGGAAGCTAACAGACTCCTGAAAAACCTGCCCGGGGTCAGTCCGCAATGATATCCCCCTCCAGATCGTACTCGTCGCTGGCGGTAACCCGGGCCCGCAGAAGATCCCCCGGCCTGACCCGAAGGCCCCGGGGTGCATGAAGGTACATGACGCCGTCAATGTCCGGAGCATCGGCTTTGGTGCGGGAAATGATGCCCTTTTCATCAACGATATCCACCAGAACCTCCTGGACGGAGCCGACTTTTGCCTGCATCTTTGCGGCGGAAATCTTTTGCTGCACCTCCATAAAGCGTTCATAGCGTTCCTGCTTCACCTCCTCGGGGATCTGGCCGGGGAAGGAGCTGGCCGGGGCCTCCGGCATGGGACTATAGGTAAAACAGCCCACTCTGTCCAGGCGGATTTCCCGGATAAAGTCCAGAAGCTCCGCGAAATCTTCCTCGGTTTCTCCGGGGAAGCCCACGATAAAGGAGGATCTCACGGTGATGTCAGGACAGATATTTCTCCAGCGGGAGACGGTTTCCAGAATTCTGTCCGCATCCCCGGGCCGCTTCATAAGCTGAAGCATATGCCGGCTGGCGTGCTGAAAGGGCACATCCATGTAAGGCAGAACCTTCCCCTCCGCCATCATTTCAATAAGGCGGGTGACGTGGGGATAGGGGTAGGCATAATGCACCCGAAGCCAGACCTTAAGCCGGGAGAGTTCCTCCATAAGAGCGTAAAGATCCCCTCTCTCATGCCCGGAAAACCCCGGATACCCCCGGTCAATGCCGTAGGCCGAGGTGTCCTGAGCCACCACCAGAAGTTCCCTGACCCCGCGGGAAACGTAGTTCCGGGCCCGGGCAATAAGTTCCTCCCCCGGAAAGGATTCCAGGGGCCCCCGAAGATGCGGAATAATGCAGAAGGTGCATTTATTGGAACAGCCCTCGGAGATTTTGAGATAAGCATAGTGGGGCGGGGTAAGGAGAATCCCTCCGGGAGGCACCCGCCCTGCCGGGGTTTCAGCGGGGAGCGCAAAAAGCCTTTCCATTTCCTGAAGCACTGCGGGAGCGCTGTGGGGGCCGGTAACGGCCTTCACTCCGGGCCAGGTATCCAGAATAAGCTTCCGATTAGGGCCGAGGCAGCCCGTGACTATCACATTGGGACAATGCTCCAGAGCCTCGCCGATGACATCCAGAGACTCTTTGACCGCATCCTCGATAAAGCCGCAGGTGTTAACAATCACCGCGTCCGCATCCTCATAGGTGGAGCTGACCTGATACCCCTTCTTCATAAGAAGAGTGATGATGTTCTGGGAATCCACCAGATTCTTGCAGCAGCCCAGAGAAATAAATCCAACCCGAAAAGCGCCCATAAACACCTCGTAAAAAAACTGTTTCCGGCTATACCGGTCATCCCCGCCGTTCCGGCTATTGTAATGGAATCAGCCCTGCCGCGAAACCATTTCTCGCCGGGGGAGTCCCGGGAAGAAAAGAAGTCCCCGGCGCCTTTGCCTGAGGAGCGGTTCATAAGCGGCTTTGAAGCGAATTAAAAACAGCGTCAGGAGCGGAACTGAGAGGAAGGCTGCATAAGGAAGCCCCGCCTCCGGAGATTTCCGGCGGTTTTCCGGGAGAGGTGTATACTATTGCCGGTCACTTTTATCTATGAAGGTAATGCATCATGTTAAACCAGAAAATGTATGAACTGGGTTCCCGGAGAAGCGTGATCCGGGAGCTTTTCGAATACGGCAAAAAGAGAATCGCCGAGGTCGGCCCGGAAAACGTTTATGACTTCAGCATCGGAAACCCCAGCGTGGAAACTCCGGAATCGGTAAAGGACACCGCAGTTTCCCTGCTGGAAACCGTGAAGCCCACCACGAGACTGCACGGCTACACCTCCGCTCAGGGAGATCCTGCCGCCCGGAATGCCATCGCCCAGGATCTTAACCAGCGCTTCGGCTCCTCCTATACCGGAAACAACCTGTACCTGACCTGCGGCGCCGCCGCCTCCCTGACCATCTGTCTTCAGGCCGTCATCGACAGTCACAGTCAGAACGTTCTGGTGCTGGCTCCGTTCTTCACCGAATACCGGGTATTCATCGAATCCCGCGGCGCCGAATGCCGGGTAGTGCCTCCGGCTCTGCCCTCCTTCGGCATCAATCTTCCGGCTTTGGAGAAGTGTCTGGACGCCAATACCGCCGCAATAATTCTGAACTCTCCCAATAACCCCTCCGGCGTCATCTATCCGGAAGAGGAGATTAAGGCCCTCGCCGCTCTCCTTAAGAGCAAGAGTCAGGAGTTCGGACATCCGATTTACATCATTTCCGACGAGCCCTACCGCGAAATCGCCTACAACGGCAAAAAAGCTCCCTTCACCGCCAGCTTCTATCCGGATACCCTGGTCTGCTATTCCTACAGCAAGGGCCTCTCTCTCCCGGGAGAGCGTATCGGCTATGTGCTGGTGCCCGACACCATGCCGGAATGGGAAAAGATGTACGCGGCCATCTGCGGCGCCGGAAGATCCCTGGGCTTTATCTGCGCTCCCGCCCTGTGGCAGCACGTCATCACCAAATGCGCTCCCCTGACCTCGGATCTCAGCATTTATGCCAAAAACCGGGATCTCCTTCTTAACGGCCTTACGGAAATCGGCTACACCTGCGTGCCTCCCGATGGCGCCTTCTACCTCTTTGTGAAAGCGCTGGAGGAGGATGCCTTAAGCTTCTGCGAAAGAGCGAAACAGTTTGACCTCCTTCTGGTGCCCAGCGATGACTTCGGCTGCCCGGGCTATGTCCGCATTGCCTACTGCGTGTCCGGAGACATGATTACCCGCTCCATGCCGGCCTTCAGAAAGCTTTTTGAGAGCTACAAGTAAGAAGAAAGTGCAAGGGGAAGAAGAAGACAGAGGAAAATCAGCGCCCGCGCGGTGCTGTTTTTTCGGCCTCTGAAAGAGTACCGCCGGAACAGGACTCCCCTGTCCGGCGGTATTTTTTTGCCCTGCTGAGAGAACTGAGTCAGGCCGGGGCTCAGCCCTCCAGAGCCTTTTTGACGCCCCGGGCCAGCTGATCGGCGCAGGAGGTGCCTTTGTTGCGGCAGAGATTGCCGGAGCATTTGGCCACAATCTCCTCGCCCCGCATGCCCTCCACCAGCTTGGAGATCATCTTAAGATTGCCGTCGCAGCCCCCGAAAAACTTCACATTGGTAACGACATGATCGTCATCCATGTCAAACGAAATCACCCGGGCGCAGGTGCCCTGAGTTTCATAATCAAAATGAGCCATTTCTTCTCTCCTTTTTTCCCTTATCCTCTTATTCCCTTTCCCTCTTATTCCCTTTCCCTCTTTTTCCCATATCTGAAAGCAAGCTCCCCCGGAAAAACAGGTTTTTCCCGGGGGAGATTCTAACACGATTGCCCTTCGGCCGGCATTATCCTCAGTAGCCGTACACCGTTACCCGGGCCGTGCGGCTGAGATCCTCGGCCTTAAGACGGCACTGGGAGCGGATGGTTACGGTAAAGACCGTATCTCCGGAGACCTTTTCGAGATAGAAGTCAGCGGCGGGGATTTCCAGAGGGTTGTCCTCCGGGGCCACATCCCTCCAGGCATTGGCGCCGTAGTAGTCCCAGGCGGCATAGTAGGGCTTCAGCATGGACTTCGCCTGAGTGCCGGAGTGGGTCATGAAGATCTGGGTTACGTTATTGGCGTTAACCACCCCCTTCCGGAATTCCCGGGAGGCTTCATCTTCATTGAGGCCGACGCAGGCCGGAGCGGTCTGTTCCTCCAGAGCAAAGCCGTAGCCAGCCAGATTGACGGTGAGAGCATCCACCTCCAGTTCATTGGTCAGCGGAGATCCCGCGCTGTCCTTAAGGCCGGACACGGAGCAGATCACTCCCTTCCGGGTTTCCGGATCCTCATAGGAGCAGGAGACCTCCTCCGCGGTATACTGCTTCGGAAGAGCGGCTCTCTTCAGACACCCCTCATCATCAGCGCAGCCGAAGGCCAGCTTAACCGCGCCTGCCGCATCCGCAAGACCGAAGCCGTAGAAGGATGAATGTCTCATGCCGGCGCCGTTGGTCTGCCAGCCAAAATTGGCGTTTTCGCCGATTTCCGCAATAAAGGTTTCCTGAGAGGGAACTGTCAGGGTGGGGAGAACCTCATCGTTCCGGGCCGTCCGGGCCAGGACATAGCGCATCTGCGGCACCGTGATGTCCGGCTTGGCGCTGACCACCAGAGCGGCAACACCGGAAATCGTCGGGGTGGCTGCCGAGGTGCCGTTCATCTTGGCGGTGTAATATGCGGTGCCCGGCATATTTCTGAAGGGAGTGCCCTCATCCAGATCATCGTAGAGACTGGGATCGTAGCTGGAAAGAGTGGATACCAGAGCGGCGGAGTCAGTAACGGAGCCGGTGTAGCCCTCTTCTCCCCCCAGACCGGCAATCCAGAGACCGGCGGAGCAGGAGCTGTAGCTGCTCTTGGCGCCCAGAGCGTTTACCGCTCCCACGGTAATCACGTAGGGATGCCGTTCCACGGGGCTGTTCATGTTGAACTGTCTTTCCAGACCGGTATATTTGTCGTATTCCTCATCAATGATATTGCTTTCGGTATCTTCATATTCGTTGCCCATGGCCTTGAATAAGGAGATGCCTTTGTCCCTGAGGCCGTCAAGAAGAGACCAGGTTTCCGGGCTGTTATAGGTAAGATAGTCAAAGCCGAGACTCATGTTGATGATATCGGTGTCCTTCCTGTCCCCGCTCTCCCGGAACATTTCCGCCATATTGGCATCAATCCCCTGCTTGATCCGGTAAGTCTCCTCCGGATCCTGATCCACAAAGGAGAAACCATCTAAATCCGGATCAATGTCCTTGTCGTCATCATCATCATCATCATCATCATCATCGTCGTCATCATCGCTGTAAACCGGAAATTCATCATCATCGCCATAATAGCCCTGAACTCCCTTACGAAAGCTCTTATCTCCCATAATCGCATCCTCGTCCAGCAGGTAGGAGGTTATGGAGGCGCCGAAAGCAATGCCCGCGCCGCCGGCGCCGTTACTGCCGTCAGCGGCAATAAGGCCGGCCACGGCGGTGCCGTGAATGTCCTCGCAGTCATCCTTAAGCTTTTCCAGATCCGGGCCTGACTGGTTACGGATATTCCCGGGATCCGGAACCGCGGCGTTTTCGTATTTCCGGGAGGCCAGATCCTCGTGCTGAAAATCCACCTGGGAGTCAAACACGGCCACATGAACTCCTGATCCGGGAACTTTCACATTGCCCGCGGTCAGAAGATGCCAGGCTTCGATGACCCGGAGATCAATGCCGGCCAGGGGAGCCTGGGGCAGGTCAAACTTTTCTTCGCCGTTGTTGTAGATATGCCATTAGAACGGCACCAGAGGATCAATGCCGGCCGCGTTCCCGCCGGGCTCTCCGATAAGGACGGTTTCGGTAACGGTCTTGCTGCCGTTCTTTAAGGTGAATTCCTCCTTCAGAGGAAACTTCAGGGAGCGATCCTGAAATACCTCGGCCGGAAGAACATAATGCCAGGCCACTGGAGCCGGAAGCGCGTCCGCTTCCTGAGCCCCGGCAGGAGCGGCGGGAGGCTCTTCGGAAACCGGGGTGATCCGCCCGTATTTGGCAGTAACGTCAGTGGCATAGAACGTGTAGACGGTCACCGGATCTCCGGTGAGCACATTGCCGTCGGCGCCAAGCCCCATGGCGGGATCCGGAAGCGGGGGTTCAGAATCATGATGGCTGCCGTGATGACAGCCCGTCATGGCAAAAGCCGCCAGAAATACGCTAAGAGCGCCCGCTGTCATGCTGAATCTTTTCTTCATAAATCACTCCTTAAACATTACCGTTCCCCGGCCCGCAAAACCACGGCCAGTCCGGCGGCTTCATCTCAAAACACTGGCGTCTTGCCGTGCCTAGTTCAGAATCATCGTGTGAACATTATCTCAAATTTCAGCCCCCTTTGACACAAATAGCGTGAACCCTGTCACAAGGAAAATTTAG
>JAEEGG010014342.1_pt1 | contig 16785 bp, 10 predicted proteins | sample 9134161 | NCBI WGS metagenome assembly JAEEGG01 (sample SAMN16246543, study PRJNA631951) | gut metagenome | biome: gut microbiome; feature: rumen; material: CR-attached | host: Bos | place: Iran: Karaj | collected 2018-10 | reverse complement strand
CGATGTAAGCCCGTGATGGACACTTTGCCTGAGCGTATAGGAGATGGCGGTCAATTTGTGCTGCAGACCATCCAGTTCCTGTGCGAAATGTCCCGGGTCCCCCAAGGGGCCTTTCCGGCCATACTTTTCGTTGAAATAGTGGGTATAGGACTGCCGTTTGAGCTGAATGAGATGTCCGGGACATTCCGTTTCGTAACAACCGTGGTGATGGTTGGGGATGTCGTTTTCAGCCAGGCAGCGACTGCCCGTCCTCTTCAGCGCAGAACATAAGCAATTGAAAGATCGGTTCATATCCTCCATATTCCGATACATGACCTCCTTATGGGAGGTATAACACAAATGATAAGTCTTCAGCATGATGATTCAGTTAGTTTTGTTTGATTCCGTATGGCCCGGTCGCCTGCCGGGTTCTTGTACACTGCTTCCGTGTACACGTGTACGCGTTATACAGCTTGGTTTCATGTACACTGCGCGGGCAAACGGCGGATTTACCCGGGATATCCAGAAACAGTGTACACGGAATCCGCCCCAGAAATGACATTCTATTGTACACAGAAGGAGCGTACAAGGCTCTATTTCAAGGCGGAAACGAGACATCCAACAGGATTGGCAAGTGGTCCGAGACGCCACCGGCATAGCGTGGACCGGTGTAGGTGCGGAGGGGTTTTTCGCCTGAATGAGCCGTGTCACGGGTAAGGAGGAAGGGTATCCGTAAGATTTGCATCCGGCCGAGAGGAGCCCTTGCCAGGGGAATATAGATATGATCGATAAGGTCCCACTTCCCATCGTACTTGATGGTGCCAAGACCGCGTCGGAACAGGTCCATGTGCATGGGAGTCAAGGCGGGCTCCAGAAGCCGGAAAACCGGATTGTCGGGGGTATCGTTGAAATCACCGCCGGCGATAACATGGTCGATGCCGACGGCCGCGAGCGAATCCACCAGGAACCTGAGCCGCTCCACGGCGATGCGTCGTCGGGGCTCTGACTCGGCCGCACCACCATACTTGGACGGGTGATGGTTTACCAGTACGGCGAATGCTCTGCTATACCCTGCAGAACTATCGTCATGCTTGACAGAATTGTCGTCATGCCAGGCAAAACTTTCGTCATACCCGACCCCGATCGGGCATCTGTCCTCCTCTTCCAAGAGATTCCCGGACAAGCCGGGAATGACGGACGGTAACGAAGAGTCCGGATTGGAGGAAGGGGAAGGTCCGGGAAAGACGGAAGGTTTTCCCTTAAACACACACAATAGGATATCCCGCGTGGCCATGAGTGTGTCCGAGGAAAAGAGGTGACAGGGTTTGGATTCGAGGAGTTCCAGCCGGGAGGAGCGGTACAGGAGAGCCACGTCGATGCCGCGGCGGTCGGGGGAGTCATAGTGGACGTACTTGTAGTCCAGCTTGCGGAGCGCTGTCTTTTGCAATAACTGCCTGAGGACGAATGCGTTTTCCACTTCCTCCAGGCCGATGATGTCCGGCAGCCGACCCGTATCTCCCTCTATCCAGAACAGCGTCTTCGCAAACGCATTTGCTTTCGCCTGAAAACGCTTCCAGGTCCAACGCCTCTCCCCTCTCGACGAAAACTCGGCGTCGGAGACCGTCGTAGAATCATTCCGCCAATCAAAGAAGTTCTCCACATTCCAGAACATTACCTCTAAGGTGTCTCCTGCAGGACAACCTTGGTTTTCTTGGTCTCTTCCCTCCAACTGACCAATGAATTCCTTTCCCGCAGGGTATTGTACACTGCTCCAGTGTACAGAAGAATCGCCCTCGATCTGGCATTTTCCGTTCACTCCTCCTGGATTACCCGATATTTCGGAGATTTTACGGAGAAGTGTACATTGAATACTGGAAAGAAAAGGGTGTGGTTGCACACTGGAGCAGTGTGCAGGGGTGGCGTTCCAACAAGGGATAGCCAAGGCAAGAAAAAAGGACAGAAGGCCAAATAAAAACGTTCTCATGCGCCCAAGTTAGGACGCGCCCTCGAACCCCGGGACAAGAAACGTTAAAATGTGGCGAAATGTTTCCGGTTGTTTCAAAGAAACATGAAAAAATCGCCACCCTACGGATGTGGGATGGCGATTGTGAAAGGTTTAGGTTGGTAGATTCTCGAAACGGCAAAGGAGCCTCTACACGTTGAACAGGAAATGCATGATATCCCCGTCCTGGACGACGTAGTCCTTGCCTTCGATGCCCATCTTGCCGGCGGCGCGGACGGCGGCTTCGGTCTTGTAGTGCACGAAATCGTCGTATTTGATGACTTCGGCGCGGATGAAGCCGCGTTCGAAATCAGTGTGGATGACACCGGCGGCCTTGGGGGCCTTGTCGCCTACGCGGATGGTCCAGGCGCGGCACTCATCGGCACCGGCCGTGAAGAAGGTCTGGAGGCCGAGAAGGCGGTAAGCTCCCTGGATAAGGCGGACGACGCCGGACTCTTCCAGGCCCATTTCCTCCAGGAACATCTGCCGGTCTTCGTATTCTTCGATTTCGGCGATTTCGGCCTCGGTACGGGCGGCGATGACCAGGATCTCTGCATTCTCGTCGGCGACGGCGGCGCGGACGGCATCGACATAGGCGTTACCTTTGGCTGCGGAAGCCTCGTCCACGTTGCAGACATACATGACGGGCTTGTTCGTCAGCAGGAACAGGTCGTGCGCCATCTGCTCTTCCTCGGCATTTTCGGGAACGACCGTGCGGCAGGATTTGCCTTCCAGCAGCACAGAACGGTATCGCTGAAGCAGGGCCAGAAGCTTTTTTGCGTCCTTGTCCCCGCCCGTAGTGGCCTGCTTTTCGACCTTCTTGATACGGTTTTCCACCGTCTCCAGGTCCTTGATCTGCAGTTCCATGTCCACGACTTCCTTGTCGCGGACCGGATCCACGGAGCCGTCGACATGGACGATGTTGCCGTCGTCGAAGCAGCGGAGGACATGCAGGATGGCGTCGGTTTCACGGATGTTGGCGAGGAACTGGTTGCCCAGGCCCTCTCCCTTGGAGGCGCCCTTCACCAGGCCGGCAATGTCCACGATTTCCACCGTGGCGGGCACGGTGCGCTTGGGCTGGCAGATCTCCGTCAGCACTTCCAGGCGCTTGTCGGGCACGTTGGTGGAGCCCACGTTAGGCTCGATGGTACAGAACGGGAAATTGGCGCTCTGGGCCTTGCCCGAGCTCACGCAGTTAAACAAAGTGGACTTCCCAACATTGGGAAGTCCCACTATTCCACATTTCAAAGCCATAGACTAGAAGAATCGGGCGCGGTTGTCCTTGACGTCGGCATCCTGCATCATCACGGGGACGATCATCTGGGCGGCGTAGTTCAGGATCTGCGCGTTGGCATTCTTGGCGTCGCTGTCGGTGTAGAAGGAACCGGTCTCACGACCCGTCACCTTGAACACATAGACACCGTAGGAACCGGCGACCGGACCGCTGATCTTTCCTTCCGGAGCGGCGGCGATGGCGCCGACGAACTTCGGATCCAGGCTGCGGGCGGACATCGACGCGAAAGCGACGTCGTTCTGCGTGCTCACGGTCGTTCCGAGCTTCTCGGCGATGGCCTCGAGGTCGTTCAGGCCGGCGATCTGCTCGGCCACCTCGGCCTGACGCTTGGCGGCGTACTTCTCGGCGTAGAGCTGGTTCTTGATCTGCGGAGCCACCTCGGAGACCGGGGCGATGCCTTCCTTATGGGCACCGGTGACGGCGACCACGAAGAAGTAGTTGTTGTCCACGGTGATGATGTTGGACACCTTGCCCGGCTTGTTGTCGAAGGCCCAGCGGGTGACTTCCTTGGCATGGCCGATGGAACCGTAGGTATCGGTACCCTCGTTGATGGTCAGGCTGTGGGAGTACGTACCGGTGGAGTCGCAGGCGGCGCGATAGTTCGCGTACTTGCCGCCGGAGATGGTGGCGACACGGTTGGCGTCGTTGTAGAACTTGTTGAACGTCTCCTTGCTGGAGAGGATTTCCTTCTCGAAGAGGGCCACCTGCTTGAACAGGACCGGAGCGGCGGCCTCGGTCACCTCCACAATGTGGGTGGCGATATTGGACTGAAGGATGAACGGCTGGCCCACCTTCGCGTCAAAAATAGCGCTGAAACCGGTCGGGAGGTAGGAAATGGTAGCCTGGGAGATCTCGCCGATCTTGCCGAACTCACCGTCCGCCTCGGAACCGCGGTCCAGGGAATACTGGCTGGCCAGGGCGGTGAAGTCGCCACCCTTGCGCAGGACGTCGAGGAGGCTGTCGGCCAGGTGCTGGCCGTCCTCGTTGCTCTGGAACATCATGTGACGAACCGTCACGTTCTCGGGTTTCATCGAAGAAGCCATGATACGGCCGGCATACAGGGTGTTGTTCGCGCTGATCACCGGGGAAGTGCCCTCGTTGTTCTCGGAAACGAACTTGTCCAGCTCGGCGTTGACGCTGCGGAGGTCACCCTCCTTGTACCAGCGCTCATCCCACTGGGTGTCGGAGTTGCGCTGCAGGAAAGCACGCACATTGTCGGTGGTGGTGAAGTCCTCGTACAGCTTCACGAACTCGTCGTTCGCGGCAGCGATATCTGCGGCGGAAGGAACAACCTGGAACACGACGTACTCGATGTCACGGGTGGCGTCCTGCTTGAAGAAGTCCTTGTGGTTGTTGTAGAAATCGTTGATTTCCTTATCGGCCACCACGACGGTGCTGTCGGTGACATAGGAGAAGGGGGACATCACGAAGTCCACGTCGGCCGTAGTGTTGTTGTCGGCGATGGCGTGGTTCACCTGAAGGGCGTTCTCGATGTTGGAATTCATGAAGAGCGCATTGTACTTGCTGTAGTACTGGTTGGTGATGACGGCCTCCTGGAGGTAATTCCAGATCGCCTTGCTGTTCTCATCGACATCCACATTCTGGAGGAAGTCCACCAGGCGCTCGGAGGAGAACATGCCGTTCTCATCGGTGAAAAGGGAGGAGATGACCGGGGAGACGTTCTCGCCGTTGGTCAGGTCGATGATTTCGTTCTTGCCCACGGTGATGCCGGCGGCCTTCGCGTTCTTGATGAACAGGTTCTCGTCGATGAGGCGCTGCCAGACGGCGTCACGGACCTGCTTCTGCTGCTGCTCGCTGGTGGAGGTGTTGCCGGTCAGCATCTCGTTGACACGGGTGAAGTGGTCGACCTCCTGCTGGAAATCGGTGTAGCTGATGGATTTTCCAGCGATCTTGCCGACATCATACTTGGAGGAGACGGACTGGACCGTCTGGATGATCTGGCTCGGATCGATGATAAAGAGGAGGAGCGGGAGGGCAACCAGGATGGAAAGCACGATGCCCCAACCGCGAAGTTTCTCTAAAACTGCCATTTTATGTTACTTTTTTAAAATTTTCGTCAATTTTCAGTCAAGGGTGCGAATTTAGTGATTTTCTTTCAATTTATCACTATTTTTTCGCATAAGCGGCTATTTTAGCCCACGTTTCCGCGGAAACGGCCCGATGAAATTGACGGAATCGAGGACGACCTTCGTGGAATCCTGCTCCACGACGCCGTAACTGTTGAAGGGGCGCTGGATGATGGCGTTGCGGGCCATGTCGTCGGAACGCATCCCGAAACCCTGCATGAAACCGGCCGGAGAATACATCTTGATGTAGCAGTCCGTCCAAATTTCCTTGGCTCTCTGGTCCCAGTAGATGGTGTCCGTTTCCATCGTCTCCTGATTCACGATGTTGCGGATGACCACACTGCCGAAGGCGGACCACTTGTCCTCCCCTTCCGACTTATTGGTGTCGTGACGGGCTTTCTGCGACCGGATGGTGGTCTCCAGGGAGCCGTCTTCGGAATAACCATACACGGACAGTCCTTTCGGGAACAGTTCGAAGGAGATGCTGTCATGGTCATAAACCTCCATCACAGGCGCTTCCACGCGCATCTTCAGCTTGCCGTTCTCCGTCTGGATGAAGAACATGCTGTCCACCACCTGGAGCGGCGTCAGGGAAAGGTCCAGCTTCTCGGCCTCGGAGAGGTTGCCCTTGCATGAAAATACGACGAAAGCAACCGCCAATGCGGTTGCCATCGTCGTAAGTATGCGGTTTTGTCTCACAGAATCTTATCTGGTACGGACCGTGGTGGTGGTGGTCATGCCACCGCAGGAGACCGTGTAGATCTGGCCCTTGCCCAGGTCATACATGAAGATTTCACTGGCCTCCGGATAATAGACGCTCACCTTGCCGATAGCGGAACGGGCGTCGTCCGCGAGAGAAGCGTCGGCGGACATAGCCTTCTGGTAGTAGTCGGTGGCGGCCCAGTAGCGGGCGTACTTGTCCACGTCACCGCCGCAGCTGGCGGAAGACCAGAGGTTACCCATGATCATGTAGGCCTTGCCGGCATAGCCGTTGTCCAGGCGGACCGCCTTACCGGCGGCGTCGAAGGCGCGGCCACGCATGTTGTTCGCATAGCAGAAGCGGGCGAGCTCATAGAGGTACTGCGCATCGGTGGCCTCGTCGGAATCCTCGGAGTCGATGGCTTCCTCGATGTAGCGGCAGGCGTCAGCCACGTTGCCGCGGGCGGCGTTCAGCTTGAACAGACCGTAGGCGCTGCGGTAGGACGGATCCAGCTTGTGGAGCTGGGTGACGGCCTTGAAGTAAAGGTCGTTGTTGGAGCAGTCCTCGGCGCTGTTCATCAGCTTCACGATGTTGGTGACCACGGCGGCATCCGTCGGATCGGCATCGAAGCGCGGGGTGAAGATGGCGATGAGGTTGTCGCAGGAAGCAACCTTGCTGTCAGCGAACACGCTCTCGATGGTGGCCTTGGTCTTGAGGTTGTCCTCAGCCTCGGCATCGCTCTTGGCGGTGGCACCGGAGATGGCACCGGAAACCTTGTCGTACATGTTGATGACATCATCAGCCTGCAGCTTGCCTTCGCGATAGAGGTTGATGGCCGCCTGGAGGTTGTTCACCAGGAGACCGCCCTTGGTCTCGCTGCCGAGCTCGTTGATGATGGCGGTGAGGTTGTCATACAGGTACTGGGAATCCTCGCTCCGGAAGTTGATCATGTACTGGCCCTTGTTGTTCAGGATGGTCGCCTTCTGGTCCACACCCTTGGCGGTACGCGGATAGAATTCCAGACGCTGGTCCTGGAGGGTGAGGAGGCTGTCCACCTGTGCCTGGAAGAGGGCCGCGTTCTTGCGGTTCTTGTTGATTTCACGGTTCATGAGGGTGGAGCCGTGCACGAACAGGTTCTGGGAAGCGGTAGCCGGGCAGATGGCATACGCTTTCCGCCAGTTCGGAAGGGCGGAATCATAGTTCTTCTGCTTGTAGTACTCCTGGTAATAGGAGAGGTACTTGATGCACTCAGCGCTGTCCGCACCATACTTTCCCTGGGCAGACGCGTTCTGGCCCATGAAGGTCGCCATGACGGCCAGGAGGATGAAGGTCAACTTTTTCATATCGCGTTAGAATTTTGTATTTTCACTCTTGCCTTACTGGTATTGCGGTTTCCGGAACCAGATGTCGAAGATGTTGAATCCGACATGGAATCCAAGGTAGTTTTCCTTGACGAAACTGCTTCCGAAACCCCTTTGTCCGAGATCAATTGCAAAGGTAATGCCATTGTAGCCCTGGAACACCGGAACCGTCATGCCGAGGGTGATGCCGGCCGACATCAGATTGTGCCCGTCCACCTGGTAATAGGACTGGTCCATGTAGGCGCCCAGCCGGTAGGTGCAGCGCCGCAGGAAGTAACGGATGTCGTTCCGGTTCGGGGTGATTTCGAAACCTGCCTTGACAGACTGCATCGTCGATGTGGAGAAGGTATGGACACCGTTGTTGCGGAATCCGCGGACCGCATCGAAGTTGCTGCCGGTCCAGTTGCCGCGGAGGTAATCCACCTCCATCGACCATTTGTCCCCCTGGTTGTAGGCCAGGCCGACGCCGATTTCGTCGCCGAGCCAGATGTTGTCCTTCGCCAGTTCATGGCTGCCGAGGTCCAGTTCCGCCACGTTGCTGTATTCGATGGCGTGACCGGTCAAACGGGCCTTGAGCCGGTAGGTGGCGCCGAGGACGAACTTGCCGGAAGCGCCCACGGGCTGCTCGTACTGGAGGCCGAATTTGGCCGTGTGGGCCCGGACCTGCAGGGTGTCGCCCATGGTCTGGCCGCGATAGCTCGCGTCGGTGAACTGGCTCTGGGAATACTTGCTGATGGTGCCGAAATACAGGTTGTACTGGGCACCGATGGAAAGCCGGTTCCAAAGGAGGGCGGATGCGCCGGCGAAGAACTGGTTGATTCCACCGTCTCCGGATGCGCCGTAGGCGCGGTTGCCGGTATAGCCGATACTCTGTTCACCGGTCGTGATCTTGTCCACATAGGCCATCGAAAAGCCCGTGTCGCTGAAAGGCTGGATGCCCACCATGAAGGCGGTCCGGCGCCACATCGGGAAGGAAATCACGAAATCATTGATGTTGAACAGGGTTTTCGCCCCCTTGAGGTCGCCGTCCGTGAACACGGAATACTTCCCGGAAAGGCCGAAATCGGCCATGAAGGAAAGGGAGTCGCGGGCGGTGACGGACGCGGGGTTCATCGTATTGACGAACCGCTTGTTGCGCGTCGCGATGCCTACACCGCCCATCGAGGCGTTGAAGGCGGTTCCGGCGGCGTGAAGGTCTCCGACACCATATACGGAATAGGGAGAATAGCCGTTGTAGGTACCGTTCTGGGCGCAGAGCGGCAGAGCGGCCATCAGAAAGGCCGCGACGGCGATCCAGATCCTATCGATCATTCTTCTTGACATACTCGTCAGCCATTAAAGCCAACCCCATCAGCACGAGGTTACAAATTACAAAGATGGAACTTTTCATCCGTTTTGCAAAATAATTCGCATCGCCGCCCGTGAACACGACGACGTTCTCCGGATGAAGGGCCAGGTATCCTTCTATTTCAAATTGTATGCCCGAAACGACACCACTTTCAATGGAAGCCATCTCCGACTGGCCCAGGACCGGGCAGGTTTCAGGGGTGTTCACCAGCGGGAGCGCCCGGGAATACCGGTTGAGCGCCTTGAACCGCGTCCGGCAGCCCAACGAGATATTTCCGCCCGTGTAAAGCCCTTCCCGGTCGATGAAATCGACAGTCAAGGTCGTTCCGAAATCCACCAGGGTGCAGCCCATGCCGCGGAACAGGTAGCGGGCCGCCAGGACGGAAGCGGCGCGGTCATAGGAAAGATAGGACGGAAGACCGTGACTCAGAAGGAGTTCCTTGTGATCCTTATCCAGGAGCATCAGGTGACCGCATTCTTCGGCAAGGAACTTCTGATCTTCTTCGCCGAGGGTATAGACGGAGGAAACGACCAGTACGGCGGGTTTCTCCTTCCTGGTGAGCGAGAGAATGAAATCCATCCATTTCTCACCCTGGTAACGGAACGTCTTTCCGAGCGTCATTCCGTCGGACCAGGCCGCTTTCAAAGCCGTGTTTCCTATTTCCACCAACAGATTGGGCATAGACTGCAAAAATAGCAATTATCGGTGTTTATTGCAACTTTTGAAGGACTTTGAGGGCGGTTTCCATGGACGTGACACCCCTGGAAACGGTCCGGAGTTTTCCCTTGTCCTGATTGACCTTGAAGAGGGCCGGATAGTCGTTCACCTTGCCGATGACCCGTTCAAATTGCCTGGACTGATAATAACCGGACATCGGATTGGAAACGAAGAACATGATCTGCATCCCGTTCTTGATGATGATCTTCTCAAAGCCCGACCGGGCGCCCAGGTTGCGGATTTTCACTACGGACAACAAATTGCTCACCTCCTGCGGCAGCGGTCCGAACCGGTCCTCCAGCTGACGGCCCAGACGGTCGATCTCGCGGTCGTCCATCAGGCTGTCCAACTGCTTGTATATCCGGATTTTCTCCGCAGGAACGTTGATATAATCATCGGGAATGAGCGCCGGCTGGTCGGTTTCCACCGTACAGTCTTCCACGAAGGTTTCGCGGGACTGCTTGGTGGTGATACCCGTCTCCACTCCGAGTTCCTCCATCGCTTCGGAAAGGATCTTCTGATAGGTTTCAAAGCCCATGTCGGTAATGAAACCACTTTGCTCCGCACCCAACAGGTTACCCGCACCGCGGATATCCAGATCCTGCATGGCGATATTGAAGCCGCTGCCCAGGTCGGAAAACTCTTCAATGGCTTTCAAACGACGACGAGCGTCTTCCGTGATGGAAATCAACGGCGGTACAATCAGATAGCAGAAAGCCTTCCGGTTGGAACGCCCTACCCGGCCACGCAACTGATGAAGGTCGGAAAGGCCGATGTTCTGCGCCTGGTTGATGATGATCGTATTGGCATTCGGAATATCCAGGCCGTTCTCGATGATGGTCGTGCACAGGAGCATGTCATAGTCGCCCCGCATGAAATCCAGCATCCTGTTTTCCAGTTCCTTCGCTTCCATCTGCCCGTGCGCCACACAAATCTTCATGTCCGGAACCAGCCGGTGCAGGATGTCATGGATGGCCGGAAGTTCCTCTACCTTGTTGTGCAGGAAGAAAATCTGACCGCCCCGGTTGAGTTCATAGCTGATGATGCTCTTGATTTCCTGCTCGTCGAACAGGATGATTTCCGTCTGGATCGGAATCCGGTTCGGCGGCGGGGTGTTGATGATGGAAAGGTCGCGTGCACCCAAGAGGGAGAACTGGAGGGTTCTCGGAATCGGAGTCGCCGTCAAAGTCAGGGTGTCCACCGACGCTTTCAGCTGGCGCAGTTTTTCCTTGGCGGAAACGCCGAACTTCTGTTCCTCGTCGATGATGAGCAATCCCAGGTCCTTGAACTCGAATCCGGCTCCCAGCACCTTGTGGGTACCGATCAGGACATCGATTTTTCCTTCTTTCAGCCGTTTCTTGATATCGGTGATTTCCTTGGTCGTCCGCAGGCGGCTCACATAATCGACCGTACAGGGAAGTCCTTTCAGGCGGGACTTGAAGGTTTCGAAATGCTGGAGGGCCAGGATGGTCGTCGGCACCAGCACCGCAACCTGCTTGGAATCGCAGACGGCCTTGAAGGCGGCCCGGATGGCCACTTCGGTCTTTCCGAAGCCGACATCGCCGCAGACGAGCCGGTCCATCGGGCAATTGTCTTCCATGTCCTCCTTGACCGCCTTCGTCGCCCTTTCCTGATCGGGCGTATCTTCATACATGAAGGAGGATTCCAGTTCTTCCTGGAGATAGTTGTCGGGCGAGAAGGCATAGCCCTTCGAAGCCCGGCGGCGCGCATAAAGTTGGATCAGTTCCTTGGCGATGTCTTTCACCCGGGACTTCGCCGAGGATTTCATCGTCGCCCAAGTCTTGGAACCAAGCTTGTTGATGCGGGGCATCTCCCCTTCCTTGGACCGGAAACGGGAAATCTTGTGCAGGGAATGAACCGATACGAAGACGACGTCGTTGTCCCGGTACATCAGTTTCACGACCTCATGGACCCGACCCTTGTCATCGGTCATCTTGACCAGGCCGCCGAAAACACCCACGCCATGGTCGATATGGACGATATAGTCGCCCAGGTTGAAAGAACTCAGGTCATTGAGCGTCAGTTGTTCGGATTTTTCCACCGTCCGGCGCAGGCGCACCCGGTGGAAGCGGTCGAAGATCTCGTGGTCCGAATAACAGCAAATCCGGTCCTCATGATCTATGAACCCTGCATGGATGTTCTTTCCTTTGACAAATTCCGGCAGGAGCGCATGTTCATCCTGCAGCATAATGGAACGGAGACGCTCCAGCTGGGACTCTTTCTCGCCATAGATATAGACCTTGTAGTTGTTTTCCAACTTGGTCCGGATGTCGGAAAGCAGCAATTCGAAGTTCTTGTTGAAGACCGGCTGCGGAGCAATCGCAAAGGCGACGCTGTCCGCACCCTGGCTCGAAAGCGGAACTTCCAGGAAAACATGTCTGAAAGCAGTCAATTCCGGAAAGAAGGACTGCTCCTTGTACATATCGGACGAATCCAGCCAGACAACCGTATCTTTCTTCAACAGTGTAAGGATGCTGACTCCACCTTCATCCTGTCCGCCGGCGACGATGTCAGGATAGATGTCCGCATGATCCATCTTCTCGACCGACAACTGCGTGTTGCAATCGAAGGTATTGATCTTTTCCACCTCATTTCCAAAGAAGGTCAGCCGGTAAGGATGCTCCAGGGAATAGGAAAAAATGTCGATGACCGCACCCCGGACGGCATACTGCCCCGGCGCGGATACGAAATCCACCCGTTCGAACCCCTGACGGACAAGGGTTTCCCGCAAAAGGTCATGGGAGATTTCCTCACCAACCCGGATAGTCAGCAGCGCTCCCGTTATCTTTTCCTGTTCCGGCACAGGTTCTTCCAATGCCGCAGGATAGGTCACAATATATAAAGGACCGGGACCCGGATCCATCATTTTGCCGATGGCAGCCGTCCGCTGGACACCCAGGGAAGATTTGTAATTGCTCCGTTCGACGGCTCCGCCGCTGTCCGGCAGGAAGAAAACGCTGTCACCTTCCACCAGATTGTAGAGGTCGGCACTGCAATACTCAGCCGCTTCCCGGTTGGGAAGGACAATCAGGTGAGTACCTTTTTCCGCTGTCTGGGAGATGACGAACCAACGGGCGGACAAAAACAACCCACTGCAGAATGTCTCCCGGGAGGAATTCATTCTGCGGCGGAGCAAGGCCGTCGATTTCTGACTTATCAACATTCCGCTCAAAAAGGCTGTTGAAAATATGTTGAAAACCTGTTGATGGCACTGTGGATAAGACGGGCCGTTTTTTTCACCTTCCTTTTCCACAAGTTTTCCACGTCGGAAAACCCCGGTTTTCAACAATTTTCAAAGCACTTAAATCAATGACATTCAGATTGTTCCATATAGTTTTCAACATTTCGACAGGAACAATCATATCATTAATATTTCAATAAATAAATACTATATTTGTACTTGGAACAGACCTGACCGCCATGAGCGATTTCGACCCGCGCAGCACAACCGACCGCAAAGATAATGAATTGGACGGAATAATCCGCCCTCAGGAACTGGACGATTTCACCGGACAGCGGGAAATTGTCTCGAACCTGCAGATCTATATAAAAGCCGCCAAGATGCGTGGCGAAGCCCTGGATCACACGCTCTTCCACGGGCCTCCTGGCCTGGGAAAGACCACACTCGCGCACATCATTGCTAATGAGATGGGCGTCAACATGAAGGTGACGTCAGGCCCCGTGTTGGACAAGCCGGGCGACCTCGCCGGTCTGCTCACCTCCCTGGAAAAGGGCGACGTGCTGTTCATCGACGAAATCCACCGGTTATCCGCGGAAGTGGAAGAATACCTGTATTCGGCGATGGAGGATTATGTCATCGACATCATGATCGACAAGGGACCGGGAGCCCGGAGCGTTCGCATTTCGCTGAATCCTTTCACACTGGTCGGCGCGACGACGCGCAGCGGCCTTCTGACGGCTCCGCTCCGCGATCGTTTCGGCATCAACTGCGCGCTGGAATACTATGATACGGAGGATCTTCGGAAGATCGTCATCCGCAGCGCGACCATCCTGGGCATTGAAATCGACAATGACGCAGCCCTCGAGATCGCCCTTCGCAGCCGCGGTACGGCGCGTATCGCCAATGCGCTCCTCAAGCGGGTCCGCGACTTTGCGCAGGTGCTCGGTGACGGTCACATCGACGTAGAAATCGCACGGTTCGCCCTGAATAAACTCAAAATCGACAAGCGCGGTCTTGATTCCATCGACCATAAGATCCTCCGCACCCTCATCACCACTTTCAAGGGAGGTCCGGTGGGTGTCGGTACCCTGGCCACCTCCATTTCCGAAGACGCCGGCACCCTGGAAGAAGTCTATGAACCCTTCCTGATCAAGGAAGGCTTCCTCATCCGCACCCAGCGCGGTCGCGTCGCGACGGAACTCGCTTACCAGCATTTGGGCATGGACGCCTACCTCCCCCAGCGGAGATACAACCCTGACGATAACGGAACACTTTTTTAGTGTTGGCGTTTAAATGATTGACTACCATTGTGTTAAATAGGTATGCCCTGTGATCCGCGTTGCAGGGAAACACATATAAAGTTTTGATTATGAGGAAATTAGCTGCCACTCTAATCTTATTCACCTGGATGGTGCCGGCGTTTTGCTGCACGTCCGTGATCATCAGCGGGAAGGTGAGGGCCGACGGGAAACCGGTGATGTACAAGCATCGGGATACGGACCATGTGACGAATGAGATCCGGTGGTTCCAGGGTGAGAAGTACAGTTTCATAGGATTGGTCAATACCGACGAGCCGTTTATCGGGGAGGTCTGGGCCGGGACGAACAGCGCCGGGTTCAGCATCATGAATACGGCGACGTATGATCTCAAGGAAGACGATGTTCCGGCGGAGAAGATGGACCGGGAAGGGTTCGTGATGTACCGGGCGCTGGAGATTTGCGCGACGGTCGAGGATTTCGAGCATTTCATCGACACGCTTTCCAAGCCGATGGGTGTCGAAGCCAATTTCGGGGTGACGGATGCCCGGGGCGGGGCGGTCTATTATGAAATGGACAACTGGAAGATCCGGGCCAAGTATGATGTGAATGAGGAACCGACTGGTTATCGGGTTGTTACGAACTTTACCTGGCAAGGCCGGAAGGAAGACCGCAAGGGCGTGGACCGGTATGAGAAGGCTTGCAGCCTGCTGGCGGAAACCTGCGTTCCCATTGCTGAATGGGACCATGATTTCCTGATCAACAAGATTTCCCGCAGCGGCGCTCCGATTCTCCGTCCAATCACCACTGCCGCCGTCGTTTTTGAAAACGGAGTCATGTGGGCGTCCCTGGGACAGCCGGACAAAAATCCGTACAAGGCTTACAGAGTAAGCGATTTTCTTTAATAGTCCTATTATATGTTGTAAAAGTCCTGAATTTTATGTAAAATTGCAGGACTAATGCCGATATTATCTATAACCTTTAACTTATATGGCTGATACTAAACTTATCTCCAAGATTCCGGAAGGGCCGCTCGCCGAGAAATGGTCGAAGCGCAAGGCTGAAATCCGGATCGTATCTCCGAACAACAAGCGGAAACTCGAGGTGATCGTCGTCGGAACGGGCCTCGGCGGAGCATCCGCAGCCGCCTCCCTGGGTGAGCTCGGATACAATGTCAAGATTTTCTGCATTTCCGACTCTCCGCGCCGCGCGCACTCCATCGCCGCCCAGGGCGGTATCAATGCCGCGAAGAACTACCAGAACGACAACGATTCCATCTACCGGTTGTTCTACGACACCATCAAGGGTGGTGACTATCGTTCCCGCGAAGCGAACGTGTACCGTCTTGCTGAGGTAAGTGCGGCCATCATCGACCAGTGCGTCGCCCAGGGTGTTCCTTTCGCCCGCGAATACGGCGGTTATCTGGCCAACCGTTCCTTCGGTGGTGTCCAGGTGAGCCGTACGTTCTATGCCCGCGGACAAACCGGCCAGCAGCTGCTGCTCGGTGCCTATGCGGCCTTGAACAAGGAAATCGCCGCCGGTTCCGTGAAGAGCTATCCGCGTCATGAGATGCTGGACCTGGTCGTCATCAACGGCGAGGCCAAGGGTATCATCGCCCGCAACCTCGTGACCGGTGAAATCGAGCGCTTCGGCGCCCATGCCGTGGTTCTCGCCACCGGTGGTTACGGAAATGCCTATTTCCTGTCCACCAACGCGATGAACTCCAACGGTTCCGCCGCCATGCAGGCCTACCGGAAGGGTGCTTTCTTCGCCAATCCTTGCTTCGCGCAGATCCATCCCACTTGTATTCCGGTCCATGGTGACCAGCAGTGCAAGCTTACCCTGATGTCCGAATCCCTCCGTAACGACGGCCGTATCTGGGTTCCGAACAACATGGAGGATGTCATCAAGCTCCGCAAGCACGAAATCAAGCCTTCGCAGATTCCCGAGGAGCGCCGCGACTACTATCTGGAGCGCCGCTATCCGGCTTTCGGAAACCTGGTTCCGCGTGACGTCGCTTCCCGTGCCGCCAAGGAGCGTTGCGACGCCGGCTACGGTGTGAACGAGACCGGCCTGGCCGTGTTCCTTGATTTTGCCGATGCCATCAAGCGCCTGGGTCACCAGCGGGTGGAAGAGCGGTATGGCAACCTCTTCCAGATGTATGAGAAGATTACATCCTCTTCCCCTTGGGAGGAGCCGATGATGATTTATCCGGCTATCCATTACACTATGGGCGGTCTTTGGGTGGACTATGACCTCCAGACCACCATTCCGGGCCTCTATGCCATCGGTGAAGCGAACTTCTCCGACCACGGCGGCAACCGCCTCGGTGCTTCCGCGCTTATGCAGGGCCTGGCCGACGGTTACTTCATCCTTCCGTATACGATTGGCGACTATCTGTCCCACAAGTTCGCGGAGCCGAAGACCGATACCAACGCTCCTGAATTCGCCGAGGCCGAAAAGGCCGTCCTGGACCGGATTCAGAAGATCTTTGCGGTCAAGGGAACCGAAACCGTGGACAGCATCCACAAGAAGCTCGGCCACATCATGTGGGAGTATGTGGGTATGGCCCGCAATGAGGCCGGCCTGAAGAAGGCCATTGAAGAAATCGGCGAACTCCGGAAAGAATTCTGGAAGACCGTCCGCGTTCCCGGTACCAACGAAGAATTCAATCAGGAACTCGAGAAGGCGCTCCGTCTGGTGGACTTCTTCGATATCGGCGAACTGATGGCGCGCGATGCGTTGAACCGCAAGGAATCCTGCGGCGGCCATTTCCGCGAGGAAATGCAGACCGAGGAAGGCGAGCCCAAGCGTGATGACGAGAACTTCATGTATGTGG
>JAEEGG010014341.1_pt1 | contig 16786 bp, 14 predicted proteins | sample 9134161 | NCBI WGS metagenome assembly JAEEGG01 (sample SAMN16246543, study PRJNA631951) | gut metagenome | biome: gut microbiome; feature: rumen; material: CR-attached | host: Bos | place: Iran: Karaj | collected 2018-10 | reverse complement strand
CAGCTTCCTGAGCTACGCGCGCCACGACTATTTCCGCCGCATCCTCGCGAGCTTCGTCGCACGCCTCGTCGACCACGGCGAGTATGCGGCAGACCGCGCCCTCGCGCTCATGCGCCGCATCGCCTGCGAAAACATCCGCGCCCTCCTCCACCTCGATTAGGATTCCCCCCATGAAACTGACTTTCCGCTGGTACGGCCCGTCCGACCCCGTCACCCTGGAGCAAATCCGGCAAATCCCCTGCATGAGCGGCATCGTGAGCGCCGTCTACGACGTCGCGCCCGGCGGCGTCTGGAGCCGCGAGAGCATCGCCGGCGTCAAGGACGCCGCCGCCGCCGCCGGCCTCGCCTTCGAGGTCGTCGAGAGCGTCCCGGTGCCTGAAGAGATCAAGCTCGGCTCCGACAAGGCGCCCGCCCTCATCGAGAACTACTGCGAGAACATCCGCCGCCTCGGCGAGGCCGGCGTCAAGTGCGTCTGCTACAACTTCATGCCCGTCTTCGATTGGCTGCGCAGCGAGCTTGAGCACCCGAACCCCGACGGCTCGAACTCCCTCGCCTACGACGACGATGCGCTTAAGAACGTCGACCGCACCTCGTTCCACCTCCCCGGCTGGGACGAGAGCTACTCGAAGGACGAACTGCTCGGCCTGCTCAAGCGCTACGAGGAGATCGACGAGGAGCGCCTCTGGAAGAACCTCGAGACGTTCCTCCACGCCGTCATCCCCGTCGCCGCCGCCAGCGGCGTGAAGATGGCCATCCACCCCGACGATCCGCCGTGGGGGATGTTCGGACTGCCGCGCGTCATCACCTGCGAGAAGAACCTGCAGCGCTTCCTCGACATCGAGAAGGACGAGGCCAACGGCCTGACCTTCTGCACCGGCTCGCTCGGCGCCAGCCCCGCCAACGACCTCGTCCGGATGGCCGACCGCTTCGCCGACCGCATCCACTTCCTCCACCTTCGCAACATCGCGGTCGAGGCCGGCGGCAAGCGTTTCCACGAGGTCGCCCACCCGACCCCGTGCGGCTCGATCAACATGTACGGCATCGCGCACGCCCTCGTGAACCGCGGCTGGGACGGCTATGTCCGCCCCGACCACGGGCGCATGATCTGGGGCGAGCACAACAAGCACTACGGCTACGGTCTCTACGACCGTGCCCTTGGTGCCGCCTACATCGTGGGCCTGTTCGAGGGCATCGAGAAGTCCCGCGCCTAGCGCGGGTCTTCGTCCCAATCGGCTTTTCCCATTTTGAGGGCGATTACGACTCGGAAAGCAAAAATCGGGAATGTACCGATGCCGGATCGCGCCGTCGGTCATGGGGATCATGCCATCCGTTGTATCTGACACGAAACCGAATTTTGCGATTTCTGTCAGTTATAACTTACAGTTAGCGCTTCTGTGACTCCTCCCCGGATTCATCCGAATCCGCATCGGCATCGTCCGTGTGGTTGCTGTGTTCCCATGGGAGTTTCGGAAGTCTCGGTTTGGCAGGTTCCATGGGGGCTTACGAGGCTATGATATCGGGTGTGAAATCATGAAACGGGACTATGCGGACGGTTCCTTCAGGAACTTGATAGACATCGCTCTGTCCAAGGGTGACAATCCACCCTTCGTCCAATTCGAACCGGGCCATTGCCGAGCGTACGCCGCTGAGTTCACGTTCAAGGGCGTCCGATGTGAGTTCCACGCAGGCCTGCACGGCTAGGACGACCCGATGGCGTCGGACGGCGATGAAATCGCATTCGCCGCCATCATCATGGTAGTAGATGTCACGGAATGACCGCCGCAACGCGAGAAACACTAGGTTTTCAAAGCGAAGCGCATCGTTGAAGACGAGCCGGGTTGAAACGACTTGGAGAAGACCGGTGTCCACGCAGTAGGTCTTCCGCGGATTGACCAGTTGCGCGCGTTCGGAGTCGCAGTACTTCGGCACGAAGAAGAACAGGTAGGCGTCCTCGAACCAGTCGCACCACTGCGTGACGGTCGAGGCGTTGGCAACCCCCAGCGCCTTGAGCATCCGGCTGGCGGAGAAGCGGCATCCGGGGTTTTCCGAGAGCCAGGCCGCGAGCCGCTCCAGCGCGGCAACGTCGCGGACGCCGTGGCGGACCACCACGTCCCGGTACACGATGTCGTCGAAAAGCTCCGTCAGATGCGACTCCTCTCGCGTTTCGACGTAGCGCGGGAACCCGCCGGTTTCGAGATAGGCCTCCACGCTTTCCCGCCCCCGGACCTGCCCCGTGAAGGCGAGGAACTCGGCGTACGAAAACGGGAACAGCTCCACCGAAACGTGCCGCCCCGTCAGCTTGCTCGCCCGCTCCCCCTTCAGCAGCGACGCGTTGGAACCCGTCACGCACACGCGGAATCCTTCGTCGAGCTTCTCGAGCACGTAGAGCTCCCAGCCGTCCAGCTCGTGGATTTCGTCGAGGTAGAGGCGCCCCGCGCCGCTCCGTTCGACGACCTTGTCGAGGCGCCCCGAGTCGGAAAGCTCCAGCGCCACGAGCTGCGGCGCGTCGAACTTCATGTAGAACCACGGATCGTCCGCGCTCCGTATGCGTTGCGTCATGACGGTGCTCTTGCCGCAGCGGCGGACGCCCGTGAGCACGAGGGCGTGCGACTTGAGGATTTCCGCGGAAACCTCCACCTTGCGGGGGAGTCCTGGGGACCTCCGTTCTTCGGCCTTCCGCTGCTTGTCGGCGACCGCCTGCAAATCATCGAGGGCAATCATGCTGCTCCAATCCGCCATCCGGCAGTTAGCAACATTGCTAACTGGCGGTTAGCAACTTTGCAATCTATCCGAAACGCCATCGAAAGCAAGCTCCGTTTTGCCCATCCCCTCCCTCCTCCGTTCCCCTCGTTTGCCCCGTCTCAATCCCAATAGCTTGCAGCCCGCACCCATCCATCGCGGGTGTACACCACCCGGATGGATTCACTCCACAAAAACGAGTATTGCACGCCTGTCTCGCCTTCCTTCAGTTCCCACACCGAAGCGTCATCCGGTTCGAATTCCCGTGCGTTGGTGTAAACCAGGTGTTTTTCGACAGCCGCCCGTGTCGTCGGCAACGAATGGAGAAGCCGCTCGTCCTGCCAAATGAACACCCCTTGGGGCAGAAGGAGGATTCCCGCCGTGGCAACGAGCAACCACCCCACCACCGCCAACCAAACCAGTATCCTCCGCGCGAGCCTCACGGCAACACCACTCCGTGAATTCCGGCTCCCCATTGCGCCGCTTCCGACGGCACCCCGTGCGCCGCCTCCGGGGTTTCCCAACGCGGCCTCCAATCCTGGCCCATGGCCCCCAAAAACAACACCCACCCCGCAATCCCCGCCAGCGAATACACCGCGAAGACCCACGCCAACGCCCGTTTCCACTTTTTCATTCTTTCGCCTCTCCTTCCGTTTCCCACCCCCCCTTACCACGCCCGCGTCCCCTTTGTCAAACCCGCCCGCGGTGCCCCTTCCACTCCCCGCCCGCAGGGCGGCACCGCCCTTCTTCCTTCTTACTTGCGCCCGCAGGGCGCCCCAGGCCCCCCCATTGCGTTTTTCCGTAATCCCCCGAGCTTTCCTTGGGCGGATTGGGAGAGAGCTGGCCTTGCGCTCCCCTTGCGCGAGGATACGGCAGGACGCCCCCCATGCCGCAGCTTCGACTTGTTGCTTTCCCATCGTACGCCTGCGTTAAGTTGACTCACTTCAGTGTCCATTGGTAGGATACTCATTCAATGAAGGACATAGAAAAGCTCAAAAACCTCCTGTTGGAGATGCCATTCGATGAACTGGCGGCGCTTCCTTGTTCGTCCATTTTCCCGTACCGAAACGAGCGGAGAACGATTACCGCCACCATCTGGCGGGACAGCATCGGTTCGGATGAAATCCAACTGCATCTACAAGTGCCTTCACGCTTCTTCGGGTGGTTGGGCATTGGTTACGACTGCGCCATGCGGGTTTTCCGCGACGGGACCTGGCACCTGCTATCCCCGGAAGAATGGGCGAAGCTTGGGGAAGAAGAAGGGACGTGAAATGGGTGGCAGAAATATGGGAACAAATCCCATAAAAAGAATATTTGTTTCCAATCATCTCCGTAGGCAACCCGCCCGTGTCCCGACAACTTTTCAATGTCCGCGAAGCGGTTTTCCCGCTTATCAATGTAGCATCCACCCCCCACCCAGCCTTCGAGTCCGCGCCACGGCATTCGAGATATTCTTGTAGCATTCCTCCTCCCGCATTCCTCCTCCCGCATTCCTCCCACGCCCCTCCCGCCCTCCGCCTTTGCGTTCTTTGCGTCAACCCCTTTGCGTTCTTTGCGTTTTCCCCTTGCGATTCCCTTGCGCTCCCCTTGCGCCGAAAATTTTTTCCAATCATTGGAAAACGCATGAAAAATTTTTCCAATCATTGGAAAAATCGGCCCGAATTTTCCAACCATTGGAAAAATATTTTCCAATCATTGGAAAACCGGCTTTTCCCCGGCGGGCTGCCGGATTGTGCCGAACCCACGCGCGTTTGCCTCTCGTTCCCATCCTCGCGCCCTTGGGCATTGTGCATTTTCTTCCCCTTGCATCAATGCATCGAACCCGTAGAATGGAGGGCGAAAGGTTTTCCATGAAGAAACTCTGCCGTTGCATATCGGAATACATGGCGGTGCTGGTGCTGGCGGGGGCCTTGCTGGCATTGGCTTTTCCGGGCATGCTGCAAGCGGTGCCCACGAAAACCATCAACTACCTGTTGGGGGCGATCATGTTCGGCATGGGCCTGACGCTGACGGCGGGCGATTTCAAGGTCGTCTTCAGCCGCCCCAAGGATATCGCCATCGGCTGCCTGGCGCAGTTCACCGTCATGCCGTTGCTGGCATGGGGGCTGGCGAAAGCCTTCCGGCTCGACGAAGCGCTGGCGCTGGGCGTGGTGCTGGTCGGCTGTTGTCCCGGCGGCACGGCCTCGAACGTGATCACCTATCTGGCGAAAGGCGACGTCGCCCTGTCGGTGGGAATGACCGGCGTGTCCACCTTGCTGGCCCCGCTGCTGACGCCCTCGCTCACGTGGGCGCTGGCGGGAAAGAGCGTCGACGTGGATGTGGCGGGCATGCTGCTGAGCATTCTGGTGGTGGTCATCTTGCCCGTCGCGGCGGGTACCATCGTCAACGGCCTCTGGCCGGCGTTCACCCGCAAGGCGACGGACTATCTGCCCGCCTTTTCCTCCGTGGCCATCGCCTTCACCGTGGCCATCGTCATTTCCGCCAATGCCTCCAAACTGCTGTCCGGCGGCCCGGTGATCATCCTCGTGGTGATGCTCCACAACCTCTTCGGATTGGGGCTGGGCCATCTGGCGGGAAGGATGGCACGGCTTGCCGAGCCGAAAACACGGGCCATCTCCATCGAGGTCGGCATGCAGAACTCCGGCCTGGCCTCGGCCTTGGCGACGCTCCACTTCGCCGCCTATCCCATGGCGACCATCCCCGGGGCCATCTTCAGCGTGTGGCACAACATCAGCGGCGCGACCGTCGCCTGGCTGTACACACGAGAAAACCGGAAAGGGAACCAAGGGACCTGATTTGCGTTCTGGCCCCTTTTCCCTGCGCGCCACTTCCGGAGGTGCGGCATCCTGTCGCGCCATGGCGGATGGAGAGCGGGAGGAAGGAGGAAGAATGTCTCACGCAAAGTCCGCCAAGGCCGCCAAGGGAGCGGGAGGGGAACGGGAGGTGGGAATCTACAAGAATGTCTCGAATGCCGCTGCGCGGACTTGAGGGCTGGGAGGCGGGAGGGATGTCCACATTGAAAACCAGGAAAACCGCTGCGCGGACAGGAACGCGCTTGTGGAGCGGATTTTTGAGACAACTTGGACAACTCGGGACAACTCTTTCAAGGTCGCCGGGCGGGACAACTCCGCCCGGCTGGAAGGTACGAATGGAGTGCGGGAGGGGAGAAAAAGACAAACAGGACAAAGGGGAACAAGATTGGGGGAGGGAAGCGGGAAGGATGCGTGGAAACGGCCTGCACCCACATTCCGACGGGGGGGGGCAAGAGGCTTGAACAAGGGCGGGGGGCGGGGGTAAAAAGGGGCGGTGAAAGCAGAACGAATAAAGTCCAGAACGGGGCAGGGCCGGACCAAGGTTTCCATCCGGTTTTTCAATGACAGGGAGGTGCGGGCCGTATGGGACGACGCGCGGAACGGGTGGTTCTTTTCGGTGCTGGATGTCGTGGGTGCGCTGAACGGACAGGACGACTACCATAAGAACCGCAACTACTGGAAATGGCTGAAGGCGAAGTTGAAGCGGGAAGGGAATCAACTGGTTGGTGTCACTACCCAGTTGAAATTGCGGGCGCCCGACGGCAAACAGCGGGCGAGCGATGTCCTCGACGCGGGGGGCGTCGTGGAACTCGTCCGGGCGTTCCCGAACAACAAGGCGGCGCCCTTCCTCGATTGGTTCCTCCACGGCGACAACTCGATCGACGGCAGAAGCAAGCAAAAGGCGTACCGGCTTTTCGGGAGCGGCTTGCTGGAAAGCATCGAGGTCGGCACGCCCAAGGGCCTGCAGCAGATCCATTCCTACCTTTTCGGCGGACTCTACGATTTTGCCGGACGGATCCGGGAAAAGAACATTTCCAAGGGCGGCTTCGCCTTTGCGCAGGCGCGCTTCCTCCCCGCCGCGCTGGAGAAAATCGGGGCCATGCCGGAAAGGACCTTCGACGAAATCATCGACAAGTACGTCGAAATGAACGTCGCCCATCCCTTCATGGAAGGCAACGGCCGCGCGACGCGGATCTGGCTGGACCTCATGCTGAACCGTTCCCTCCGCCGCTGCATCGACTGGAGCCGCGTGGACAAGACCGCCTATCTCGACGCCATGCGCCGGAGCGTCGCGGACCCCGCCCCGCTGAAAGCCCTCCTGGCTCCCGCCCTTACAGCCGAAATCGACAACCGCGAAACCTTCATGAAGGGCATCGACTACTCCTATTACTACGAACAGCCCGATGACACCCCGCCGCCCTGTTGATTGACAAGTGGGCGGTGCGCCCTGCGGGCGGACAAATTGCGAGTGGACAAACGGGAGGAAAGCGGGAGGAGGGAATCCACAAGAATGTCCCGAATGCCGCTACACGGACTTGAGGGCTGGGAGGCGGGAGGGATGTCTACATTGAAAACAAAGAAAACCGCTTCGCGGACAGGAACGCGCTTGTGGAGCGGATTTTTGAGACAACAAGGACAACTCGGAACAACTCTTTCAAGGTCGCCGGGCTGGACAACTCCGCCCGGCCGAAAGGTACGAATGAAGAGCGGGAGGGAAGAAGAAGACAAACAGGACAAAGGGGAACAAGGAAAGCAGAAGGAGAGCGGGCAAAAGGAAGCTACGCGCATGGATCGAAGGCCGCTTCGCGGGAGAAATCCATGCATTGATTCCCGTGTTTTGGCGTGCCATACTTCCCAGCGATGAACCGAATGCCAAAAGATGTATCTGACGCGGTTGCGCCCACCGCGCTTGTCCCCGTTCCTGGCACGACAATCTCCCCTGGTTTCGACGACGTTCCGGTCCGGTCGCGCATTTTCACGGTCCGCGGCGTCCAGGTGATGTTCGACCGCGACTTGGCCGAACTATACGGAGTGCCGACCAAACGTCTCAACGAACAGGTCAAACGCAATGCGGAGCGGTTCCCGCCGTCTTTCATGTTCCAGCTGACGGCTGACGAATTCCGGGATTTGAGGTCGCAGATTGCGACCTCAAACGGACGGGACGGCGATGCGGCAGCCTCTTCGAGGTCGCAAAATGCGACCTCAAACCGCGGCGGGACGCGATACCGACCCTATGCCTTTACCGAGCATGGCATCATCATGCTCGCATCCGCGTTGAATTCGCCCGTGGCGATCGAAGCATCCGTACGCATCACCAATGCTTTCGTTGCGATGCGCCGGGCTCTCGCGTCCATCGCCCCCGTGATGGCCCGGCTTGCCGAAACCGAACGGCGGCAGCTGGAGGACAGGTCGAAGCAAATCGCCGACCAGACCCGCAACGAGGAGCGTTTCGACAGGATTTTCAAGGCGATGGACGGCGGCGACTTTCCTCCGCAGAAGGTGTTTTTCGAGGGCAAACACTACGACGCCTGGTCCTTCGCCCGCAAGCTCGTCCGAAAGGCCGCGAAAAGCATCGTCCTCGTCGACAACTACTGCGACGACGCCACGCTCGACCTCCTTTCCTGCAAGCGGGGCGGTGCCTCCGTCACCATCGCCACGACTCAAAAGTCGGCCACCACGTTCCTGACCCCGGCGGCCGTCGCAAAGTTCAACAAGCAAAACCCTCCGCTGGCCGTCAAGACGACTGGTATCTTCCACGACCGCTTCCTCATCCTCGACGGTGCGGAACTCTACCACTTCGGCGCTTCCCTCAAGGACCTCGGACGCCACTACTGCGCCGTCTCCAGGATGGACCCCATGTTCATCCCCTCCATCATGGCGAGAATTTGACGCGCCTGTCCCTCCCCGGTAAATACGCCGAACCTTCAGCGGGAGGGGTGAAAAAGACAAACAGGACAAAGGGGGACAAGATTGGGGGAGGAAAACGGGAGGGACGCGCCCCGCATCTGAAGCTACCCGCAAGAAATTGCCTCGCCCCGCAATTGCGGCTTGCCGATGGGGAGGGAATTGTGGCAAAGTATCCATATCGAAAACGCGCGGGGAACCGCGCTTTGTTGCCACCCAACGGAGAACAACGACAACCTTCGGAAAATCAACCTTGACAACCGATTTTTAGCGAACTGCTAAACGACGCCACCTCGGAAAACCTTCCACACTTTCCACCGTCGTTTTGAAAACAAGGTCAGAAGCTGACCTTGTCTGATTCCATCCAGCAGGACGCGCCCCAACCGGCGCGTTCTCCCATGCGAATCAGACAGGTCTGTGGAAGGGCCTCCGAGGTGGGCATGGATTCGGGAACGCGCTTTTTCGTTCCCCATGCAGCCGCGAAGCGGACTCGCCGCGCGACATGGAAATCCCCAGCAAACAATTCCACAACCCCAAACGTTCTCTCCCAGACAGGCAGGAGCGGGCAGGGGGGCAAAACTATTTGGGCCGGTTTTGTCAGACGGCCCCTTTTCTGCGTGTATGAAACTGTAAAGGACAATCCTCGAACGTCTTGGCCATGAACCACAAAGGAGCGACCATGAAATCTACAAAGCAAATCCTAAACACGATTTTGAACAAGTCAGGTCGAAGATTTCTTGCTGTGATATTGACGTCTATTGCCTTTGCGCTGTGCTTCGCAAGTGAAGCGTTGGCGGCAACTGTTCAATGGACAGGTCCATCATCTGTATCAGTCGGTCAAACATTTACGATTGCGGCGTATTATGGGTCATCTTCGCTGACTGTTTATGTGGACGAAGGGCAAAGCACTGGCTCAGCTTACAGAGGGGATTATGCTGGAGAGTGGAGGGCATATAAAGCAGGAACTGTTACTTTCTTTGCCCAATATGACGTTGGATATACCAGCACTAAAGTGGTCACTATTGGAGGCGGAGGCGGAGGGACGACAACGCCGACCTTGGGGTCAGTGAGCATATCGCTGTCCTCGTCGTCGGTAGCACCAGGCGATACTGTATCATGCACTCTCAACGCATATTCAACCAACGGGACATCCATCACAGGTGGAACCAAGTCGTGGACCATATCAAGCACAACGAACGACTCCATTTCCTCTTCCGGTGTCGTGACTGTCGCTCCCGTCCAGCTTTCCAGAACGATTACCGTTACAGGAAAATATACGTACGGCGGAGTCACAAAAAGTGCTACAGCGAAAATCACGGTCACCCGATTGCCGATAGCTTTGGCTGGCATAAGTTTGACGGCACCATCAGGTCCCTTTGCTCCCGGTGCCCAGGTCCCCGTTACGGTGGAGGCGGCTTCCGTTTATGACGGCCCCATAACAAATGGCGTAGCTAGCTGGAGGGTTGTTTCCGAAGGATTTGGCGATTCCGTGTCAACCAATGGGATTGTTTCGATTTCGAGCACGAATTTCAGCCGTGTGGTGGAGATTGCATGCGATTATTCCTTTGGCGGAACGACGAAGTCGGCTACGATAGGACTGCAAGTCCAGAGCAGATGCGATACGCCGGTCATATCACCTTCGGACGGAACAATCTTTGAATCATCGCTGTCGATATCGATGACATGCGGATCGGAAGGCTCGGTCATCCATTATACGTTGGATGGGAGTGAACCGACGCGCGAATCGCCGGTTTACAAGCGCTTCAGGATTTACGGCAAGACAACGGTAAAGGCGGCCGCTTTCAATGACGATGGCCAACAGAGCGATGTGGCAACGGCGGCATTTGCATTGGGGCAATGCGAAGACCCGGAAATAACGTCATCGTGCGGGATGAACTTCGGAACGGCCTACGGTTGTCTGAAATCAATCGTGTCGATTTCCTACGGCGGAACGGAGGGGACGTTGCACTACACGCTGGACGGCAGCGAGCCGACCGCAGAATCGGCGGTGTATGCGGGAGAGTTTGAAATAAGTGATACAACAACTGTGAAAGCGAGAGTGTTGAGCGATAATTGGTTTGATTAGCAGGTCGTGACTGCGACCATTACCCGCGAGTGGGAGCAGGTCGCGAAGCCGGAAATCACGGCCCCGAATTCCTTTGAGGGCTCGAAGGCCAAGGTTGTGCTTTCGTGCGCGACGGAGGGGACGACCATCTGCTATACGCTGGACGGCAACGAGCCGAACTCGCATTCTGCGAAATACACAGGGCCATTGTACGTGGCAAACAGTTGCACGGTAAAGGCGTATGCGTTGAAACCTGATTATCTCGTTTCTGCCGTGGCTACGCATGAAATTGCCAAAGTCTGGGGAATCGGAGACGCGATGGGCAAACCAGACCATGGATTCACTACGGACGGCACCAGAGGCGTCGGCTATGCCATCATTCCATGGACGCAAGGGTGGACAGAGGCGAAGGCGGACGCGGAAGCACGGGGAGGACATTTGGCGACCATAACTAGCGAGGAGGAATGGAACAGGATTTGGAGTCTCTTCGGCGACGCGGTGGGTGGATGTCTGCTGGGCGGAACGGATGCTGAGAATGAAGGGGTTTGGTCGTGGGTGACGGGGGAGGCCTGGAACTACACGAGATGGGAAACCGGGGAACCCAACAACGGCCACAACGAGCAACACTATTTGTGGATTTGGGCCGGTCACGACGGGAAATGGGATGACGTTGCCGAGAGTGCAGGCTCGAAATATCTCTTTGAATCCGAGACCAGCAACACAAACATCACGTTGACGGCAACCGGCTGGATGCCCTTCGCGGATGCGACTGCACCGAACGGCGAGGCGATGAAGTCCGGTGCGATTTCGCACAACCAGTATTCCGTTCTTGAGACGAAGGTAATGGGGCCGGGAACTTTGACTTTCTCGTGGCGGACCTCCTGCGAGGATTCGGGAGGGGAATTCGATTGGGATCATGTGGAGTTTGCCGTCGACGGCACGGTGCTGTTGAAACGCGATGGCCTCAATTCATGGGCGAACGAGTCTGTTCGCATCGACGGTGAGGGCGAACACACGGTGTCATGGACTTACATGAAGGATGACATGGAAGGCGATGGGGATGACGCTGCGTATGTCGCGGGCTATGGATGGATTTCGGACTACACCGAGACAAAGACATCCAAGGTGCCTGTGCCGTATGCGTGGTTGCGCCAGCACGACCCAGGGACAGTCGATGAGTATGATGCCTACGAAGCAGCGGCCAATGCGACGGCGGCAAATGGTCGGAAAGTGTGGGAATGCTTCCTGATGGGATTGGCCCCGATGGACGAGAATTCAGAGCTTAAGCTGATAGCCACGGTGGTGGATGACGAGGTGCAAATCACGTTTGAGCCGAATCTGGAGGCAGAACGGGTGTATGTGGTGGAAGGGTCGGAAACGTTGGAATCGTGGGGTCCGACGAATGCCTTGTCGCAGTTCTACCGAGTCGGCGTGTCAATGCCGTAGAGCATAAGGAAAGATGAGGGGGAATTCTCTCCCTTTCGCCGGGCGGAGTTGTCCGCCCGGCGTCCATGAAAAGGTTGTCTTGAGTTGTCCAAGTTGTCTCTTTCCCTCTCGTTTTCCAAAAACGGAGGGAAGCGGCCGGAGAAACCGCAGGGCTCATTTTGTCCGGACTCTTTGTCCCTCCCGATTTGTCCATTTTGTTTCCCTCTTTTTCATTGTCCGCGAAGCGGTTTCCATGGTTTTCAATGCCGACCTTCCTCCCACACTCCAGCCGCCCCTTTTGTTTCCTTTTTGTCCTTTTGTGCAAAATCCTCCCTCTCCAAGCCCTCCGCGCCACCGCGTCTCCGCGTGAGCTCTTCCCTCCCGCACTCCAGCCGCCCCCTTGGCGGACTTGGCGGACTTGGCGTGAGACATTCTTCCGCCCTCCATCCTCTCTCCATCCGCTTAGGCGCGGCAGGATGCCGCACCTCCGGAAGTGGAGCGGAAGCTTCTGAACGGGCAGCGCGGGGATTTCGGCGGGGAGGCTTCCAGATGCGGCTCTGGATGTGAGATTGCAGAAAACATTGCTCTTTTCGCGAAATTCAGGGGCCAGGCCACCATGGAAACCCGGACCAATGGCCGCCGGCAAGGGATTTTGACAACACGGGGGGGATGTGGCAAGGTGTGGTCCATGAGTTTGCAGTTGTCAAAGGCGGATTCTTCCGATGCGCATGCATTGAATGGAATATCGAAGCGTGCATTTGACAGCGATATTTTGGTCGGGGCTCCATCACCGGGAGGACCTCCCGGATATATGTCATTGCCATTCCACGCGGAAATGGCGCGCCAGGGACATCTGTACAAATTGACGGACGAAGGACGGATCGTTGGCGGCGCGATCCTGTTTTTGGAAAATGGAGTTTTGAATGTCGGCAGGATCTTCATTGCCCCGGAGCATTTCCGAAAAGGGTATGGAATCTTGATGATGCGGGAAGTTGAAAATCTGTTCCCGGAAGCAAATGAGTTTGCGCTTGATACGCCTGTTTGGAATGCCAGGACCAACCGTTTTTATTCAAAGCTTGGCTACAAGGAAACAAAGCGCGACAAGGAGTTTGTGTTTTATTCAAAAAAACGCTGATGCAGGATTTGCTGTGATTGGTGGCCTGGTCCCTTTCCCCCACGCCCCAACATGAAATTTGGGCCGAATTCAGGGGCCAAGCCCCTTGGCCACCGGAAAAGAGTTCGGAGTGCGTTTTCGGGGCGTGGACACCCCTCCGGCAAACTCCACCTCCAAAAACCCTCCGTGCCTCCTTCCTCCGTCCCCTCCGTGTTTTGCGCCGCGAGCGCGTTTGCAAAAGGAAAATCCTTTTCGGATCGGCATTCGGGCCCGCCCCGCCGCCCCGCCGCGTCAGCTGTCCGCGGCCGCGGGCAACAGGGACTTGATTTTCTCCGTCTCCCCCGCGAGCACGAGGGTGTCTCCCGGCTCGAGGAGGCTGGCGGCGGGCGGGTTCACCGTCGTGCGGCCGTCCCTCTCGATGCCGAGGACCACGCACTGCGCCCGCTCGGCGATGTGCGAGTCCGCGAGGGTTTTCCCGCAAAACGGCATTTCCGGCAGCACCTTGAGGCGTTCCAGGGTGAAGGCCGCGGCGCGGACCACCGGCTTCTTCCCCTTGCCGGCGGCGACCGACGCTTCGAGCGCGTCGCCGAACTGCCGGATCTGCCCGTCGGACCCGGCCACCACCACGCGGTCGCCCGGATACAGGCATTCCCGCCCGCCCGGCGCGTTGATGGGTACTCCGCCGCGGACGATCTGCACTACGTTGACGCCGCACGAGCGCCGCAGGTCGAGGTTCATCAGCCGGCAGCCGCAGAAGGAGGACTGCGGGTCGATGTCGAAATCGGCCAGGTGCAGGTCGTACGTGAGGAACGCCGCCTCCACCTCCCGCCCGACGCTCCGTTTGCTTTCCGCTTCCCGTTCGCGCGCGGCGAGGTTGTCCATGAACCGCCGCTCGATGTCCGACGACTCCCGGCGCAGCTTCCGCGAGTTCATCATCGCGACCACCACCGCCACGGCCGCGGCCACCGCCAGCCCGAGGGTCAGGTTGAAGTAGATGCCGATGCAGTACAGCACGAGCGCCATCGCCAGCACCAGCCGCGCCGCGGAAAGCGCCGCCAGGGTGACCCGCCGGTAGTCGCTGTCCTGCCGTAGCCGTTCCGCTTCGGGGCAATGGGCATGGCTCGCGACCATCAGGTAGATGAACCGCGCCAGCAGGGCCAGCAGCAGCACCAGCTCCGCCAGGCGCGCCGCCCACTCGAACCGCGCGGGCAGGACGGCCATCAGCCAGCCGTGGAGCCGGGGGGCGGCGAACTCCTGGTAGACGAAGAGGAGGAACGCGATCACCACGCACTGGATCGTCACGGCCACCCCGACTTTTTTCAGCAGCTGCCGCATGAGGTCCTGCTGGGCGATCGTGTCCTGCCCGCGCGAGAGGCGGTCGAGGAACGCGGTCACCCGCGCCGGCAACACCCGTTCCAGCAGCCGGTAGGCGGGGGTGGCCAGGCGGATGGTGTACGGCGTGAGGAACGTCGTGACCACCGACACGGCCACCACCACCGGATACAGGAAGTCGTCCGTCACCGAAATCGACTCCCCGAACTTCGCGATGATGAACGCGAACTCGCCCACCTGCGTCAGCGCGAACCCCGACTGCATCGCGATCTTCAGCGGCTGCCCCGCGAGCGCCACCCCGGCCGTGGCGAACACGATCTGCCCGACGATCACCGTCAGCGTGATCAGCGCGATGGGCCCCGCGTATTGCGCCAGCGTCGCCGGATTGATCATCATCCCGACCGACACGAAGAAAATCGCGCCGAACAGGTTCTTGACCGGCGCCATCAGCTTTTCGATGCGCTCGCATTCCACCGTTTCGGCCAGGATGGACCCCATGACGAACGCCCCGAGCGCGTCGCTGAACCCGGCCATCCGGGCGACCAGCACCATGCCGAGGCAGAGCGCGAGCGCCACGATCGTCATCGTCTCGTCGTTGAGGTGCTCCCGGCATTTGCGCAGCAACGTGGGGATCAGCAGGATGCCGGCCGCGAACCAGAGGATCAGGTAGGCCAGCAGCTTGCCCACCTGCACCGCCATCGCCGCGCCGTCGAAATGGCGGTTCACCGCGATCGACGCCAGCAGCACCATCAGCACCACCGCGAACAAGTCCTCCACCACGAGGATCCCGAAATCGATTTCCGCGAACTTCTGCCTCCGCAGCCCCAGGTCGTCGAGCGCCTTGAAGACGATCGTCGTCGAGGACATGCACAGCATACCGCCGAGGAACAGCGCATCCATCTCGGGCCACCCCATCGCCCGGGCCAGCAGGAACCCGCTGCCCATCATCCCGACCACGACCGTCAGGCAGCCGATGAAGGCGGTGGACCCCATCTTCACGAGCTTGCGGAACGAGAACTCCAGCCCCAGCGCGAACAGCAGGAAGATGACGCCCACCTCGCCCCACGTTTCCACCGAATGCGCATCGACCCAGCTCCCCCACACATGCGGCCCCGCGAGGAGGCCGGCGACGATGTACCCCAGCACCGCCGGCTGCCGCAACCACTTGCACAAAAGGCTGATGCCGCCGGCCACCAGCAGGATGACGCCCAAATCATGAATCATCTTTCAGGAACTCCCGTATTGACGGCCCGCCATCGTACCCCATTCCCCCCTTCCGCGCAACCTCCCCGGCCACCCGCCCGCCCGGGTTTCGGCCAATCTGGTGGCCCGACGGCGAAACACGTATTTTCCAATGATTGGAAAAAATCTTCCAATGGTTGGAAAAATGGCCTGATTTTTCCAATGATTGGAAAAAAATTTCGCCCGTTTTCCAACGATTGGAAAAAATTTTCAAGGCCGGAACGGTCAGGCGCGGCGGTCTAGAGACCGAAGAGGTCGGCGTGGGTGCCGGTTTCGGTGGCGGTGAGGATGACGGCGTCTTCCTCGATGCGGTACACCAGCAACCAGTCCGGCTCGATGTGGCATTCGCGGAATCCTGCCCGCGAACCGGAAAGGGCATGGTCACGGAGGCGGGAAGGAAGGGGACCGCCGGACGCCAGCAACGTCAGGACGGATGACAGTTTGGACATGTCCTTACCGCGCCGTTGCATCCGCTTGGCGTCTTTCTTCATCTTGGTCGTGTAGAAGATCCGCAGCATTTCAGTCCGCCAGCATGGCCGCTACCGCTTCTTCGCCCGTGGAGTGGGGACCGTGGAGGTTCCGGTGGAGACGGGCGTCTTCCAGCGCCTCCAGGGTTTCGGGCGAGTCGCGCCTTTGCCGGACGCTGAAGGGAAACCCACGGTATTCCTGGGCCGCCGTCAGAAATATCCGCACGGCCGTCGGTGTATCCAGTCCCAACCCCGTGAACAGGGTGTCCGAACTTTTCTTGAGGGCGTCATCCACCCGTATCTGCAATGTCGCCATGACAAACCTCGTCTCAATGCAATGATTGTTGATTGCAATGTAATGAATACAATTGCCCATGTCAACCAAACTCCGTCGGTGGCTCAAGACGCCCGGGTTTTGGCAATAGCGGGTGGAGGCTGGGGGCGCGGGCGTCCCGCCCGCGGAGGAGCGGATGGAAAGCGGGAGGAAAGTGGCGGAGAAACGCGCACGGCAGGAGAAAGGCAAAAGGGGCGGTGCGAGGGAGAGGACGTGCGTCAGACCCATTCGGGAAGAAGCGGCGCCATGTAGAGCGGGAGACAGAGGGTGCTTCCCTTCTCCCGGACATTCGAGGGATGCAGGATGACCGGTCGCGCGACGCGGCGACCGAACTTGCGGCAGAATTTCTCC
>JAEEGG010014340.1_pt1 | contig 16786 bp, 10 predicted proteins | sample 9134161 | NCBI WGS metagenome assembly JAEEGG01 (sample SAMN16246543, study PRJNA631951) | gut metagenome | biome: gut microbiome; feature: rumen; material: CR-attached | host: Bos | place: Iran: Karaj | collected 2018-10 | reverse complement strand
GGATTATCCCGCCATGCGCAAAATATATCTTATCCTTCTGTTTTTGGTTTTGGCTATGCCTTGTCGGGCAGCCTACCTCCTCATCCCCATGGACAATACTCAGACCAACCACTTGAAAGCTTACGGTGTGGCTTATTGGGTGCTGCAACGCGAGGTGGAGATCAGCTGGTTGCTGAACTATAGGGGAGGGAGCTACCTCATCCCTTACCACGATATGTTTGAGCGCGAGTGTAAGATGCGCAACGTTTCCTACAACGTCATCGCCGATGCGCAAGCCGATGCCATCCTGGCTGAAATTGCCGACCCGGGCGTCAACATGGACGAGATGAAACTCCAAAAGGTGCCTCGCATCGCGGTCTATGCACCTAAGAACAACCTGCCTTGGGATGATGCCGTCACCCTCGTGCTGACCTACGCCGAGATTCCTTACGATGTGGTCTACGATGACGAAGTGCTGCAAGGCGTTCTGCCCACCTACGATTGGCTCCACCTGCACCACGAGGACTTCACGGGACAATACGGCAAGTTCTGGGCACGCTACCGCAACTATCCTTGGTATCAGGAGGATGTGAGGATGCAGGAAGCCACGGCGCAACGTTGGGGCTTCAGCAAGGTCTCGCAACTAAAGCTGGCTGTTGTGAAGAAGATCCGCGAGTTTGTGGCAGGCGGCGGCTACATGTTCTCCATGTGCTCAGCGCCCGACAGCTTCGACATCGCCCTTGCCGCAGACGGCCTCGACATCTGCGACTATATGTTCGATGGCGACCCCATCCGTAGCGGTGACCCGCAACGACTTAACTACGACAACTGCTTCGCTTTCACCAATTTCTCGGTTTCAATCAATCCACAGGAATACGAAGTCTCCAACATTGACGTCACCCAAGGCCGTTCGCGTTTGGTGAACGAGCAGAACGATTATTTCCTGCTTTTCGACTTCTCGGCCAAGTGGGATCCCGTTCCGACCATGCTCACCCAATGCCACGAACGCTTGGTGAAAGGTTTTATGGGCCAGACCACGGCCTTCAACAAGAACTATGTGAAGCCTTCAGTGGTTGTCTTGGGCGACAACGGTGCCTTGAACGAGGACCGTTACATCCACGGCAATTTTGGTAACGGATTCTGGACCTTTCTCGGTGGTCACGACCCAGAGGACTACCAGCATATTGTTGGTGACCCCCCCACCGAGCTCGACATGCACCCCAATTCACCGGGTTATCGACTCATTTTGAACAACATTTTGTTCCCTGCGGCAAAGAAAAAAGAGCAGAAAACCTGAAAATGTGTATATTTGCCGCTTTAAACTGAATTAATTCGCAAAATTCATAGACTATGAGAAGAAATCTACTCGTTATCCTTGCCCTGCTTTTGGGCATCACAACACTTCAAGCCAAGCCCGTCGATGTTAGTACGGCGCAACGCTTGGGACGTAATTTCATTCAGCACAAGGCCATGTTCGCAAAAAGCGCGGTGAATGACTTAGATTTGGCCTTCACTTACCGCACTGATAGAGGTCTGGTCACTGCATACGTCTTCAATTTCGATGGCGGTTTTGTCATCGTGGCTGCCGACGACTGCTCGTCGCCCATCCTCGGCTATTCCGACCAAGGCCATTTCGACTATGAGACCGCTCCCGATGGCTTGCGTTTTATGCTGAGTGAGATTTCGAATGGCATTGAGACGATGGTTCAACAAGCCCAACCCATTCCAAGCGACATCCTTTGCCGCTGGAAAAACCTTGATGCCTACGGCTTGATGCATCCTGACAGGAGTTTCCCAGTGGTCGGGCCTTTGGTGCAACTCAAGTGGGATCAGGGGTATCCTTATAATATGTATGCTCCAGGAGGTTGCCCGACAGGTTGTGTGGCTACTGCTATGGCCCAACTGATGAAGTATTGGGAATGGCCCACCACAGGTACTGGAGAGCATAGTTACAACGCCATGGGCTACGGCGAACAATATGCCAATTTTGGTGCCACCACATACGATTGGGATAACATGGTTGAGCTCTACACCAGTAGCGCGACCCAGGAACAGAAAGAGGCTGTCGCCACCTTGATGTATCATTGTGGCGTGTCGGTCAACATGATGTATGAGCCCGATGGTAGCGGTGCCTTTTCTGTTGATGTGCCGGTTGCCATCAATACCTATTTCTCTTATTCTGAACAAGCTACTCACATTACCAAATCAAATTATAGCTACAACGATTGGATTGCTTTGTTGAAGTCCAACATTGACCAACATATTCCGCTGTACTATTCCGGTCAAAGCACCGAAGGCGGCCATGCCTTCATTTGTGATGGCTACGACAGTGACGACCTTTTCTATTTCAATTGGGGCTGGGGCGGTTCGGCCAATGGTTACTTCCTTATCGATGGAGAACATTTTGATTATTCTGGTAGTCAGGCTATTGTCTACGATTTTATCCCGAACTATGTCTATGCTGCCATGCCAAAAGCTCCCGAACACCTGAGCGTTAGCATCGACAACGACGTCTCGCGTATCGGTCACCTCACATGGTCCAATCCTTCCGAGACCATGACAGGCGAGCCTTTGACTTCACTTGACAAGATTATCGTGAAGCGCAACAGCATCATCGTTAAGGAAATCACCGATGTCGTGCCTGGTGCAACGATGACCTACGATGACGAAGTGCCTTACTTCGACCAGTTTGAGTACACGATTTTGGCCGTTCAGGGCGACAATTATGGCCGCACAGCCAAAACCAATGCTGTTTTCGGACCTTATTGCGACTGGAAAGTGGTCATGACCTCCTCCAATTTCCAAGGCTGGGATGGCGGCGGCATCACCGTTCAGAATGCGGCAGGCTCTTATATCGACTTCCTGACGACAACCACTTCCAGTGCACAGATACAGACTTTCCAAATGGCATTGGGCAACAACAACCTTTACTGGGTGGAACCCAATTCCACCATTAACAGTATTTCCTTCAAGGTCAGAGATGCTGAAAACCAACTTGTTTACGAATACAGCGGTCCTTCTTCAGGTTTAGAGGCAGGCCTCATCAAGACGTTGAACAACAGCTGTGGTAATGAGAATACCTGTGAGGCTCCCTATAACTTGAAGGCTACCCTTGACCCAGAGAATGACCAAACCGTCATCCTTACTTGGGATAGCGACCATGAGCCTGAATTTGGTTACTGCATCTATCGCGACGGCATTCTGTTCAATATGGCGCACGAAACACAATATGTGGATGAATACACCAACATCGGTGGGCATTGCTATTATGTGACAGCCCTCTGCAATGGTGGTGAGACGGTCAAGTCAAATGAGTATTGTATCACTTCGGGTACAGGCTGCGATGCCCCCACCGACCTGTATTATTACTATTCCAACAATAAAGTACAGCTTGTTTGGTCGGCCCCTGAAAACTACGAACCGACAGGCTATGTGATTTATCGTAAGACTGAAGAAACCAACTATAAGGAAATCAAACGTCTGCGTCAAACTACGTACAAGGATTCGTCAGCACAACAAGGTGTTGTGTATCAATATGCCGTAGTTTCATACTATCAGGATATTGATTGCTTCTCGTCTTATGCCAATGATCTCTTAGATGAAGGTAAATATTACGTCAAGGTCGATTGGAACAACACGCCACAAGACCTCCGAGCCGAATTGGTGGAAGGTGAGGAAAGTAACTATGTCAAACTGCATTGGAGACCTGCTTTCCAAGCCACATCCTACAAAGTTATGCGCAACGGCGTGAATATTGGAGAAGTGAGTGAGGTTACATTTGTGGATGAAGACCTTGAAGTAGGAGAGACTTATTGCTATCAAGTCGTTGCACAGGGCGCCGACTTTGAAACTCCTTCCAACGAAGCATGCATCACCATGCCCGAACCGCCTGTTTTGCCTTGCTCCGCACCCACGAATTTTTCAGGGCAAATCCTTGCGCCAGATTCCGAGACACGTATCATTCGCTTGGAATGGCAGGCTCCTGAAGACAGGGTTCCTGAATCCTATACCTTGATGGAGGTAGTTTCGAATTGTGCGACAGAACTGCAAGGGATTACTGATACATTCTATGAAATTGAAATTCCTGTCGACGTGGTCGTTGATTATACCTATACGTTGTATGCCGTCTATCCAGAATGCGTGTCAGAGCCAGCTCTCACTGCCGATGGCGACAGCTTGATACATCTCACCAACCTTTCGGTAAATGAACAATCGCTCCTCAATGTGAAACTCTATCCCAATCCTACCTCGGGTCAGTTGAGCATTGAAGCTGAGGAGATGACTTCTGTTAGTGTCTATGACCTCGTAGGTCAATGCATGATGCAAATACCTTCCAACGATGGCCAAGTCACACTCGACATGAGCCAGTTGCAAAACGGCATCTATCTCATCAAGGTGAGCACGGCTAATGGCTCGATGATGCAACGTGTTGTAAAGATGTAAATAATATAAAATCAATAATTTAATACTATCAAACCAATGAAAAAAGCTTCATTTTTGATGATGACCTTGGCCTTGTTTATGGGTCAGCTCATCGCTTCGCCCGTCGATGTGGATCAAGCCCGTCAAGTGGGTGCGAAGTATGTGCAGAGCCATTCTGCCAAACAGGTCACTGAACTTAACTTGGTCTACACTGAAATGACTGAGAGTGGCACGCCAGCCGTTTACATCTTCAATTTCGACAATGGCTTTGTACTCGTGTCAGCTGATGATGTAGCACGTCCTATCCTTTCTTTTTCCGATGAGCAAAGCGTCGACCCTAACAACATGCCCGACGGTTTTGCCTACTACCTGCGTTTCTATGCGCGTCAGATTGCTTACGCTCAGGAGAATAACTTTGAACCCGAAATGGAAGTCGCCTCTGAATGGACACATGTGGCAAAGGATGGTTTCGAGAACGACAACCGTAGCACTCGTAGTGATATCGCTCCTTTGCTAACCACCTTGTGGAACCAAGACTATCCTTACAATGCCTATTGCCCCACCGGTCATGGAGGCCCTGGCGGTCATGCCTATGCTGGTTGTGTGGCTACGGCCATGTCGATGGTGATGAAGTACTGGAACTGGCCTACACAGGGCAATGGCGAGCACAGCTATACCCCTGAGGGTTATCCTATGCAGACTGTCAATTTCGGTGCCACGACCTATGATTGGGCCAACATGCCTAACTCCTGCAACAATTCCAATTACCAAGCTGTTGCTACCCTGATGTACCATTGCGGCGTGTCGGTTGATATGATGTATGGTGGCGGTTCGTCGGGTGCCTATTCTCAGGATGTTCCTCCTGCGATTGCCAATTATTTCCGTTATACTGACCAAGCTACCCGTAAAGACCGCGATCTTTATACCAAGTATGAATGGGAAGAAATGTTGATTGCCAGTCTGGAAGAAGGTTTCCCGATGTATTATTCCGGAAGTGATGATTCTGGTGGCCATGCCTTTACCTGCTGCGGCTATCGTGAGAGTGACCGTAAGTTCTATTTCAACTGGGGCTGGAGCGGTTCGCTGAATAACTACTATGCTATCGATGCTTTGAACACTGGATGGAACGGCAGTTTCAACCAAGGCCAGGCTGCCATTTTCGACTTCATTCCCGATTATGTGTATGACGGTCTTATTCCTGCTGTTACCGACCTTGAAGTCTCTGCTGAGAATGCCCATTCCAAAACGGGTGTGATCAGTTGGACCAATCCTACAGCCTCTGTGACTGGTGCTGCATTGGAGAACATCGACCAAGTGGTGCTGCTCCGTAACGGCCAACAGGTTTTCACTCAAAACAATGTGATTCCTGGTGAAGTCATGCACTTTGAAGACAACGTGGCCGATTACGATTGCTATACGTATAGCCTTTATTTCATGTCCAATAATGCAAAGGGACGTATCGCTAAGGCCAAGTATCAATATGGTCCTACTTGCACTTGGAAAGTGGTCGGCCAAACCACCAACTTCCAAGGTTGGAATGGCGGCAAGATTCAGTTGAAGAATTCATTCAATACTGTAGTCGAGGAAATCACCATGACTTCCTCATCGCCTATCAGCCTGCAAGTTCGTGTGCCCGAAGGCAATGTCAGTTTCAATTGGGTAGCTCCCGCATCAGCGGTCTCGAACATGACCATCAATATCAAGAATTCGAATAACAGTTCGGTATATACTTTCACGGGTGGTTCCAACCAGGTTCCAGCGATGCTCTATTCGGGCGATAACGACTGTGGCGGTTGCTTGCCTCCAACCAACCTTAGTGGAGAATATCAATGGACTGGCGATGGCTTTGGCACGTTGATCACTTGGGATTATGAGGGTGAACCTCAGTCCTTCAAGGTATATCGCAGTGAAGATGGTGTCGAGTATTCGGAAATCGCTGCGGTCGACAAGACGTTGCATGAGTATTTCGACATGACCGATGCTGGTGACTATTACTATAAGGTGACGGCTTTCCGCAGCTATTGTGAGTCGACTCCTGCATGGGCCAACGACGATACTGACTTCATTCATGTGGAAGTGACTTCAGTTAGCGAAAACGGTGAAGATGGCTTCAATGTGTACCCCAATCCTGCCAATGCTTTGATGAGCGTCGAGGCTGAAGGCTTGCAACAAGTGACTATCAGCAATGTGATGGGTCAAGTTGTGATGATGCAACGTTGCAGCGAGGATGGTGTGGTTATCAATACCTCCGACCTCGCCTCAGGCGTTTATACCATCAGTATCAAAGCCGCGCAAGGCACCATTACCAAGCGTTTTGCCGTGATGCATTGATAAAAAACCTAAAAACTGTTGAATATGAAAAGGAAACATGCCAGCATGTTTCCTTTTTTATTATATTTGCCGCTTAAATTGAAAAGTATTCCAACTATGAGAAAACACATCTTTACTATGCTGATGCTGGCGTTGACTTGTGCCGTGCTTCAAGCTCGTCCGGTTGATCAAGAAAACGCAAAACGCTTGGGACAGTCCTTCGTGAAGTCCAATTTTGAGTTTACCCGTCAGAGTGACCAGCTGAATTTGGTCCAAACTGCCTATTCCGAGAGGGGAGAGGCCTGCTATTATATTTTTAATGTGGGCGACACTGGCTTTGTCATCCTTGCAGGCGACGACAACTATCGTCCCATCATAGGGTATTCCGACAAAGGCACTTTTAACCCCGATGACATGGCTCCGGCTTTAGTCGATTATTTGGAGGTCGTCCGTCAAGGGGTGATGAGTGCCTCTCAAGCCTCGTCGCCTAAGGCTTCCGTTGCCGCCGATTGGGCTATGCTTGAGAAATGTGGACGTCTTGTCTCGCGCCATGGAGGCAGGGAAGATGTGTTTCTTGTGCAGACCACATGGAACCAGAACTATCCTTACAATTACTTCTGCCCTGAGGGAGAAGGTGGTCCTGGTGGTCACTGCTATGCGGGTTGTGTGGCTACGGCTGCCGCCCAGTTGATGAAGTATTGGGACCATCCTTTGCATGGTCAAGGAAGCTATACTTACTCCCCGGAGGATCATCCGGAATATGGCCCTTTGACAGTCAATTTCGGTGAAGCCACTTACGATTGGGAAAACATGCCCAATTCCATCTCTGCCAACTCCCCGATTGAGCAAATCGAGGCTGTGGCACAGCTGATTTATCATGTAGGTGTAAGTGTGGACATGAATTATCGTCCAACCAGTAGCGGAGCCGTCACGGGAAAGCTTTGCCAAACGATGCCTCAATATTTCTATTATACTAATCGAATGGATAACCTTTATCGAGAGAACTATACGCATGAGGAATACATGCAATTGATCATCGATGCAATTGATATGAATTGGCCCATGGTGCATCGTGGTGGAGGTCATGCCTATGTGCTTGATGGCTACAACGACAACGACATGGTGCACTTCAACTGGGGCTGGAGCGGCAGCAGCGATGGTTGGTTCAACATTGACGAACACGGCTATACGGATGGCGAGAGCGTCATTTACAACTATGTGCCTGAAGAAATCTATGCGGCTACACCCAATATGCCTACCAATATGACCGTTGAGCCTTCCAATGACAACTCACTGACTGCTACCGTTTCGTGGACCAACCCGACGCAAACCATGACCAATGCCTCCCTTGCTGCCATTGACCAAATCGTGGTGGAACGCAATGGACAAGTGGTGTATACTGAGGATAATGTGACTCCTGGTGCCACAATGAGCATCGTGGATGAAACCGTGCCTTATTATGACGTCTTCGATTATGCGGTTTATGCCATCACCGAAGGCTGTCATGGCGCTTCGGCCAAGGTTGAAAAAGTGTTGGTTAGCCCAACATGCGAATGGAAAATCATTATGCAGTCGTCCGCTTTCCAAGGTTGGAACGGCGGCTATGTGTCGCTTTATTCTGCTACAGGAAGGGAAATTCAACGATTCACCATCACTAGTTCTGTACCTTCCACACTCAACTTTGCTATGCCAGTGGGTATGGGCAGCTTCGGGTGGTCTGCTCCTTACTACAATGTAAGCAACATATCAATTGTGATTAAAGACTCGGAAAGCAATACAATGTTCACTTATCAAGGTAGCTCTTCAAACATGAATGAAGGCGTATTCCTTGAAGTCAACAATGGTTGCGGCCATGAATTGGTGAATCAATCTCCTTATCAATTGAGGGCAGAGAAAGAGAACGACAATGTTGTCCTGACATGGAGCATCGATGGTGATGAACCTGAGTACGGCTATAATATCTATCGGGACGAGCAACTCTATGGCTTTTCAACAGAAATGCGTTTCGTGGATGATAATATCATAGCAGGACATTGTTACACGGTGACTGCTTTGGGACTTGGTGGTGAGACTGACCATTCCAATGAGACCTGTGCCTCGGCAGGCGACTGCATGGGTGCTACCAATTTCTGGTTTGAATATACAGGCAATGCATACAAAATCAAGCTATTGTGGGATAAGCCCGAACCGTCTACAGGACTTTCAGGCTATTATTTGTATCGCAAGCAAGGCGAGGATGGCACTTACGAGAGAATCAAACTGATTGGCTCGTCGGCCACAAGTTACACCGACAATACGGCCAACCAAGAGGGTGATTATTATTACCGTCTTTATTCCTATTATGGTGCCACCGACTGCACCTCGGCGCCTGCTTCAGTAAAATATGACCCGAATTTGTTCTATTTGAAAGTGTACTATTCGCCTACGGAGGTAACGGAAAATGAGTCCCAGAAGGTCAATCTGTTCCCCAATCCCGCTGACCAAACCATCAATATCGAGGCTGAAGGCATGACCCATATTTCGGTTTACAACATGCTCGGACAATTCGTTTACGATGCTGAAATTGAAGGTGATATGATGAAACTCAACGTGTCGGAATGGAATAATGGTGTTTATTTGATAAGAATACAATCGGCTCAAGGTCAGTCTTCACATCGTGTTTCAATCGTTCACTAATGAAGTTTTTTTCCACTTTGTTGATGGATGAAACCATTGGTTTTGAGAAAATAGCTATATTTGCGCCCTTAAAAATAGAATCTAATCTAAAATTCAACTACAATGAAGAAGTATTTAATGACTCTGCTTGCCTTGGTTTTCGGTATCGGAATGGTTCAAGCCAATCCGGTCAGTCTGAGCCAGGCCAAGTATGTGGGACAACAGTTTGTCCAAGCCAATTTTGAGCAGTCGCGCCAAATCGAGGAACTCACCTTGGTCTATACGGGCACCTCTACCCGTGGCGAAGCCTGTTTCTATGTGTTCAATGTCGGTAGTGAGGGACATGTCATTGTTTCCGCTGATGATTTCTACCGTCCTATTGTCGCTTATTCCAATGAAGGAATTTTCGATGCTGAAAACATCAACCCGGCATTGGGTTACATGCTCAATCAGGTGATTGCTAACCGTACTGGAAGGTTCACTGGCAATGCCGATCCTAAAATTGAAGCCGAATGGCAGAGTGTGATGAACTCTGGCAGGTTGATTACGCGTAACCCTGGAAAAGGCAGTGATTATCTGGTGCAAACCAAATGGAATCAAAGTCCTGCACCCTATAACAGCATGTGTCCTTATGATGCCCAAAGTCCCAATTCAGGATTCCATGCTTATGTCGGATGCGTGGCCACTGCCATGTCACAGATTATGAAGTATTGGAACTATCCTGCACAAGGACAAGGAACTCATACCTACAATCATCCAAAGTATGGACAACAGACGGCCAATTATGGTGCCACCACATACGATTGGGATAACATGTTGAATGCTTATAGCAGCAGCAACTACACTCCTGAACAAGGTGATGCCGTCGCTACACTTTGCTATCACTGCGGTGTTGCCGTTAATATGGATTATGGTGGTGATATTGAAGAAGGTAGTGGAGCTCAATCGGAAAGTGTTCCAGGTGCTATCTCCAACTATTTCCGTTATTCAAATGCCGCTGCAATTATGTATAAGTCAAACGTGACCACCTGGATGAACACTTTGAAAGAGTCGTTCGATATGGGATGGCCCATGTTTTATGCTGGCGTTGAAACTGGTGCTCCTTATGGCCATGCCTTCATTTGCGACGGATACGACGAAAACGATTACTTCCACTTCAACTGGGGTTGGGGCGGCAGCGGTGATGGCTGGTTCCTCATCGATGAAATTGATTATAACTCGCAGAATAAAATCGTCACCAACTTTGTTCCACTGGATATCTACAACAATACGGCTCAGGCGCCCACCAATCTTAGTGTGACTCCTGCCGCTAACAACGAGCTATCGGCTACGGTCACTTGGACCAACCCTACCAAGACATTGAACAACAGTAATTTGACTTCCATTGACCAAATCGTGGTATGTCGCGATGGTCAAATCATCTACACCCAAGACAATGTTACTCCTGGTGCATCGATGACCATCACCGATAACAGCGTTCCTCGTTTTGATGCCTTCAAGTATTCAGTCTATGCTGTTTGCAATGGTGCTCATGGAAAGATTGTTTCTGTCAACAACATTGCTTTTGGTCCTACTTGTGGCTGGACCATCAATATTTCCCAAGCTTCGTTCACGGGTTTCCGTGGCGGTATGATTCACGTGTATAATGCTGCTGGAACAGATTTCTTACAAGTGACAACCACCACTTCCAGCGTTCAGGCTATTCCGGTTGACATGCCTGTGGGTCATGTTTCGTTTGGTTGGTCGGCCCCCACTCAGTCAGGTAGCTTCACCATGGCCTTCACTATCAAAGACTCGCAAAACAATACGGTCTATACTTATAGTGGCAGCTCTGATGCTTTCCCGGAAGGCATTTTCTGTGAGGCCAACAACAGCTGCGGAAGCAGTGTCGGTCAAGATGTTCCCACCAATTTAGTGGCTCTTGTTGATGAAGACAACCCGGACAACATTAAAGTTTCTTGGGATCCCATCCGTCCTGAAGGCTATGGCTACGTAGTGTATCGCGACGGTTTGCTCCATCGTGTGATTCCCGAAGGCACTTCTTTCGTTGACGAGAATGTTCCTCAAGGTGGTCACTGCTATGTTGTCGGTTATCTCTACTATGGTGGCGAAAACGGCCAATATTCCAATGAGTCGTGTGCCTCTGCTGGTGCTTGCTATCCTGCCACTAATATCGACTTCGAATATACAGGTGCTTCTTACAAGATTAAACTGAAATGGGAAAAGCCCGAACCAAGTGATGGTCTCTCTGGCTACTACCTCTTCAGAAAGTTTGGTGAGGACGGCACATACGAGAGAATCAAGTTGTTGGGTGCCAACTCCACTTCCTACACCGATAACTCCGCTAACCAAGAAGGCGACTACTACTATAAGCTTTATGCCTATTATGGCGATTTGGATTGCATATCATCACCTGCCTACTGGATTTATGACCATAACCAATTCTATCTCCACGCCCCGTATTCTATGGATGGCGTTAATGAAATGGAGTCGAATAGCGTTGCTGTCTTCCCGAATCCTACTACCAGTCTCTTCACAGTGGAAGGTCAAGGTTTGAACCACATTACGGTTTACAACCTGATGGGTCAGATGGTGTATGAGATGGAATGCCAAGGCGAGTCTGTCGACATCAATTTGAGCAATGTCGAAACTGGTGTCTATGTGGTGCGCATTTTCACTGACAATGGCGATGTCACCAAACGCGTTACAGTCATCAGATAAAGACTGCTGCGTTATAACCAAAAACGGTTGCCTCGTGCGGGGCAACCGTTTTTTTGTTGTTTTATGAATAAGACTTATTGCTTTTCGGCGCGTTCCCACACTTCGAAGCGGTAAGAATAGTCTACTTGGGGATCATCGTCAATCACTTCCAAATCCACCAAATCCCATTCCTCAAAATTGATGTAGGGGAAATAGGTGTCGGCTTCAAAACTCTTGCCGATTCGAGTGAGGTAGAGACGATTGGCGTAGGGGAGGAATTGCTCGTAAACCATTCCTCCGCCCATGATGAAGACTTCCTCTTCGTCTTTCACCGCATCCAAAGCCTGCGCTATGGACGAAACCACCTCAAAGCCTTCGGGTGCTTCGTCCAGTCGGGTGGAAAGGATAATGTTTCGACGGTTAGGCAAGGCCTTTTGCCCTGGCAGCGACATATAGGTCTTGTAGCCCATGATGACGGTATGTCCAGAAGTAATCTTCTTGAATTGCTTCAAATCACGTGAGTTGTGCCAGATGAGGTCGCCGTTTCGTCCGATGGCGCGGTTTTCGGCCATGGCCACTATGATGGAAAGGGTCATTATGTTGGAATGTTGATTGTTTAATTGTTTAATTGTTGTAGAGATGCGATTTATCGTGTCTCAAAAACTATACCGATACTTCTCCTTTGATTGCAGGCCAAGGGTCATAGTTCTCCAAAGTGAAATCCTCATACTTGAACCCGAAAATGTCTTTGATTTCAGGATTCAAATGCATGGTAGGCAGTGGGCGAGGGGATCTCGTCAGTTGCAGCTTCACCTGTTCGATGTGGTTGTTGTAGATGTGAACGTCACCGAAGGTGTGGACAAAATCGCCTAGCTTTAGGTTGCATACTTGCGCCATCATCATAGTGAGAAGGGCGTAGGAGGCGATGTTGAACGGCACGCCGAGAAACACGTCTGCGCTACGTTGGTAGAGCTGGCACGATAGTTTGCCGTCGGCCACATAAAATTGGAAGAAAGCGTGGCAGGGAGGGAGGGCCGCCTTGCCTGCAGCCACGTTGGCAGCGAAGTCTTTCTCGTGCTCATCGGGCAAGACGCTTGGATTCCAAGCCGTGACGATATGCCTGCGGCTGTTGGGGTTCTCCTTGATGCTCTTCACCACCTCGGCAATCTGGTCGATGCCCTCGTTGTTCCAGTTGCGCCACTGGGCGCCATAGACGGGACCGAGGTCGCCTTTCGGGTCGGCCCATTCGTCCCAGATGGTGACTTTGTTGTCGTGCAGATACTTGATGTTGGTGTCGCCACTGAGCAGCCACAACAGCTCGTGGATGATGGACTTCAGATGTACCTTCTTCGTCGTGACCAGAGGGAAGCCCTCGTTGAGGTCGAAACGCATCTGGTAGCCGAACACGCTGATGGTGCCCGTGCCCGTGCGGTCGCCTTTCTGGTGGCCGTGGTCAAGGATATATTGGAGTAAATCTAAGTATTGCTTCATTTGGGGCAAATAATTAATGGTGCAAAAATAAGGGAATTTTCGGATATTTTGTGCGAATTGAAAATAATGTGTAATTTTGCGGAAAATAAACTAAACGATGAATAACCAGTTGGTCAATGTCATTCGAGCATATTTTGCCACCCAGCCTGTTTTGAAGGCATGGTTGTTTGGCTCGTATGCCAGAGGCGAGCAAACGCCTGATAGCGATGTTGACATTTTGGTTGTGTTTGATGAAGAGAATGGTAGGAAAGTGAGCTTGTTAAGGCATATCGGCATCGCATTAGGTTTGGAAGATTTGTTGGGAAAGAAAGTGGATTTAATCACCGAGGGCACATTATTACCTTTTGTAAAGGAAACAGCTGATAAAGACAAAGTGCTGATTTATGAGAGAGCCAGCTAAAGATAAAGGAAGACTTGATCACATTCTTGAATGTATCAACAACATCTTTGAATTTGCAGAAGGAAAGACTTTTGAGCAAATCGAAGGGGATAAGATGTGCTATTTTGCCATTGTCTATCAGTTGGTCATCATTGGCGAAGCTGCAAATATGCTCACAAAAGAATTCCGTGAAGCACGTCCTCAAACGCCATGGCGCGAAATCGTCAGTATGAGGAATTTCATTGTTCACGGCTATAATGTAGTGGACAAAAACGAGGTTTGGTCGGTGATTCAAGATGACCTTACTCCGCTTAAGCAACAAATAGAGCGTTATTTGGAAGAATTAACTAAATCTGAAGAATTGTAATAAAAAGATTATATTAACATATTATAAAACAAAGCATTAGCTATTATTTCGCGTTTAGCCAAGAGCCTCGCAAACTATTTGGAAATAAACACTCAGAAATAATATCTGGCAGTCTTTCAAATGTGAAGACTTTACGAGTAGATTGATGCAATGCTTGTACCGATAGGTGCAGGCAACTTGTTTACTCGTAGAGGTTTCCATGCGAGGCCGCCTCTCAGCTAAACGCAATAAGTGGGCTTGCACCTTGCTTTTTGCGTTGGCGGATTGATAGCATTGCGAAAACTATCAATCAACAATGGCGGGAAATCAAAACTTGAATGTTGCAAATAAAGCAAAGAAAGACGAGTTTTATACTCAACTCCCAGATATTGAGAATGAGTTGAGACACTACAAGAAGCATTTTAAGGGTAAATCGGTGTTTTGCAACTGTGATGACCCTTACGAAAGCAATTTCTTCAAATACTTTGCGATGAATTTCAATGCTTTGGGACTTAATAAACTCGTTGCCACTTGTTATGCAGGTTCGCCTGTTGCAGAGCGACAACTATCATTATTTGAAGAAGAGAACGAGCAACAGACTAAGACAGGTGTTCCTCATAAGATTGTGATAACGGAAGTCACAGACCTCAATGGTGACGGAGCCACCAATCTTGCTGATGTGGAATGGTTGATAAAGAACGATAAAAATGTGTTGACCCGATTGAATGGAGATGGCGATTTTCGCTCGGAAGAATGTGTCGAACTGTTGAAAGAAGCTGATATTGTGGTGACTAATCCTCCTTTTTCGCTGTTTCGGGAATATGTGGCTCAATTGATAAATTATCAGAAAAAATTTCTGATTGTTGGGAATCAAAATGCAATTACCTATAAGGAGATTTTTAAATTGATAAAGGATGATATAATTTGGCTTGGATTCAAAAGCGGTCATACCTTATTTGAAGTACCGGATTCATACACCATTCCTGAACATTATGACAAAAGTGACAAAGGACGACTTCGCTCAAATGGATATATAGTCGATGATAAAGGTAAACTTTGGCGTAATTTGGGTAATATTTGTTGGTTTACGAATCTTGATCACAATAAGCGACATGAAAGAATGGATTTGTTCAAGCATTATTCACCCGAAGAATACCCAAAGTATGATAATTATGATGCTATAAATTGTGATTTAGTAGTAAATATTCCAATGGATTATGATGGTGTCATGGGCGTTCCTGTTTCATTTCTCGAAAAATACAACCCAGAACAGTTTGAAATAATAGGAAATGAATACGATTTGAAGCTGGATAGGGGCAGAGGCTATATTAATGGAAAAAGAATGTATAGTAGAATTTTCATTCGTAAAAAACAGTAAATCATGGAAATAAAGTTTACCGAAATTAGCATTCGTGACCTTGTAGATGGTTACGAAAACAACGATGAGAATGGTGTGCGTGCCTATGGCGGAAAGTTGGACATTCGTCCGCCCTATCAGCGTGAGTTTATCTACAAACCTGAGCAACAGCAGGCGGTCATTCGCACGGTAGCCAAAGATTTTCCGCTCAACGTGATGTATTGGGCCAAACGCGAGGATGGCACTTTTGAGGTTATTGACGGACAACAGCGCACGCTTTCCATCTGTGAGTATCTGGATGGCAATTTCTCAGTTGTGTTCGAAGGCGACAAGAATCCATACGGTTTCAATAATCTGCCCGCTGACCGACAAAAACAGATTTTTGAATACCAACTAACGGTCTACATTTGTACAGGCAGTGCAAGCGAGAAACTGGACTGGTTCCGCACAATCAACATCGCGGGCGAAAAACTAACGGAGCAGGAGATGCGCAATGCTGTATATGCGGGGAGTTTTGTCACCGAGGCAAAACGAAAATTCAGCAAAACCAACTGTGTAGCCTACCAGATGGGCAACCGCTACCTCAGTGGTAGTTGCATCCGTCAGGATTATTTGGAAACAGTGATTGGCTGGCTTAACAACGGAGACGTTTCGGGCTATATGGCCTATCACCAACATGACCCCAATGCCGATGAACTTTGGTTATATTTCCAAAATGTCATTAACTGGGTACAAGCCAAGTTTAAGAAATACCGTAAAGAGATGAAAGGTGTGGCTTGGGGCGAGCTATATAATGCCCATAAAGACGACAAACTTGACGCCAACGCACTCGAAAACCGTATCTCGAAACTGATGCAAGATAGCGATGTGCAGAAAAAGCCGGGAATATACGCATTCGTCCTTGATGGTGACGAGCATCATCTTGGCATCCGCGCATTCGATGATAACACCAAGCGCGAAGTTTACGAAAAGCAAAACGGCATCTGCGCCATTTGCGGCAAGCACTTCGAAATCGAGCAAATGGAAGCCGACCACATCACGCCGTGGTGCGATGGCGGCCGTACCGTAGCCGAAAACTGCCAGATGCTCTGCCGCGACTGCAACCGACACAAAAGCGGGAAATAAAGGTCAATACACAAAGCCAAAC
>JAEEGG010014331.1_pt1 | contig 16789 bp, 12 predicted proteins | sample 9134161 | NCBI WGS metagenome assembly JAEEGG01 (sample SAMN16246543, study PRJNA631951) | gut metagenome | biome: gut microbiome; feature: rumen; material: CR-attached | host: Bos | place: Iran: Karaj | collected 2018-10 | reverse complement strand
TCTCCACAAGAGTAAGCACATCATCGATACCGGTCTCGAGGCTCTTTACCAGATCCCTGGTATCCTTCATATTCTTGAGGGATTTCATCTTGGCGTTAGCCTTCTCGGGATCATCCCAGAATCCGGGAGCTTCCATTTCCCTCTCAAGTTCTTCTATCTTCCTTGATTTATTCTCAAGATCAAGGGATTCTTTTACTTCTGCAAGAGGCTCCCTGTATGACAGGATCTCCTGCTTTATCTGATCAAGTTCTACCATTTTTCACACTCTCTTTCTAAACACGGTGTATTTCGTACACCCGGCCATAGCTGTATGCATGTGCAGATCTTACAGACCGCCGCACCGGTGCTTAGAGAGATGTCAGAGCTTCATTCCCGGACGTCCGTGGCAGGCCTTGAACTTCTTGCCGCTTCCGCAGGGGCAGGGATCGTTGGGATATACCTTCTGGGCGCTTCTGGTCTTGGGAGCTCTGGGGCCGGAATCATCTTTGTTGGTTCCCGTAACCTTGGCCACCTGTTCACGCTCAACCTTCTGTTCAACCTTGATATGCATAAGCATCTTGACGGTCTCTTCCTGGATATTCTGGATGAGCTCGTCAAACATTGCATAGCCCTGGTTTCTGTATTCGATGAGAGGATCCTTCTGACCGTAGGATGCAAGTCCCGCACCCTGCTCCATGATTGCCATGTCATCGATATGTGACATCCACTTACGATCGATGGTACGAAGGAGAATCACTCTCTCAACTTCTCTTATCTGCTCAGCCTCGGGGAACTCGGCTTCCTTGGTCTCATAGAGCTTGACTGCCTCTTCCTTGAGAGTCTGCTTGATGCTGTTCTTCTTAAGCTTGCTCATCCTCTCCCTGGTAATGGGCTCAAGGGGAATGATGGGAAGAAGAAGTTCATTAAGCTCCGTAAAATCCCAGTTATCGGATGATACATCATCGTTAATGCATGTATCAACGCATCTCTCAACGATATCGGTGATCATCTTATAGACATAGTCACGCATGCTCTCACCGTCGAGAACCTTGCGTCTTTCTTCATAAATGATCTCCCTCTGCTCGCTCATGACCTTGTCATACTCGAGGAGATTCTTACGAATTCCGAAGTTATTGGACTCGATCCTCTTCTGGGCGGATTCGATTGCACCTGTGAGTGCCTTGTGCTCGATCTCCTGTCCCTCGGGAATACCGAGTGCATTGAACATCGAGATAAGCCTCTCGGAACCGAAGAGTCTCATAAGTTCATCTTCAAGGGAGATATAGAACTTGGATTCACCGGGGTCACCCTGACGTCCTGAACGTCCGCGGAGCTGGTTATCGATACGTCTTGATTCATGACGCTCTGTGCCGATTATCTTAAGACCGCCGGCTGCAAGTGCTTCCTCATCAAGTTTGATATCGGTACCACGACCTGCCATGTTGGTGGCAATGGTAACATGTCCATGGATACCTGCCTGTGCAACGATCTCAGCCTCGCGCTCATGGAACTTCGCATTGAGGACCTCATGCTTGATGCCCGCTTTTGTGAACATCCTGCTGAGCTCTTCACTGGCATCGATATTGATGGTGCCGATGAGGATGGGCTGTCCGGTTGCATGCGCTTCCTGGGTAGCCTTGAGGATTGCATTAAGCTTCTCCTTCTTGGTCTTGTAGACCGCATCCTGAAGGTCTTTTCTGATGACAGGCTTATTGGTGGGAATGGTGATAACATCCATTCCGTATATCTCTCTGAACTCGGCCTCTTCCGTAAGAGCGGTACCGGTCATACCTGCTTTCTTTTCAAAAAGATTGAAGAAATTCTGGAAAGTAATGGTGGCGAGAGTCCTGGACTCGCGCTTAACCTTAACGTGCTCCTTAGCCTCGATAGCCTGATGGAGACCATCGGAGAATCTTCTTCCGGGCATGATACGTCCGGTGAATTCGTCTACGATAAGGATCTCATCATCCTTAACAACATAATCCTGGTCCCTGAACATAAGGTTATGCGCTCTGAGAGCGAGGATGATATTGTGATTGATCTCGGTATTCTCGGGATCGGAAAGATTCTGGATATGGAAGAACTGCTCCACGCGGGCGGTTCCGGCTTCTGTCAGGTTGACGATCTTGTCCTTTTCATTGACAACAAAGTCGCCGGTCTCTTCCTGAGTGATACCCATGATGGCATCCATCTTGGAAAGTTCCTTGACGTCATCGCCGCGCTTCAGCTGTCTTGCAAGAAGATCGCACATCTCATAGAGTGCGGTGGATTTTCCGCTCTGTCCGGAAATGATCAGAGGGGTTCTCGCTTCATCGATAAGAACGGAGTCGACCTCGTCGATGATACAGTAATAGAGATCCCTCAAAACGAGCTGTTTCTTGTATATGGCCATATTATCCCTGAGGTAATCAAAGCCAAGCTCGTTATTCGTAACATAGGTGATGTCACAGTTATATGCTTCCTGTCTCTCTTCAGAGGTCATGGAATTGAGCACACATCCTACGGTAAGACCGAGGAATCTGTGAACCTGTCCCATCCATTCGGCATCACGGCTTGCCAGATAATCATTGACCGTGACGATATGTACACCCTTTCCCGCAAGTGCATTAAGATATGCGGGGCAGGTGGATACCAGTGTCTTACCTTCACCGGTTCTCATCTCGGCGATCCTTCCCTGATGAAGAACGATACCGCCGATAAGCTGAACCCTGAAGTGCTCTATGCCGATGGATCTCTTCGCCGCTTCTCTTACAACGGCAAAAGCCTCCGGAAGAATATCATCAAGGGTCTCACCCTTCTCAAGGCGTTCCTTGAACCAGGGAGTCTTTTTCCTAAGCTCCTCATCGGAAAGAGCCTGCATCTCGGGTCTTAAGCTTTCGATCTTATCCACTATGGGATTGATCTTTTTAAGTTCGCGATCGGAATGAGTTCCGAAAATTTTTTCTGTCAGTTTCATAATATGTCTTTTACCTCACATCCGACTATTTTATCAGATATAAGGTTCTCTTTCAATGAACAGGAATAATTTTACAGTATCCCTACGAACTCAGGATCTTTCATATATGTCAAGGATCCTGTCCCTGCAGGATGCGTGGTCTGCAGGCGTGGTATTTTCCAGTGTTGCATGGATATAAGGCTTCTTTTCCTTAATGAACTTAAGGATCCGGGTATAATCCATCTCTCCGAGGCCGCATCCAACAGATTTAAGACCGCCTTCCCCCGGTACGAAATCCTTGAGATGGAGCATGATTATATCGTCTCCAAGCACCTCGATGGTATGTGCAAATATCTCATCCCTGTTCTGATAATTACTCTCATCCAGAAGATTTACGGGATCGAATATGATGCCCAGATTCGGGGAAGCCACCTCATCGAGTACTATCCTCGCACGGTCCGCGTTCCATACTATGTGCTTTGCAACAGGCTCTATGGCGAACATAACCCCGAAGTTTTCAGCAATCCTTACCACACTCTTCAGTTCCCTGATAAATGATTCAAGGGCCTCCTCGGACCTGCATTCAGGGCAGCTCTTATATTCCGAATTCGGAGCTCCGGTCTCCGTACCAACCATTCCCGCGCCAAGGAGTGAAGCAAACCTTATGCTCGCTTCATACTTTCCCCTGATAACCTTAAGCCTGTCCTCATCGGGATCGGCAAGGTTCAGATAGCATCCAAGAACCGCCACGTCCACATCATTCTTCTCAAAAACCCTCCTCAGATACATTGCATATCCCGGAGTCAGGGCCGCGGGAGCAGCGGGTAGTCCCGGTATCTTGGACAGTGCCAGATGACCGCATTTATATCCCATCTCATGAACCGCCGCTATCCTCTCTTCAAAGGGAAGATTCTCTGTATCGTGAAGCCTTATGCCAAGCTGCATATCATTGCCCTCTGTTCCTTCTGTGTCTGCGACACACTGATTATCGATTAAAAATCCAAAAGTCCGCGTCAGAATATGGCGACTTACTCCTATATCCCGACTCACCATCCTAATTCCGGCTCCGGTAATATTTTATATCAAAAACAGAAACATATGAAACGTGTCCCGCATCATGTTTTTATTTTATCGATTTAAAGCGAGCTTAGCGGTTCTTATGAATGCATCCGTTCACCAGTGGCGCCGAGCCCGGATGGCGAGGCGAGCTGTCACAGATACAGGGATGTATCTTTGACAGCGACACGAAAGCTTCTTAATACCACATGCATTCATTAGAACCGCTTAGCGCAGCGACCATGAGATAAAATAAAACATGATGCGGGACACAACATCTGCTTACTCTTTATAAAACATTACAGGGTCACACCCGTCTTAAAGATTGCCATGTCATGGAATCCGGCTTCCTCGGACTTTACCTTTCTGCCCTCAGCAACCTCCAGAACGAGATCGTACAGATCATCCGTTGCCTCTTCCCATGTATGGCCGTCCTCCGTAAGGATTCCGGCATTAAAATCGATCCAGGTCTTCTTGTGTCCTGCCAGAGCCGAATTGGTTGAGATCTTCAGCGTAGGCACCGGCGATGCGAAGGGAGTTCCTCTTCCGGTAGTGAAGAGTACTATCTGGGCTCCCGAAGCAGCAAGGGCTGTTGCGGCGACGAGGTCGTTGCCCGGGGCAGAAAGGAGGTTAAGCCCCGGACAAACCACTCTCTCTCCGTACTTTAATACCCCTCGCACCGGTGAAGAACCGGATTTCTGAGTACAGCCAAGTGATTTATCTTCAAGTGTTGAGATCCCGCCCTTCTTGTTTCCCGGGGAAGGATTCTCGTATATAGTCTGACCGTTAGCCTTGTAATAATTCTTGAAATCATTGATGAGACATACCGTCTTATCGAACAGTGCTTCATCCTTGCATCTGTTCATAAGGATCGTCTCCGCTCCGAACATCTCCGGAACCTCCGTAAGGATCGTGGTTCCGCCCTTTGAGACGAGCCTGTCGGAAAATCTTCCCACAAGAGGATTTGCAGTGATGCCAGAGAGGCCGTCAGAACCTCCGCATTTAAGTCCGATGACCAGCTTTGAAACAGGTACGTCCTGTCTCTCATCACCGCCTGCATACTCGATGAGTTTTTTTACCATGGCAGCGCCGTCAGCTATCTCGTCCTCAGATTCCTGACAGACAAGGAACTTTACCCTGTTTTCGTCCACATCACCGAGCATGGGCTTCAGCACATCCAGGTTACTGTTTTCACATCCGAGGCTCAGCACCAGAACACCTCCGGCATTGGGATGCCTTATCAGGTCACACAGGATTTTTCTGGTATTCTCCTGATCGTCGCCCATCTGTGAACAGCCGTAAGGGTGGTTGAATGCGATGACATCGGATACGCTGCCCTTAAGGTACTTCCTGGACATGTTGGCAATAGCCTCTGCAACCTTGCCGACGCATCCTACAGTAGGGATGATCCAGACCTCATTTCTCACTCCGACACTTCCGTCATCCCTCAGGAATCCTTTAAAGGTGCCGGTAATGCCCTTCATAGTCCGGGCAGGTACAGGTTCGTATTTATATTCAAGAAGCTCTCCCAATCCGGTGCGGATATTGTGGGTATGAACCCAGCTTCCCGCAGGGATATCCTTAACGGCGATACCTATACGGTAACCGTACTTGATGATATCCTCACCCTCCCGGATATCCCGCAGAGCCACCTTGTGGCCTGCAGGGATTTCCTCAAGGGTCTGAACAGGCTGGTCGTCCTGTTCAAAAGAAAGGGAGAAATCTTTCTCAAGCGTAGTCAGTGCTACAGCTACATTATCCGATTCATTTATCCTGATAAACTGCTGCATGATCTGTTATCCTATCTTCTCCATGGCATTTCTCATGCCGTTTTCCCTGATATCTGCAACATATGCCGCAACCGCCTCTGTAAGTCCGGGAACTTTGTTAAGATCCTGTCCGTGGAAATCCTCTCTGGAAAGGTATGCCTTAACAAGCTCGGAAGGCTCCTTTTCGGAATTGGCTGCGAAGAATTCAAGTACAGCCGCATCGTCTTTGATATCGTAGGGCTGTCCGTCCCGGCTTCCCTTAAGAACTCCGTCAACGATCTCGGTTCCATGGTAGAACTCGATAAGAGCCGCAATGGAAAATGTAAGATGAGCGGGAAGCTTTCCGAACTTTTCAACATATCCCAGGAACGAAGGAAGGCAGCGTGCTCTCCACTTCGAAACAGAGTTGAGAGATATTGCAAGAAGCGCATGATCCACAAAGGGATTGTTGAAGCGGTTCACTACCTCTGAAGCAAAGGACTTCAGATCATCCTCGGGAAGTGTAAGGGTAGGGATAACCTCTTCATAAATGGTCTTATTCATGAAGTTTCTGATGTCATCATCATTCATGGAATCGCGGACGATGTCCTTACCCATGAGATAAGCCATCAGTACGAAGGAGGTATGTGCTCCGTTTAAGATCCTTACCTTTCTCTGCTTGTAAGGATGATGATCCTTCGTAAATACAACGGGAAGTCCGGCGCCGGGAAGATCGAACTCTTTGCTTATATCCTTATCGGATTCGATGACCCAGAGTGCGAAGGGTTCGCCGGTTACCATGATGCGGTCCTCGTAGCCAAGTTCCTCCCACTCCTGCTGCTCGTGAGCCTTGGGATATCCGGTGACGATCCTGTCCACCAGCGTCTGGGTAAAGACGCAGGCATCCTCAACCCACTTCTTAAACTCTGCGGAAAGTCCCCAGTTATCTATCTGCTTAAGGACACACTCCTTAAGATGCATTCCGTTATCGTCGATGAGCTCGACCGGCAGCATTACAAGTCCCTTGTCGGCAGCTCCGCCGAATGTCTCGAATCTGTGATAGAGGAACTTGGTGAGCTTTCCGGGAAAGCTGGAAGGAGGTGTCATCTCAAATCTGTCTTCCGGAACATACACAATGCCTGCTTCTGTGGTGTTGGATACAACAAAACGAAGTGTATCGATCTCAGCAAGCTTCATATAATCATCATACTCGGAGATTGCATCCACAGCCCTGTCAACGCTGGTGACGATGCGGTTGATCTTCCTGCCCTCTCCGTTCACATTGCCGCGGAGAGATACCGTATACTGGCATTCCTGGGCACGGAAATTATCGAGATTGCCGAATTCAATGGGTTTGATGAGGACGATATCACCGTCAAAGGTTCCCTGTTCATTGGCGATATCTATCATATAATCAACGAATGCACGGAGGAAATTACCTTCGCCGAACTGTACGACCCTGACCGGGTGAGACTTTTTACCTGTTTTAGCGCGATTAAGTGTTTCCATTACCGGATGTCCTCCAATGTTTTTTTTACAAAAAAGAAATAGAATGTCGAAGATTTTCAGAAAGTGCTTACGTTAAAAACAGCCTTTTTCAATGTAAGCACTTACATAGTGATAATACTATCAAAAATGCCCATCGTCAATAGCCTTATGAATTATTTTCCATGAAACACTTGCATTCATTTTCATACTTTTATATAATTTCATCTGTAACCGCTTTCAGCGTTTTCATTATGTTTTCGGAGGGGTCGTGAAAGAACATTCTGTTACCATTTACGATATCTCGGAGCAGGCCGGGGTATCCATCGCCACTGTTTCCAGAGTACTCAACAATTCCAGCAATGTAAGCGAAGCCACCAAGAAAAAGGTCCTGAACGCCATTAAGGATACCGGGTACACTCCCAATGCATTTGCACGCGGACTCGGTCTGAACACCATGAAAACCATCGGTATTCTTGCCGCAGACTCTTCTGACCTGTATCTTGCGAAGGCAATCTACTATTTTGAGGAAGAACTCAGAGCCAGCGGGTATGACTCACTGCTCTGCTGCACCGGTTATGCTCTCAAGGACAAGAAAGCTGCCGTGGACCTGCTGATCAGCAAGAAGGTGGACGGTATCATACTTGTAGGTTCGAACTTCGTATATCCCGATGCATGTGACAATAAGTACATACTGAATGCTGCCGAGAAGGTACCCGTCATGCTCCTGAACGCGGAGCTGGAGGGACAGAACATCTACTGTGTAAGCTCCGATGATTACAAGAGTATGTACAAGGCAACCGAAGAGCTTATCGCTACAGGCTTCAAGGACATACTTTACTTCTATAACTCACTTTCCTATTCAGGAGCACTCAAGGAAAGAGGCTTCCGCGATGCGATGAAGGATGCCGGATTAAATGTTGTGGAGCGCCAGCTTCAGTTTTTCGAAGGAACCAGGGAAGATGTCCACGGAATGTCCGCACAGCTTGAAAAGACTGCGTCCTCGGGACTTAAGTTCAGCGCTGTACTTGCCGCAGATGACACCCTCGCGCTCAGCGCCGTAAAGTATGCTATCTCCAAGGGTTACAGTATCCCTGAAGAGTTCTCCGTGATAGGATATAATAATTCAATGCTTGCCACATGTTCCAATCCGGAGCTCACATCCATAGACAACAAGCTTGAAACCCTCTGCCAGAAGCTCACCGCTACTCTCATGGGAGTTCTCGGTGATGAAGAGATGCCCAAGAAGACCGTCTTCAGCGGAGATCTTATCGTCAGAGGAACCACTCTCAGAAGAGACTGATATATGAATCATTCGGGAAAAACCCGTACAGATAAAGGAGGCCTTACAAAATGAAACCTTTTATGGATGAAGAATTTTTACTGGACTCTGCTCCCGCGTCAAAGCTTTTCCATGACTATGCGGAGAAGACTCCGATCCTTGACTATCACTGCCACATCTCTCCCAAGGAGATCGCAGAGGACCGCAAGTTCGATAACATCGCACAGGTGTGGCTCGGAGGAGATCATTACAAGTGGCGCTTCATGAGAAGCTGCGGTGTCGAGGAAAAGTACATCACCGGTGATGCTTCCGACCATGACAAGTTTGTCATGTGGGCAAAGTGCCTCGGAAAAGCAATAGGAAATCCCCTCTATCACTGGAGCCATCTTGAGCTTCAGAGATACTTCGGTTATCACGGACATCTCTGTGAGGATACCGCAGAGGAAGTATGGGAGCTGTGCAATAAGAAGCTGGCAGATCCCTCCATGAGTGCAAGAGGCATCATCAAAAACAGCGGTGTCACACTTATCTGTACCACCGATGATCCCGTAGATGACCTCTGCTGGCATAAGCAGATCAGAGAGGACGCTTCCTTCGACGTGAAGGTTCTCCCTGCATGGCGTCCCGACAAGGCCATGAACATCGAAAAGCCCGACTATAAGGATTATCTCAAAAAGCTGGCAGCAGTTTCAGAGATGGCAGAGATCAAGACCTTCGGACATCTGTGTCAGGCACTTACAAAGAGAATGGAATTCTTCAAAGAGCAGGGATGTGTCATCTCCGACCATGCCCTTGAATTCGTGATGTACGTTCCCGCTACAGAGGATGAGGTTGAAGCTATATTCTTAAAGAGACTCAACAACATCCCTCTCACAAAGGATGATGAGTACAAGTTCAAGACTGCATTCATGAATTATGTTGCAGGAGAATATGTAAGACTCGACTGGGCAATGCAGCTCCACTACGGATGCAAGAGAGACAACAATACACGCATGTACGAAAAGCTCGGCCCCGACACCGGATATGACTGCATCAACAACAACACACCTTCAAGTCAGTGTGCCGATTTCCTTGATTCTCTTGAGAAGGAAGGAAAACTTCCAAGAACCATTCTCTACTCACTGAATCCCGCAGATAATGAGTACATCGGAACAATCCTCGGATGCTTCCAGGACTCCACCGCTGTTGCGAAGATCCAGCAGGGAAGCGCATGGTGGTTCAACGATCACATCAAGGGAATGACCGACCAGATCAAATCCCTTGCAAGCCTCGGAAATCTTTCCGGATTCGTGGGAATGCTCACAGACTCAAGATCCTTCCTCAGCTATACACGCCATGAATACTTCAGAAGGATCCTCTGCAACATCCTCGGCGGATGGGTGGACAAGGGTGAGTTCCCCGAAGATTACAAGATCCTGGGCGAAATAGTAGAAGACATCTCCTACTACAATGCCGTAAGATACTTCAAGTTCCCTCTCGAAGACAAGAAGAGATAAACAGACATAGTAAAAGGCAGGTCGCCACGACCTGCCTTTTTATTATTCCTTACTGGAATATCCAGTTGTAATACGGAAGTATCCTGATGTCAGTGTTATAGGCACTCCTTAGGAACAGCGCGAAGAACGCGAGGAAGGCCAGACATATAACCGCTGTCCATATATTTCTGGTCTTCTTATCTTCTATCCTGAGAAGCAGCGAAGGGATGAAGAAGATATTCGTTATATTGAGATAAAAACCGATACGGGATATCTCGGGCATGAACGAGCAGAAGGAATAAAGCAGCAGCGCCCAGAGGTTGCAGTAGAATCCGAATTTAAGCTTCGGATCATCAAATACCTTCCTGCGGTAAATGAGTGCGAAGATAAAAACCGCAGCCGCCTTGGCAATATTGGTGATGCTTGTTGCACCCGTATCAAACATGGAGCCTTCATAGAACGGATAAAAAAGGAATATGATCCTGCGGTAAAGTCCCGGAAGAAAAATGAGTGATGCCGAAAAAAGGCTTATCAGAAAATGTCCTATCCAGTTCCAGTTCACCGTGGCAAGGAGATATAATGGGATGACTATCAGTACCGATTTGTGGAAAAACGCTGCCGCGATTATCACTGCGAAGAACTTAATATAATCCTTATTCATCACATGCTTAATGGAATACATCGCTGCGGAAAGTGCAAGATAGTATCTGACATTGTTAAGGCTTCCGAAATAGTAACCTGCAGTCATGAATATGAAAAGCGAAAATACGAACCATTCGCTCTGATCATATATGCTCTTGACCATAAGAGCTACGGTTATCAGTGAAAAGAATGCGAATATCGGAAGATAATCATCATACCTTAAGAACCACTGCAGTATCTTAACGATGTATCTGAAACCCGGTTCATAACTGACATACCTGTCCTGAGCTATAAGATTGAAGTTATCACGGTATACCCAGTAATCATTGCCTACAGCGATCCTGCATACAGACACTCCTGAAAGCAGCACGAAAACTGCGGCCGCAAGGATACGGTTCCTTACAGTCAGGCCTGATGTGTATGGAGTTGTAAGATCTGCAGCCCTTCCTCTTACCGTATCAATGCCGGATCCTATAAACACCACAGATGCGGTAAGCATGAGGTACAGAAAAAGTCCGTATGTGATCATTTCTTATTTGAAGCATCCTGCGCAAATCTTGATCTTTTACCCATGTAGTATGCCTTTATAAGCGCATCATCCGAATCGGCAAGTATTGCGCACATGGGTTCTTTTTCATACTTGCTGAGGAAAGACAGTGCTCTTTCATCAGCCCTTGGTGATATACGGGATGAGAATACATATACGATCGGCTTGTCAGCTGATCTGACCTCCTCTGCAAGTCCCTTTTTATCGGTATCTGAAAGATCGAGAGCTTTTCCTTCAGGCTTTGCACCGGACTTTTTGAGGGAGTCGATCACCTTTGTGACATCTGTGTCATTAAGTGTCGATGCCATGATAAAGCCTTCATCTCCTGCCAGATCCAAAAGGGTCTCATCAAGATTGGCTGAAGTGAGTGTACCGGCTGCAGGAAGCATGTATCTCTTTTCAATGACTTCGGGAAGAAGGATCCTGTCATCTGAAAGGATGATAACTGATACATAAAGACATGATATGAACAGGCCTATTATCGCGCCGAGTATCAGTGCACGGACTGCGCGTACGTCAGCAGGGATGGGAACCGCTTCTGATGCCTTTCCCACAACGCTCACGGTAAGTATCTCGGGAAGGCTTTCCGCATAGGATGTGATACCGGCTACTGCGGCACCTGTTATCTTCATGCACATATCCGGATCATTGCATGTAACCTGAAGAGTGAGGATCTTGACATCGGATTTCAGAGTTGCAACGAATGCTTCTCTTACAACCGAAGGATCGAGTGATGGATCCGCCTTAATGATCTCATCGATGATCGCGCTGTCCTTCGACATCTGCTTCCAGGTGTATTCATTATAGTAGATAAGCTGATTGGATCCGGCTTCAGGGATATACTCAAGATGCACATCTGTCTCTGCGATATACATCTTCTCACCGGAAAGCCTGTACAGTAAATGTATGCCACAGACCAGAACTGCCCCGATCAGTGCGGCCACGATCACTATATGTATCTTTCTCATGAATCTGAGCAGGAAGAGTCTTCCGTTAACAGGCTCTTCACCGTATCTCATTTCCCAAAGCTTCATATCATCTCTCCGACTTTTTGAAAATATACTTTTCCATCAGTTTTCCGATCCATGTGATCACGGGTCCAAGGAAGAGAGCCATCAGTATGGTTCCGATATTGGGAAGCATCCCGAAGATAATGCCGATAAGAACAGCCGCCGAATCAAAGAAGATCCTGAGCAGGAAAAAGGGAACCTTTTTGGTTGATGTACAGATTATGAATCCTAGACCGTCATAAGGTGAAAGTCCCATACGGGAATTCATATAAACTGCCGCGCTCACAAGGAATGCAAACAGACTTATGATGAACGTTACGGGTCTTGCAACGGGCCCCATGAAATAATCATCAGGAACTCCGGCGCGGTGAATAAGCCATCTGCAGAAATCGACGGTATATCCTATAAGGACCATGTTGGCTATCGATCCCGGTCCGATGAGCTTCAGCTTTGTGATCAGGATAACTATGATAAGCATCAGCGTGTTAAATAAAAGCTGCCAGTTGCCGAGAGTCCAGTGGATCTTACCGGTTATGCTGACATTCATGAATGTATAAGGATCGGTTCCGAGATCTGTTTCAAGCAGGAACGAAAGAGATATTCCCATGCACAGCACGGCAACCACGACCATCACAAGATTGGAAAAGAATTCTTTTCTGTCTGTCTTAAATCTGTCATATCCGGCCCAGGTCCGGTACCATTTTTCACCCATTTGACACCACTTTCATAAGTTCATTAAGTCCCGTTATCTTCGCATAACATAGATGCTCGACTTCGGGTTCCGATCCTCTCATATCAGGTATGAGCACAACCTTAAGTCCGGCTCTGTAAGCTGATAGCACGCCGTTTGGAGCATCCTCTACCGCCATGCATTCATCGGCAGAAAGCCCCAGCTGTCTTACGGCCGTTTCATACACATCGGGAGCCGGCTTTCCGAATTTACAATCTGCCGCAGAGCATATCCTGTCAAAAGAATCCGCAAGTCCGAGGGACCCGAGATATCTCAGAGTTCTCTCCATATCGGTTGCGGTTGCCACCGCTCTCAGTATGCCTTTTTCCTTCAGCTGCCTGAGAGTCTCCGCAGCACCCGGCTTGACCTGTATGCCCTTTTCCTTAATAAGCTCCTCGTAGATGACCTTCCTGTAAGAGCGGACTTCATCATAGTTAAAGGAATCTCCGAACCATTCACGGAACTTATCATATACAAAGGGTCTTCCAAGGCTTCTCAGCTGCAGATACATGTCTTCAGTCAGTTCGAAGCCAAAGTGTGCACAGGCTTTCGGCCAGCATATCTTATAGTATTTTTCCGTATCCAGGATCGTTCCGTCTAGATCGAATATTACTGCTTTTATCATAAGGTTTGTAAAACTATTTCCTAAAATGTATAATCATTTCGATTTATTGTATTATTTTCGATATATATCGTCAACTTTTCGAGAGGGACGCTTTTTGACCGGCAGCTTTGAGGGGATCAGGCTGCACGGGCGGCGCCGGGAGTAAAATGCTTAGATTTTATTTGACCGTATTTGTTTCTATCCCATGGATCATATACTTTCTGATCAAAGCCAGGTACATCCTGAAGCACAAGGATTCCTTCCCCATCGAGGAAAGATATGCATTCATCAAGAGAATGATGATCCAGTGCATGAAGAACGGCAGGATCAGGACCAAGTACTACGGAACAGAGAATCTTCCCAAAGAAGGAGGATATGTAATGTTCCCGAACCACCAGGGTAAATTCGACACCCTCGGCATCATGTATTCACACGAAAGACCATGTACCGTTGTAATGGACGAGGTCAGATCCAAGATGCCTCTTGCGGATGAGATGGTAGATATCCTCGACGGCTGCAGACTCAACAAATCGGATCTGAGATCCCAGGTCAAGAGCATCAAGGCTGTTTCAGATGAAGTCAGAGCCGGAAGGATATACATTATTTTCCCCGAAGGCGGTTATTACCACAACAGAAACAGGGTTCAGGAATTCCTTCCGGGTGCTTTCAAGGCAGCGATGATGGCCAAGAGCCCAATAGTTCCTGTAGCGCTGATCGATTCCTACAGAGCATTCGGTATCAATATTCTTAAAAAGATAACAACTCAGGTTCACTATCTCGAGCCCCTGTACTATGAGGATTACAAGGACATGAAGTCCAAGGAGGTATCCGATTATGTCAAGCTTCAGATAATGAAGAAGATCAATGAAGTGATGATCGCGAAAGGTAAGAAAGCACCTAACCCTATCGGTAATACATGAAACAACGTCCCCCGGAGTAACCCTCCGGGGTAAAATATTTTTCTACGAGGGTGGAATCATGAAAAAATATGCAGCACTTCTTAAAAAGCTTTTGGTACTCTGCCTTGCATTCTGTGTGATTGCGGGATGCAGCATGCCTTCAGGAAACGTCCCTGAAGATGAGGAGATCGAAGACTCCGATGATGACGACAGGGACCGTGATGATGACAAAGATGATGATGAAGAAGATGAGGATGAAAACAGCGAAAATGTTGAACCTGCAGAAACCGTATCCTCTGCGGAAACTCTTCTTCTGTCTCGCAGACACTCTTCAGATATCATCTATCTGGTGGATGCAGGCGGAAATCTTGTAAATGAGATCAGCCGCAGGGAGCTGGCAGAGAACATCCCGGAATCCGATCTGTCTGTGTACCGTGTTTATAACGAAACCGAATCCTCCATTCTCGGCAGTGATGCAGAATATATCAGAAGCCAGGCCATCTGCGAAGGAGACGGTTTTATATTCTTTTCTGATCACAGACTTTCTGATGATAATAGTGGATACAGACGCATCGTATACGCAATAAGCGAGGATGAACATAAGCTTTATCCCGTCTGGGAAGGACCTTCTGCTTCCTTCTCCTCAACCTGCGATTACTATAACGGATGCATATATATCGATTACTCTCTCGGTTATGATGATAATGGCGATTATCTCGGAATGGCTGAAAGCTGTTTTACTTATGATGAAGGGACGGATTCATTTGTCTCGCAGGAAACAGGGATCGATGATGTGATACAGGCTGCAAACGACGCCGGTATGAGGATAACCGGTGCATGCTTATATACTTCAGATCCGGTATCCTTCAAGAGGACCCTGGATGAATGCGGATTTATCTATGGTTCGGGAACCGACGGTTATTACATCATCAATGCCAGGGGTAAGATATTAAAGATCCACGATACCATCGATGGTGCCTATCTTCAGTATTACGGTCCCGACTGTTTTATCTACCAGCAGAGCGCTTACGAGAAGGGAACAACGTCACTTTATATCTTCGATGTAGAGTCTGCTGTCAGTTATCAGCTTACCGGGGACTGGCCTGCTGCGGGATTCCTTGGAAGGGACGGATGGAAGTACTATTACTACTATCAGACCTGTGATGAATACGGGATCATTATCAATCATGTGTGTGAATATAACTATATGAACGGCGAGACCACTGATCTGTATGAGGCACAGACCATTCCCGGATCCGGCATATCATCACCGGGAATCGAGGAGTTCAAGGTGTTCGGAGGCAGGGTCTATACCATAGATCTTATAGACGGTGAGATCAGATGGATGAGCGCCGATATCACAAACGGCAGAGCAGATCTGCAGGATACAGGATATTCTTCCGGAAAGGTGGATATCTTCAATTACGGAACAGTTGATCATTACTCTGCAGAAGCCGGCTGTGAAGACTGCGGAACAGCTCTTCATCAAAAGTATACCGAATTCTTCGTACTTGATGATGAGTATTCATCATATGCAGATAAGATCAATGATGCCCTGAGCGAGAAAGCACAGGCCTTCATAAGTTCAGGCATGGAAGGTGACGGCGATGTTTATGATTCACCCTGTGAAGATCATCAGGAACATCCCTCATGGTACCGCGTAACCGAAGATTATAATGTATCAAAAGTAAACATCATTGATGACAGATACCTGGCTGTAAATATGAGCGGATACTGGTACGGCGGAGGTGCTCACGGAATGCCCATGAGAAATCAGTATCTCTTCGATCTTGAGACAGGTGAAGAATTATTCTTTACAGATTTCTATACCGGAACGGAGGAAGAATTCAAAACCCTGATCGCTGAGAAAACCGTGGAAGACTATGAGAGCTACGGTGACTATCCTCCATATTATGCAACCGAAGATACGGATCAGTTATATAAAGATGCTTATAACCATGCATCACTGCAGGAGACCTGCATAGAGTTTACCGACGATGGTATCGTCTACTACTATACTCCCTATGAGATGGGACCTTATGCTGCAGGATATATAGAGTTCACCATCTACTATGTAGAATTATTTAACAGGGGGACTCTTGCCGAGAGATGATTTCTCCCAAAAATCACAGACACACAAAAAGGCAGGTCGCGATGACCTGCCTTTTAAAATATCATGCGTATACCAACTTCTTACGAGACACCGGGTTTATGCATAAACCTTAGCTTCCTCTTCGCCGTTCATGACTCTGAGTCCGCCCTGTGCAAGAGCAAGAAGCTCATCCTCTCCGGGATAAACGGTTACGGGAGCAATGTGGCTTACTCTCTCCTTCATTGCACTTGTAACTCTCTCGTTATAAGCGATACCGCCGGTGATGATTATCTGGTCTACCTGTC
>JAEEGG010014329.1_pt1 | contig 16790 bp, 22 predicted proteins | sample 9134161 | NCBI WGS metagenome assembly JAEEGG01 (sample SAMN16246543, study PRJNA631951) | gut metagenome | biome: gut microbiome; feature: rumen; material: CR-attached | host: Bos | place: Iran: Karaj | collected 2018-10 | reverse complement strand
CGACTTGCCGAAGGTGTTACCGGAGACCGCCCAGTTGACTGCGGCGGCCTGAACCATTGAGGCGGCGAGAACAAATGCCGCGAGTGTGAGAAGTTTCTTCATAGTGTGAATCCTCCTAACCGATTATTCAATCAAAGGGGTGAAGTGAATGTAAGCGTGAGATTGGACGCTGGATAGACCCAGCATCCGGCACCGACGGGGACGATGCCAGTGTGAACGATGTTTTCCGAGCCATCCGCCCAGCCGGGACCGAAGTCTCCCTCTGTACCGATGGTGTCATCCCAACCTTCTTGGATGTAGGAGTAGATGCTATATGCCGTTCCAGCGGCGTTCAGAACCTGAATCTGGTCGCCATAGGAAAGACCAGTCCAAGAGACATCGTCATTCGGATTCAAGGCTACAGGGTAGGGATTGGCCACCATGTTGAATTGACCACCGGTGGCGGCAAGAGGCGCAGACGAGGCGAGGACCTCTCCGGCAATCTGGACGGTTGCGGCGGATTCGGACTTCAACCAGAAGCATGTGCCAGCGGGTATCGGCGTGTAGCAGATGTTTTCCGAACCATCCGCCCAGCCGGGACCGAAGTCTCCATCGGTTCCAAGGTTGTCATCCCAACCCTCTTGGATGTAGGTGTAGATGCTATATGCCGTTCCAGCGGCGTTCAGAATCTGAATCTGGGTACCATAAGGGACGGAACCTGTAACGAGGTCCTTCATCGGGATTCCGGCGGCGGTTCCGACTACTCCGAACTGGACGCCAATCATGTAGAATTGACCGGCATTGAGGCTATACTGCTGATAGCCAACAACATTGGCGCTATCGACGGCCAGTGCAAGACCGGCAATCATCGCCAAAGCAGATGTTACTAACTTCCATCCCTCGAAAAAAATGAAACAGAATATTCGGGCGGCGTAAAAAGCGGCGAGTTGAGTTTGTTATTTTGTAGGGGAATTGTGGGGTCTACATCCTACAAAAACCCTACAATTATGAGCCTAATTTCGACCATTTTCCAGATGTCCGGCACCATTTTTGAAGGAGAGAATGCAATCGGACAGAATCACTCCGCTTGCGCTTTTCCATCGTCATTCTCCCCAGACAGATACCCGAACCCGGCACATTATCGCTCGTTCTGTTTGGAATCGTTGCGTTATCCTTGAGGCGTCGGGCGTGAAATGAAGTGGCCATTACGGGTCGGACTATTTGATACAGTCCTCCGGTAGTTTTTCCCCTTTCCTCCTTGGTGTCAGATACTCCCTTGTTGTTGTCCGCTTGCCTCCATTCCTCTTCGGTGTCAGGCTCCCGAAAATCACTTTGCCGAGAAATTACTTGCATTCTGAATCCATTTCAAGTATTATTTTAAGCATCAACCCCGCCGGGTGGACTTGCCTGAAGAGGCGGTCTGCTTTCACGGCGGGCTTTTTATTTGGATTCGGATATGCCGCCACTACCCTTTACCAAACGGTCGGAATCGCTGAACAATCTGGCCAACAAACTGCAATCCCGTGGTCTCGTCATTTCGGACATGGATGTGCTGATGCACATCTTGGAAGTCGTTGGCTATTATAGGCTGTCCGGCTATCTCTACCCTTTCAGGCTTCAGGACGGCACCGACAATTACATTCCGGGTACGACGCTGGATAGCGTCTGGGAACGGTATTCGTTCGACCGCAGACTGCGCCTTGTCACCTTCGATGCACTCAGCCGTATAGAGGTCGCCATAAGAGCCATGATTGTCAGACATCAGGCGGAAGATTCGTCCGATGACCCGTTTCTTTACCGTAACCCGAAGTTCATGCCGGGGCTTAACGCACGACAGCACACAAAACTGCTTGACGAAATTGACAAAGCCGTGCAAAAGTCAAAGAACGAGCCTTGTGTCCAGCACTTCACGAGCGTCTACGGACTCGTCAATCTTCCAGTATGGGCGGTGATGGAGCTTGTGTCCTTCGGTACTGTGACCTACTACTATCAGGGATTGCCTTTCCCTGTGAAAAAGAAGATTTGCGACCATTTCCATGTGCATCCAAGTATTTTTCTCGGCTGGCTCATGGCGCTGAAACGGGTACGCAATATCTGCGCCCATCACGGTAGGCTGTGGAACCGCCAGATAGACGCCCGCGTTTCCCAGAAAATTGACAGAATACCCCTTCTTGGAGACCTCTACCAGTGCCTGAAAGTCCAAAGCGGGAAAAGTACGACGACGATGTTCTCCGTTCTGTCCATTTGCGCATTCTGCCTCCGTGAGATTCGCCCGGAATCGAAATGGCGCGACCGTTTGAAGAAGACTCTCAAAGACTATCCGAACATACCATTGCAAGAAATGGGCTTCCCGACAAATTGGAAGTCATTGGCTCTGTGGAAGTAGGTTGATTCTTTGATGAAGGTGTCTTTGTGCCGGAAAAACAAAGTGACGGGAATTGCTTCCAGCCACTAAAGTATAGGGATTCCCTCTATATTGGCTCATTCGTAGCGCCGCCGCCATTATCGCCTTCCTCTTTTCCGTTTTCCTCTTTATCGCCGCCTTTATCGCCGCCTTTATCGCCGTCCTTATCGTCCTCTTCGCTCTCTTTTCCCTCTTCTTCTTTTTCCGCCTCTTCCGCTTCCATCGCTTTTCTAACTTCTTCGTGTCGCCTCCAAAGTGCGCCATCCTGTGCCAAATACTCGACAAATTGAGTCCCGCCGAAATATGCACCGATGTCTCCCATTACGACCCGGAGCAAATGAAGTGGAATATCAACTTCAACTAGGTTTGCACAATCCTTAAACGCCGCCACTCCGATGTGCTTGACTGTTTCTGGGATTGAGATTGACAACAGACCAGAACAACCCTCAAATGCTCCTTTTCCTATTGTATTGACTTGGCTGGGAATCCCGATGTCGCCGCCTTTTCCTCGATACTTCAAAAGAACGCCATATTTAATTTCGTAATCTTCTTCGGGAATCGACGAATAGATGCGATTCAGCTGGCGGATAGAGAGCAAAATGGGCTGGGAATCATCGAGGGTAACGGTGATTCCGCTTTCTTGATTGTCGGCGTCTTCTTGGTCTTCATCTTGGTCTTCGGTTTGGTCGTCCTCATAGTCGGAATCATCGTCGGCTTCATCCTCATTTTCTTCGGCAGACCTTTCCGCATTTTCCTGTTCAAGTTTCGCTCTAGCATCGTCCACAAATTCTTTCGCCATCTCCCCGATTAATCCTTTTTGACCTAGCGCTACATAGTCAATGGAAATCTGGCAATCTGGAATGGCGTGGTCAATGAATCTTGCAACAAATCGGTCGTAGAGCTTGATTGTGATTTCCGTGTTGTCCTTAATGCTCTCCCCTTCATAGTCCATTGAGGCTATCACGCGGAAACGATGATATGCGGTCTTCCGGGTTTTGGAGGCGGAAATCTTATCCATTAGCTCCAGCAGTTCGATAATATGCAGGGAATCAAATACAGTTCCGTCCCTTCCGAATCTATCGAACAAATCTGCGCCGGTGATATGGATTGTCCCGTCTTTTTCCACATGCTCTAAAAGGAAATCCAGCAGTTCGATGTCATACTGGGTTAATGGAACGGCGCTTCGGATTTTGTGTTCGATGTTGATTCCTGTGTCCTTGTCCGTTTCCGTTGCGGAATAGCACACACACTTCCCGTCAGGTAGAGTGCAGGGTTGCCGGTTTAGTATCTCGATTATGGAGCAGTTGGATTTGATGGTCTGCTCATTTGAATTTGAATTAACTTTGTCTTTCTTCATGTTTTGAACCTTTCTTTGGTTTACTTGTATTTACCGATTTACCTCAAAAAACATGCATCTAGGTCATTACTCTCACTCGCGGATTTTTTTGGTCTGAATTTCCAATGACCGTCTTTTAAGGCTTTGACGGTAAATACTCCAAACAAAGGAAAGCAAAACATGAAGACAAAGACAAGGATGCACCACAAGCCAATAAACGAAAACACAAGGGTAACTCTCTCCATCCAACAGTTACGGCGACTGATTCGGGAAAGCAATTATAACGACGACGACTTTCAGATTGATGATTATGGCGTCCTGATGATGTATCACGGCGACGGAGGCAAGGTCATAATTCCAGATGGCGTTAAGGAGATTTGGCGGGAGGCATTTGTTGGATGTCCTGTCACATCTGTAACGATTCCTGATTCGGTGGAAAGGATTGGCAAGGATGCGTTTGCCGGATGCCCGCTCGAAGAAATCGACATGCCACTTATGCTCCTCCTGTCTGTCTTTGCGAATCCTGACTATGCTTTTTCCGGGACACCAATGTCAAAGTGGTGCCGAAATCAAACAGGCAATCTGGAATGTGAACGATGCCACACATGGGTCAGATAATTTCAAGCTCCTCGGAAGACTTGGTCTGATTTTTGGTCGGGGTGCTGAGGAACTTGTCGAGATACCAGTAGGCGCAATCTGTAATGATTTGGTCAGCCTCATTGAACACATCCGCCTCATCCATACCGTCATTGAGCTGGACATAAAATCCGTCGTAAACCTGAATGACCCGCCATTTCCGTTCCTCGACCATACGACGAAAAGCCTCAAGATAAATACAGCCTTCGTGGAGAAAGATTTCGGACTTCAAAGGTTTCCCGACGACCTCAAACATCCTTTTCCGAGCCTCTTCGACTACGGCTTCGCTTGCACTTGCCAAATCGACGCCCTTCCCGACCAGATGATTGACGATGCTCCTTGAAGAACTATCGAAATAGAGCTTCATGGCAAAGGCTTTATAGTTATCGCGGTCTTTCTTCGTGGGAAACTCCATGCCGACCATCATTGAATATAGGTCTTTATCTCGTGGAAGCCAGACTCCGTGATTTATCAGGTAGGCGACTCTGTATATGGATGATTTTACATCATACTCGACCCATTCCCCAAGTTTGTCTTCGAGGACATCTTTCCTCCATTTTCCGGTGAAGTTGGCGTCATTATCGTTGCTGTGTTCTTTTGCCGAGACAAGCGGATTTGTGATTCTAAATCCTATCTTGCTGATTGATTTCTTTGCTCTTGTTATCTTTGGATTCGCCGATATTTGCTCGTCGATTGATAGATGCTCGTTCAGGAATATCGCCACCTCTTGCGCCCATGCCAGTTGAGGGTAGTAGTCCCGGAGTGCATCTACAATCTCGTCGTCGGTGAGGGTCAGAGGGAGGCTTGTACTCTGGGCTATCTTAATCGGCTTTCCATTTGTTTTTTCCAGAGCCTTTCCGACAAGTCTTCCGTGGTTCTTCATCGCCCGTTTCATCCTTGAAGACTTGGTCATTTTGCACCTGATTCTGTTTTTCTTGGCTATGTCTCGAATGTATTGTTCAACGACCTTATTCCAAGCGTACATCCGGCACATATTTGATGAACCGTCATATTTATCGTAATAAGCGTCCTCAACCGCCATCAGGAGACCACATTTCACCCCTAATTGAACAGCTTGGTAAATGGCAGACCCATTCCCGAAAATGTCCAAAAGGCGACCAGATGTGAGCGAAAAGTAAAGGACTATGGTATGCTTCGACGATGTAAGGAACTTTTCGCTCTCGGCCAATTTCAGGAGAGTACGCAGATTACGCCTCCATTTTCTGCCAAGTGATAGTTTGACCTCGTCTTCTGTTGTCTCTGGAAACACCACATCGTCATCGTAATAAAGGCCAAGACGCTCCAAAAAACTCTCTTCCACATCACTCCCAGGAACGCGAAACTTGTTGCCTTTGGTTTCATCCACCTTAACGCACAAGTTCAATATGGCGTTATTGTACTCTTCCTCAGTCCTCTCCGGGTCTCTTGGTATATCGTCCGGGATGTCGTCTGGTATGGTGTTCTTGATGTTGGCTATAATTCCTGTTTCGCTCATGGCAAATAATCCTTTTTCCCGCCCAATACGAAGGGCGCAAGTAATAATATAGGGGCTGTCGAGTTTTTTTTCGGGATGTTTTTTCGGATTCGCCATATTTTATGTATAAGTGTTTAATTTCAAGGTATTTATAAAAGATATCCAAGTGAATCCCAAAAACAATGGAAGTGTATAGGTCTTCATTCTTCTCTCATTGATATACATGGTTTCCTCTTCTTCCTCTTCATTTCTCTCTCACTACAATGGATTCTCTCCACCGGTTTCCTACTTCTTCTCTTTCCTCTTCTCTTGCTTCTTCTCTTCTGATATTCTCCTTCTCACTTTCTTGCTATGTATCCCTTCAAATTTCTGTAGTGTATCCAGATATTTCTTTCTCTGGCTGTTCTTCCATTCTTCCTTGTCTGTTCCATTTCATTTGATTCTCAGTCAGATGTTTCCCTGTCATTTCTCTACTATACTGTGAAATGGTTGAAGAGCTTGATACGACGCGACATCTACAAATAAAGCCACTTGCCCCATTGCGAGACAAGTGGCCAAACATGAATGAAGACAAGGTGTTTCTTTCTGGTCTTATTTACTCCAACTCACTTTTTTTTTCAGACATCCCGGTTTCAAGGTAGCGGAATTGCGACTCTGGTGATAAACTTGAATGCATCTGAAAGGAAAGACCTAGTCGTGGATATCAATAACAACACTCTCAATTTCTCTTCTATGGACGCCGATGAATTGACCGAATACATCATCGACCATCCATCAGTAATCGATGAATGCAACCTCGAAATACTTGACGGCTCAAATTGGTCCAGGCTCCTGACCTTCCAACCATCATTTGCTCCAAGATGTGATTGTGACAAGCTGGATGGCTGGGATTGGGCAAACCTACTTGAAGAACAACCACATCTTGCCTATCAAGATGTCCCTTGGGAGTCTTTTCATCCAATCGCATGGTCTTCCCTTCTTTCCCGACAACCCCAATTTGCCGACCATTGCGACGAGTGGGACAATATGGATGGAAAATGGTGGTCATTTCTCCTAATTGCCCAACCCCAGTTCAGCAATAGATGTGACTGGTCTAAATTGAGCGACGACAACTGGAATGAACTGCTCAAGTATCAGCCACAATTTTCGGACAAACGACATGAGAGGAAATCAGATGAAAGACGAAATTACGACCATTGAGAACATACGAGCGAGACTTCAATGGAATGACCTAGTCTTCAAGATGTCCGCAAAGGGAGACCAAAAGCCTCGCCGTCGATGTGTTTCCGAATTTCTCTATCCTGAACTAACGGTCGGACAGTATGAAACGCTCCTTGACGAACTAATTGACCTTGAAAAAGCACATCCTGATTTAGACCAGACATCGCAGACTTATCACCCGCTTGCCGGTTTCCTTTGTGGTTTGGGTGATTCAGATTCTCCCGTGGACCAAAATTACCTCTCCGATTTCACCGAGTTTCTGCTCGACCCAACAGACAATCCCAGCGACGCCGACAAATGGTTAATGGGGCTGATATTTGATTTCCGTTGTGCCGACCAATCATATTTCAAATCCATCCTTAATACCAAATGGAGCGAATACACCATGAATACATTTCCGGGATTTTGGAAAGGATTGGGAAAGGAAAAGCAGAATGTGGCCGTTGTTGAACTCTTCCATCAGCAAACTATGACCGGAAAATTAAGAACGCCAAGTTATGTGATAGGAATAGAAACACTTTTGGATGACGGCACTATTGAGGGATACGAAGACGAATCCGAAAAGTTAAAGGCGCTCTATTCCGGTAAGGACACGGAAATATATCACTGCCTTCTTGTCTTTAATCGTAACGGTCACGGTGTCGAAATAACCAAAAGGACATACAACCGGCTGTCTTGAATCATTGTAGAAAAAGCGACCTTGATTCCGGCGGCGTCATTGTGTTATTCTATTTTCAAGTCTGGTTGACCGCTAGTTTGGTCTTTTTGGGCCATCACTAGCAATTGGTCCCAGGCTTTTTTGTTTTCAGATTTACGCCTGAAACTGCGGTCTTCATCAATCCCGAAAATTCTCCTCTTTTTTCTTCACTATTTTTTCATTAAATCGTTTTCGGCCTTGTATTTTACGGAAAATTATGGTATAATATTCCCATCGTTTTTAAGGAATAGGAGGTTTGTATGGAGGAATTGGTTAAAGTTGATGATTCTGGCGCTGTTGTTTCTGTTTCTTCAGGTATTTCACTTTCTGATTTTGCCGACCGGTGGATTCGGTATCTTGATGTTGCGCCTCGTTCCGTGCAAACCTATTCCTCAAATCTGAAACAATTCCTGATTTGGCTCTCGAAAAATGGAATCACACAACCGACGAGAGAAGACATCATATCGTTTCGAGATTCTTTAAGTGTTAATCACAAGCCGAGTACTGTGCAAGGGGCAATGGCGGCAGTTCGTCTATTTTTTGAGTTTTGTGAGGTTTCAGGCGTCTATAAAAATGTGGCAAAACATGTGAAGTCACCGAAATTGGACAAGGGCCACAAACATGATTATTTGACCTCCGACCAATCAAAAGAATTGCTTGCGACTTGTGATGAGACGAAAAATCGGGAACAAGAGTTGAGGGACAGGGCGATTTTGTCAGTCATGCTCACAACCGGACTTAGGACTATTTCGATTGTGAGTGCGGATTTTGGTGACATCTCCAAAATTGGTGACGCGACGGTTCTGTTTTATCTTGGAAAAGGACACACGGAAAAGGGAGGAACTTATGTCAAACTAACAGCGCCAGTCGAACATGCAATCCGAAAGTACCTCGCTGTCCGTGGTATAAGGGGTGAAATTAAAGAGAACGAGCCACTTTTCACTTCAATCTCCAACAGAAATAAGAACGGAAGAATGACCACGAAAGCCATACGGATGATGGTCAAAAACAGACTTCGGAAAATTGGAATAAACTCGCGCCGGGTATCTGCACATTCACTTAGGCACACAACAGCGACACTTTGTTTACAATCAGGAATATCGTTGTCTGATGTACAACTTTTGCTGGACCATTCCTCAATTTCTGTGACTCAAATATATGCCCACGCGCTCGACCGAATAAACAGCCAGTCCGAACAGCGCGTGTCCGATTTGATTTTTTCCTAGCGTATCAAAAAAAAAGGAGCCTCGTACACCCTAAATCCCAAAACGCCAAATCAAAACCAAAAGAGCGACCAGTCACCTCCGCTGGCCGCTCTTTTCTTTTCGTTTTTCCTGATGGGCGATGAACCAAAAAGGAGGCTTCAAAATAGTTTTTATTCCATAAAGCGGCATTAGTGGAAGTAGAAAATCGCCCCCCAAATTTGCTTCTAAAATCAAAATTCAGGAGCCGGTTTTTTCATCCTTGTTCTTACAGCCTTCCTCTTTTTCGTAATTTTGGGTGTGGCGATGAGGTTGTCTTTCGTAATGGTGTTCAGATTCCTCTCGGTTTTAGACAATGAACTTCCACACGATTTCAACATCGCATCCAACTCAATCATTCTGGCCCGGACATCATTCATTTTTGATTTTAGGTTGGTGATGGTAGTTCTCGCTTTTTGGATTTTGGCGTATGTTTGTGACTTTCTTCCAACTTTGACTCTCATTGTTTTGTCTCCTGAATGAAAAAAGAGCCGGGGAACAGATATGCCCCCGGCCCCGATTGGATTGATTATAGTTCGTCGATTATACGGTCAATCTCCGAACGGTCAACTGATTGAGCTGGTTCCGGCACTTGTTCGGATAGTGGCGGGATGGCCTTTGTCAATAAGTCTCTTTTTTGGTCCATTCCCTGACCACGCCCATAAAGACGAATCATGTCCTTGTTTGACCAGCCGAGAATTGAACATATCAGTGAATCCTTCTCGGTGGTGTTTGTCAGGAAAGTGGTACAGGATTTACGGAAACCATGCATTGAGGCCCTTCCAGAGCGGTTGTCTTCGATTCCGGCCTTCTTGAACAATTTCTTCACATCTCGTGCTAATTCGGCCTGACCGGTACGATTTGCAGAGCGCCGCATTTCGTAGCTATGCTCACGCTCAATGACCTTCCCCCTCTTATTGTATTGTTCGTGCAAGCGCGGAAAAACCCATTCGCTCTTTGACCCCGCTCTCCGCCTTTTCACTATTTCGTCGATTTCGGGCATTATGGGAAGGGTAAGGGGGTCAACTATCCGCTTCTTTGTTTTTGGAGGGAGATGATAAAACCAGTCCGGGCGCTCAAAGTCTCTCCAATTAAGACTACACAGTGACCCGACTCTCATTCCATAATACCACGCAAAGGCCACCGCATCGTAAAGCTCCAGAAGTGTTTCACGGTCCAAAACATTCGACCGCTCAAGTTTATCTTTGTTCGGCCACTCATTCGCCTCTTGCAGAATCGTTGCCCGGAATCGCCTTGCCTCATCCAGAGTTAGCGCACGAGACTTATCTTCGGCTCTTCTCTCCTTTGTTTGGGGTTTTATGCCGGTATTCCACGGATTTTCCTGCCCGTGAAACACCAACTCCCAAATCCCCTTTAACACCCTGCAATCCCTATTGCCGGTTACTTTTTCCCTCGTGACATCATCGGTGTACTGTTCGCACATTTCCAGTGTCACCTCGTCCGCATACTCGATGTCTTTCGGCAGATTTTTCTTCCATCGCGTGAAAATCTGCCTGTAATCGTCCATCGAGGCTACTGTAATTTCCCGGTCATTTTTTTCGTAGATGTCCCAGATTTGGTCGATTTTGATTTTCTGGGGCTGTTCCTCGTCCTCATATAGGCCGAGCGCTTGGATTATCCCGTTGGCAACCAATACCGCTTGATTCCGGTCTTCCGTTCCCAGACACACGCAACAATACTTTCCCCCCGGCTTTTTATATCTGTAGTAGAATGGGCCAGATTTTGAAACATCGGCATTCACATACTTTCCGTTGATTCTGTGGTAAAGAGTACCGATTAATGGATACGCCTTTTTTGGCTTCTTCATGTTGAATTTCATAGTAAAAAACTCCTTGGTTCTCCAGATTGATAGTAATTAATATAGCGTTCTGGCGAAAAAATCCGTCCCGCAGTTTTTGCTTTTAGAATTTCCTCCTTGATTGCCGGTGATGTCTGGATGTCCATAGCGCAAGGTGGAATCGCTTATGGCTGACATGTCCTCGTCGGCGTAGTGGTTATTATGGATTAGGTGATATGGCGTCCCTCTGAAAGGATTCGCCTCTAGTGTTATGCTCTGATACTTGTTCATGGTTGGTATTTTCTCCATGATGAATAATATAGCGATTCGAGATGCGGAATTTGGCGAACGGGTGATTTTTATCGGATGCTATATTATTCATGGCAAAATCTATTTCCTGACAGGCTACCTTCTTTGAGATTCAGTTATTCAAAATGGTGGTCTATTTCCGTTTTTGAATTTTATCTAAAACACTGGACTCAAGCTACTTCAGTAATATTATAGCGGAAAAGTGGGAAATCGTAAACAAGTTTTTCCGCGTTTTGTTTCGATTTTGATTTTGCATAACTCATTGGAAATCAATAATGTATGAAAGAAAAAACTTTTGATATAGATTTGGGAAGGGGTGCAAATCGTAAACAATTTTTGGGAATCGTCGAGAAAAAGCGAATTTACAATGTTGCAATATAGGAATCTATGGAATAGGTGTGCAACAGTTGGAAGTTAGTAACATTGGCTTGCGCGCTAGCGGCCGGTATCGCAATGGCGGACGGCGTGACCAGCGCAAATACGGTCGGGTTCCAAGATATAACTACCGAAACTGATGGGTTCACTTCGGTATGCCCCAGTTTTGTCAAGGTGGGAACCCAAACCGCAACCACGCTTGCGGACATTAGTGGCACCTTTATTGAAGGTGAATCAATTCAGTTTATCGATACTGAAGCGGCGACAGCAGATGAATACTTTTACTGTGTAAAGGGTTCACTGGTAGCAACCGATACCGGGTGGTATGAATCTGACTTTGAGACTCCTGCGGGAACGACCGTAATTCCTATTGGCGCTTCTGTTCTTTATCAGTCTCTTGGGACGGATACCATTACATTCTGCGGCGAAGTAAATGAGTCGGATGTTGTTGTTTCTGCCGAAACAGAAGGGTTTACGGCTGTTGGCAACCCGTTCCCCGTTGACACAACGCTAAGCGCAGTGGCTTTTTCAGGACTTGCAGAGGGAGACTCAATACAGTTTTTGGATTCCGAAGCGGGCACGGCAGAAGAGTATTTCTACTGTGTGAAGGGTTCTCTGGTAACAACAGATACCGGGTGGTATGAATCTGACTTTGAGACTCCAGCTGGGACAACTGGTATTGGGGGCGGTGTTGGTTTCTTGTACCAAAATGCCTCGGAGTCGCCGAATGTGACGATAAGTTTCACGGCACCTACCATTTCACTTTAACCTTTTGAAAGGACTACAGTCATGAAGAGAATACTCGTTGTTTCCGCTTTAGTCACAATGGCTATCGCGAGTGTGAACGCCGCCACCGTTACTTGGCAGGCCACTGGTCAAACAGACTCCGGTGGTACAGCGCTAAATGGTGCAATTGCTTATTTGTTCAATACCGCTAATGTTACCATCGCACAAGTTAATAAGGCACTTGAGGATGGAACATTTCTCGACGCGGGTGGCATTGCATCAAAGGCTTTGGCCTCAAAAGAATCCACGGAGACTGGCGGCTTTGCAAAGGCTGGAATAGGCAGTTTTGAAAACGAAACGGTCGAGTTGTTTATGGTGGTCTTTGATGGTCCGACCGCCACAAGTGACAATGTGAAGATTTCGGAGACTTACTCTCAGAACTTCGCGAAGTCCAATAAGACCTACAACTTTAACTCTCGTCTTTCTTCAGCGACATGGGCTCCTAACCCAATGGCGGTTCCTGAACCCACGACGGTCGCCCTCCTCGCCCTCGGCCTCGCGGCCCTTGGCCTGAAGCGCAAGGTGGCCTAATCGTATGGCCAACCCGTAAACTAGTTTACTAACCAGAGGCCCCGGAAGTGCACATTCCGGGGCTTCTTTAGTTTGACGGCAGACAACTTGTTTTCCAAGTGCCGTCACAAAAGCACCTCTAAATCATCGCATAACATCTGTTTTATGGCCACCATCGTAACAACTTCTTCATCGCGACCAAAAGATTCGCCATCCTACCGGACCATTGCCGTTGCCATAATAGGCATCGCCGCCGTAGCCATAATTGCATACCTTTTGACACGCGGCTCCGATAAGTCAGTTCCAAACTCCGGCGCTGGCATTTCACCATCGTCTCCCACGGTTCAAAAAGACATAAAAGACCCAACTTCACCAACTGTCAGGCAAGAACCGTCGGAAAAGAATCCGCAAGTATCCATTGGCAAGCAAAACGGCAGTCCGTCCACGGTTGATGGCGGGGAAGAAATGTCAGGCCAAGAAGAATCAAGGCCGACCTCGCCGTCAGACATTGAAGCGCCAGCAAAATCCAACCAGACTACAATTACCCACAGGGTCATGCCACAGCACAGGAAGTATTTTGACAACCCAATTGAGAACCAGTTGGAGCGCCTCGCCATCCCAGGAAGGAACATAAGGGCCACGCCGCCACTTTCAAAACTCACACAGGAAGAGATTCTCCAGTATTTGCGCCGTCCAATCCAAATTGACGAGGACGATGACGAAGAGGCAGTAGCCGCAAAGGAACGCACGGCGGCTTTGAAGACCGAGGCGTTGAAATACATCGAGAATGGTGGCACATACGATGAGTTTGTCCGTGAAATGGTGAAGGTCTCAAACGAAGAGGCCGACATGATTCGAGACGCCCGCAACGAAATGTTGCGCCTGTACAAGGAAGAAGGTGCCATCGCGGCCATAGAGTATCTCAAAGAGGCCAACGCCACACTTAGGGAAAACGGCCTGAAGGAAATCCCGATTTCCACCGGACTGCAAAAAAGGGCGGAAGAGGAACGGGCCGCACTTGAGAAGTAACAGGAGGACACACACAATGAAGACCATACCTATAATCATACTTCTGCTTTGCGCCAGCATGGCCTTTGCCGAACCGCAAACTGCAAGCGCACCGCCAAAGGAGAAGGGAATAGACCGTCTTGGCGGATTTGTGCTTTCGCCGATTTCAAAGGACGCCAAGTATGTCGTTTTGACCGACAACCGGGCAAAGCCGGATGCCTCCATTCTGACCGAGTTCGAGAAAAAAGTCACCGTCAACGCCCGTCTTGCGGCAAAAATCGTACCCGCATCTGAAGAAGTGCTTGCCAACACGAACAAGGACCTTGTAATCTGTCTGGTCGATGCCGGGGATTTCACGGTCTATCCTGAGAAGAAAATCGCATTGGTTCCAGCCGGGACAAAGGACATTCAGAAGGTTCTCTGGGAGGCGTTGGCCTACTTGACGGTTACGACCTCAAAGCCGACGGCGCAGTCGGTCATGGCCGTTGCCGCCGGTGCCCGTGCCAATGGTGTCCCAATGGTTCATCGCGTCCCATACATGCTTGCCGTGAAACAGGGCTGGGCACCGGCTCCGACCAACGATGTCCAGAAGGCCGTCTGGGACAGGGTGATGGCGGAAAAGGCGGCCAGCGCCACAAACGCCCCTTCCGCCACTCCCCCGGCCAAGTAGCGCGTTGAATTGCTTCGTTGTCCATCACTCCAAAAACCATTGTCGGCAAGGCATTTTTGGTGGAGGACAATCAAGGGGAAAATTTCTGATCGGGAGCAATGCTTGCTCCCGATTCTTTATTTCTTCCCCTCTCCGATTGAATGGAAAGATTGCCGATGTCTTCCCGTCAGCGGCCAGAATGAACGCATGTGTCAACGCGCTCATGATTCATTTTCCATGTCGAAAAGTCTTGTTTTTCACGGCGCGTTATGCAATCAAGCTTGAGATTTCCGAACCCGGCATATTATCGCTCTTTTTGGTCGGAATCGTTGCGCTATCCTTGAGGCGTCGGGTGTGAAGTGCGAACCGACATCCAATTACTTTTTGTTTGACCAAGTATAACGAATTTGTTATCATCTTCTTATGCGAAATAAAAAGGACACCAGCGAACCGGCCAATGAATCGAAGCCGCTTGTCATTCTGTCTGGCGAAATCAAGTCACCACCATTCAGCGACGAGGCAAGAATCGAGGCCGGAATGTTGCTTAGGCGGCTTCAAAACGGGGATACGCTATCCATGCCAGCCGCCCGTCCCATGCCGTCAATTGGTTCGCGTTGTCTTGAACTTCGCATCGTTGACCAGAATGTGACTTGGCGGATATTTTGCAGAACTGACGCTGATGCCGTGCTGGTGATTCATGTCATGGCAAAGAAGACAGAGGCCACACCGAAGCAAGTGATAAGGTTGTGCCAGCAGAGACTTGCATTTTACGATTCACTCTAGGAGGACGGTAAAGATGGATAAGGCGAAAAGGGAAAAACTGGAGAAGGCCGGTATCGTAGTGACCGATGCCTCCGAATGGCTTGGTCTCTCAAAGGAAGAAGAGGCACTTGTTGAAATCCGGGTGAATCTTGCGAGAGAGGTTGAAAGACTCAGGCGCGAGAATGGATTGACTCAAAAGGCGCTTGCGGAACAAATCGGGACAAAACAACCGGCTGTGGCGAGAATGGTGAGCAATCCTTCTTCAACCACCATAGATTCTTTGATGAAGGCGTTGCTGTCCTTAGGTTCGACTCCAAGAAAGATTGCGGCTCTTCTGTAATTCCTTTGTGCGTTAAACCTAGTGTTGTGGAACCTAAATAACTTTCCCGAATTTGAGAATCCGACTCAACCGGGGCCCAGGAAAAGGCGCGGGATGGGATTTCAAGCAGGGCCGCCGAGGGATCAGAGTCGCGGAGGTGGCCTGAGCGAGGGGGCCGAGATGCTTTCGCTGCTTGGAGTATGGGAGTCAGGGAGGTTCGGAGGGGCTCCATCATGGGAAAGCGGAATGACGGGACTGGCGCGCCCGCCAGTCATCGCCGGCAAGTTCAACCACGGACCAACACGGACGCGCTGCGCTTACGCTTGCGCGAGTCAGAAAAGGGCGAGCGTTAGCGAAGCCCGTCCGTGGCAGTCCGTGGTTGGCAATCGTTGCCCTTGCAAGCTGTTCGGATCGTTTCCAATTCCCAACGCCGGGAAGGGCCATGCTGTTTCGCCCCTGCGGTGCGCAAGGCCTCAGGTCTCCGACGGGCGCTTCCCGCCGAGGCATGGCATGCCGAGCGCCTGGCGGGACTTGTTGATCTTGCGCAGTATTTCCTCCCCGTCGGCGCGCCAGACAATCCGTGTCGGGTGTTCATTGCGTTGCGCGATGTAGAGGTCGTTCGCCCGCTCAAGCTCGGCGACGGACGTGAAGCTGCCGTCGCGTATGCAGTCGCGCGTGATCTGCCCGAAGAACTGCTCCACGAGGTTCATCCAGGAACTCGACGTCGGGGTGTAGTGCATGTGTATGCGCGGGTGCTTGTCCAGCCACCTCCGCACGGCCTCGTGCTTGTGCGTGGCGTAGTTGTCGGCTATGATCTCTATCGAGACGTCCCCTGGCGCGGCCCGCCATATTTTCTTCAGGAACGACAGCCACTCCCTGTGCGTGTGGGCCTGGTTGTGGTCGTGGACTACGCGCCCGGAAAGATATTCGAGCGCGGCGAAAAGCGTCGTCGTGCCGTGCCGGTAGTAGTCGTGGGTCTTCGTCTCCACGCGCCCGATTCCGAGGGGCAGTCCGGGCTGGGTGCGTTCAAGCGCCTGGCACTGCGTCTTCTCGTCGCAGCAGAACACGACGGCCTTCTAAGTCAGGGTCCTTCGACACCTTGAACAGCCGCGACATTGCGCGGCGGAGTTTGGACACTTCTTGGCTTTCCGCGCACTTGGTGGGGACGGCTCCGCGAGCCGTCCGCCGCGGGCTGGAAGCCCGCACTCCCAGGGGTGCGTGCGCAAGGGCGCGCGGCATGATTGCCGTGCCGTGGCTCGGGAGTATTCCCCCTGGGCTTTGCCTGC
>JAEEGG010014328.1_pt1 | contig 16790 bp, 13 predicted proteins | sample 9134161 | NCBI WGS metagenome assembly JAEEGG01 (sample SAMN16246543, study PRJNA631951) | gut metagenome | biome: gut microbiome; feature: rumen; material: CR-attached | host: Bos | place: Iran: Karaj | collected 2018-10 | reverse complement strand
GGTAAAGCCGCCGGGATAACGTCCGATTGACGCATACTTTTCTCTGTACTCTACCTGCAGCGGCATGAAATCAGTTCCGGGAACTGCATCTTTGGCGGCACATACAGTGGCCAGGAGCATAGTTTTGCCACATGTCAGCATCACGGCTCCATCGGCTTGCTTTGCCAGTTTCCCGGTCTCCAGTTTGATGGTTCTTCCATCAGGAAGCTGGAACTCTTTTGTTACAATTTTCATCTTTAAAACAATATAAAACCTCTAATAAAAAAATAATCCTATTGGATAAATTGCGGCAAAAATAGTAAAAAACAGCCAATAGCCAATAGCCGATGCCAAATAGTTTTTACAATATCCCGAATAATATGTATATTTGCAGACTAAAAATTCAGAATCTTCATTGAATAACAATGATTGAATCGATCAAAGATATCGTCGCACGTGAGGCACAGGCCATCCTGAACATCCCCATCGGTGACGAATACGAAAAAGCGGTGAATCTCATTGTTCACCACGTGCATGAGCTTAAAGGAAAACTGATTACAAGCGGAATGGGTAAGGCCGGACAGATCGCTATGAACATAGCTACCACCTTCAGTTCCACAGGCACTCCTTCAATTTTTCTTCACCCCAGTGAGGCTCAGCATGGAGATTTGGGCGTTTTGCAGAAAAACGACCTGTTCCTTTTGGTATCCAATTCGGGCAAGACCAGAGAAGTTCTTGAACTTATGGAGTTGAGCCTTACACTTGATCCCACTTTGAAATTCATTGTCCTGACAGGCAACACCACCAGTCCGTTGGCTCGTCAGGCCGACATAGTCCTGGGCACCGGTCATCCGGATGAAGTCTGCGCTCTGGGACTGACACCGACCACCAGCACCACCGTCATGAACGTGATAGGCGATGTTCTTGTGGTTGAGACTATGAAAAAGATTGGATTTACCGCCGAAGAATACAATAAGCGTCACCACGGAGGTTATCTGGGACTGCGTTCCAAGAAACTGTTATGAGAAAGATTTTCGGTATAGGAGAAACCATCTATGACATCCTGTTCCGTCAGGGCCAACCGGTAGCGGCTGTACCTGGCGGTTCGGTTTTCAACGGATTGATTTCACTTGGCCGCACCGGACTGGACTGCACTTTCATAACCGAGGTAGGCGATGACCAGGTAGGACAGAACATCCTTGCTTTCATGCAGGAGAACGGAATCAACACTGATTACGTATCATGCTACCAGGGTAAGAAAACCGCCATTTCACTGGCGTTTCTGGACGAGAACAACGATGCGCACTACAGCTTCTACAAGGATTATCCCAATAACCGTCTGGACTTTGAGATGCCTCTCATCCGGGAAAATGACATAGTGGCTTTCGGAGCATACTTTGCGCTTAATCCCGTACTTCAGGAAAAGGTCAAGCCGTTCCTTTATTACGCCAAGAAACAGGGCGCCATCCTTTATTACGACTTGAATTTCCGTGACAACCATGCCCATGAGGTCCAGAATCTCAGGGATACATTCAGGGAAAACTTTGCAATCGCAGACATAATACGCGGCAGTCATGAGGACTTCATCAACATCTATGGTCACGACGATTGCCATACCATCTACGATCAGGTGTCGGAATTCTGTCCCCGGTTTATCTGTACCCGCGGCAAGGACGGCGTCAACGTGATTGATCACGGACGCGAGTATTTTTTCAGTTCACAACCCATCGTCCCGGTGAGCACCATCGGAGCCGGTGACAATTTCAATGCGGGAATCCTGTACGGCTTGGTAAGAAACAACATAGACCGCGCCGGTCTGGAAACGATCACCCAAGACCAATGGAGCCGCCTGATCGGATACGGAATCGAGTTCGGGTCAGAGGCCTGCATGAGCACTTCCAACTACGTAAGTACTGAATTCGCAAATAAATACAAAATAGGTCGCTGAAATGGCAGATAGCAGACAAGGAACGGTATTCAGAACTCCTTTCATCATTATGTTAAGGAATCTGGCCGTTGTCTATGCAGTTTTCCTTATCTGCCACCCCATTTTCATCTGGTATAACTGGAGTTCATTCCAGGGAGACCTTGCCGGTATGTTATGGCCCATGCTCAAAGGAGCATTGGTATTTGATACAGCCGGAATAATGTACATAAGCGCTTTGTATGTAGTGCTTATGATGTTCCCGTTCCATTTCAAGGAAAAACGTTGGTACTACCGTCTCACCAAGATCATCCTGGTTGTCATGGCTTCGGCCGGAGTACTGGCAAACCTTGTGGACACCGTTTATTTCCCGTACACAGGCTGCCGCAGTACTCTCCAGGTCCTGGACGAATTCAGCGGTGAAGGCGGCACGCAGATGACATCCATCATACTGCGTTCACTTGCCGACAACTGGTATCTGGTTCTGGCATTCATCGTCATCGTGTTGCTACTGTGCCTGCTTATAAGGATTCCCGCAATCCTGCAGTACCGCAAAGTATATGTGTACTACATAGTACGCACCTGCTGCCTTCTGCTTAGTGCGGTATGTATCCTGGCCGGAATACGCGGCGGATTGGCACATAACATAAGGCCTATCACCATGAGCAACGCCTATCAGTACGTCAAGACTCCCGCCCAGGCCGCCGCCATTCTCAATACTCCGTTCTGCGTAATCAGAACCATGGGTAATGAGGATATGAAGATACCGGTATACTACGATGAAAAGGAACTGGAATCAATCTATACCCCTGTGATTTTCCCCGATTCCACCGCAACATTCCGCCCCATGAACGTAGTGGTTCTGATACTTGAAAGTTTCGGTTCGGAATACATGGAAGCCATGAATCCGGGTACTGACGGAATACATGACTGCGCTCCTTTCATGGATACGCTGATAAACCGTTCGCTTACATTCGGGACATCGCTGGCCAACGGACGCAAGAGTATAGACGCAATGCCGTCAGTGTTGTCAGGAATACCCATGCTCAAGGACCATCTGTTCCTTACGCCCACCATCATGGCCAAGGAGATAACCGGACTGGCCAAGGAACTTGGGACCAAGGGCTACTACTCGGCATTCTTCCACGGGGCCGATAACGGTTCCATGGGCTTCCAGTCATTCTCCAGGGTAATAGGCTACAATGACTATTACGGCATGGAGGATTTCCTTAAAAAGCCCGAGTACGGCGGCAGTTCTGTATTTGACGGCTACTGGGCCATCTGGGACGAGGAGTTCCTGCAGTATATGTGTGATATGATAGGAACCTTCCGTGAGCCTTTCCTGGCATCGGCCTTCACAGCATCATCACATCATCCGTACAACGTTCCTGACAGATATAAGGATATCTATCCTACCGAAGGAAATCTGCCAATCTATCGGGGAATCCGCTACTCGGACCATGCGCTTGAACTGTTCTTCGAGAAAGCTTCAAAGCAGCCTTGGTTCAACAATACCCTGTTCGTGCTGACAGCCGACCATACAAACCTGTCGGAACATCCGGATTACCAGTCCGACTACGGTAATTTCCGCGTTCCTATTGTCTTCTACTGTCCATCGGACAGTCTGGTGGGCACACGCCGGGCAATAGCACAGCAATCAGACATATTCCCCTCCGTACTTGGTTATCTGGGATATGACAAGCCGGTCATCAGTTTCGGCCAGAACCTGTTCAACACCCCTGACAGCCTCACCTGGGCTGCTACCTTCCAGAATGGTCTCTACTCATACTATCAGGGAGACTACCTCCTCCAGTTTGACGGCACAAATGAGACAGGTCTGTTTTCGTATAAGTCAGACCCCACCCTGAAGCAGAATCTTAAAGGAGCCGCGCCCGACACCGAGCAGGAGATGACAAAAAAACTCAAGGCACTGATCCAACAGTACCTTGAGTATATGACAACCAAAAGTCTGGTTGTAGATTAATAAACCTTCACCTTCAACTTGGCGTAAGCCTTCTCAACCTTCTCAAGCGCTTTCTCTACGCTCTCTGCACGGGCCAGGATAACGCCCATACGGCGGTGACCCTTGATGAACGGCTTGCCAAAGAAACGTACCTGAACGTCGGGTTCGGCCAGGATCTCATCCACATTCTCAAACTCTATCATGTTGGTATCGCCCTCAACAACGATTGCCTTCGATGCGCTGGGACCAAAGAAGTTGATCTTGGGGATAGGAAGACCCAGGACGGCACGTGCATGAAGTGCGAACTCTGACAGGTCCTGTGATATCATTGTAACCATACCGGTGTCATGCGGACGGGGTGAAACCTCGCTGAACAGTACGTTGTCACCGCAAACGAACATCTCAACGCCAAAGATACCGTAACCGCCCAGAGCGTCGGTAATCTTCTTTGCAATGTCCTGAGCCTGAGCCAGAGCCTTGTCGCTCATGGGCTGTGCCTGCCATGACTCGCGATAGTCACCGTCTACCTGATGGTGACCGATGGGGTTGAGGAATGTTGTGCCGCCGCTGTGACGAACGGTAAGAAGGGTTATCTCATAGTCAAACTTTACAAAACCCTCTACGATAACCTCACCGCCTCCGGCGCGACCGCCCTCCTGGGCGATCTTCCATGATGCATCGGCATCGGCAGGAGTCTTGCATACGCTCTGACCGTGACCTGAAGAACTCATGATAGGCTTAACAACGCAGGGAGTACCGATTTCCTTGATGGCAGCATCGAACTCCTGACGTGTGGCTGCAAAGCGATAGTTTGAAGTGGGAAGTCCCAGTGTCTCATGAGCCAGCTGGCGGATGCCCTTGCGGTTCATGGTGAGGAATGTGGCATTGGCGGTAGGAATTACATTGTAACCCTCTTTCTCAAGCTTTACAAGCTCAGGGGTGGCAATGGCCTCTACCTCCGGAATGATCATATCCGGTTTTTCCTTTTCAATAATCTCGCGCAGACGTGCACCGTCAAGCATTGACAGAACGTAACTGCGATGAGCCACCTGCATGGCAGGGGCATTCTCGTAACGGTCGAGTGCTACGACCTCAACTCCATAACGCTGCAATTCAATTGCAACCTCTTTTCCAAGTTCTCCTGAACCGCAAAGAAGTGCCTTCTTGGCAACCTTGGTAAGCGGTGTTCCGATTTTGACCATGATTTTTATGTTGTTTACAGTTGCTGCATATCGTTCAATCTCTTGTAGTAGCCGTTCAGGGCTATCAACTCCTCATGTGTTCCGCGCTCCACAATCTTTCCTTCATGTAAAACGCAAATTTCATCGGCATTTTTAATGGTGGACAGGCGGTGGGCTATGGCTATGGTGGTGCGGTCCTTCATAAGGCGTTCCAATGCCTCCTGAACCAGACGCTCCGACTCTGTATCCAATGCACTTGTAGCCTCATCCAAAATCAGTATCGGCGGGTTCTTGAGAATGGCGCGGGCAATACTTATGCGCTGACGCTGACCGCCGGAAAGAAGACAGCCGCGATCACCTATATTGGTGTCGTATCCGTTCTCGGTCTCCATAATGAAGTCATGGGCATTGGCAATCTTGGCTGCCGCAATGACCTGCTCGCGTGTGGCGTCCTTGACACCGAAAGTGATGTTGTTGTAGAAAGTGTCGTTAAACAGGATTGCCTCCTGGTTAACGTTACCCATCAGGCTGCGGAGTGACTTGAGCGAGATATCGCGGATATCCTTTCCGTCAATGGTTATTGAACCCTTGGTTACATCGTAGAAACGCGGAAGCAGATCCACCAGGGTTGATTTTCCTGAGCCGGACTGTCCCACCAGGGCTATGGTCTTGCCGCGCGGTATGGTGAGGTTCACATCATGAAGTACCTCGCGGTCATCCTCATACGAGAATGATACGCCCTCATACTTTATCTCATTCTTCAAGGCATCTATCTCAACGGGATTCTCAGGATCCTTGATATCGTTCTCTGCCAGAAGTATCTTGTCCACACGCTCCAACGATGCCAGGCCCTTGGGGATAGCATAGCCTGCCTTTGAGAAATCCTTGATAGGATTGATGACGCTGTACAGGATGGTCAGGTAATAGATGAATGTAGGACCGTCTATGGGTGCATTGGACGAGTTCAGTATCAGAGTTCCGCCGTACCACAGTACCACCACAATGAGCGCAGTACCCATGAATTCACTTACCGGATGTGCCAGTGCCTGACGCATGTTGACGCGGTTGGCAGCCTTGCGCAGCTGTTCACTGCTGGATGCAAAACGTTTTGACATCTTGTCCTCTGCAAGGAAAGCCTTGATGACCCTGAGTCCTCCAAGCGTCTCCTCCAACTCGGACATGGTCTCGCTCCAGAATGACTGAACCACAAGTGAGTTGGCCTTAAGCTTACGTCCTATCGAACCCATAACCCAGATAATTACCGGACCTATCACCAAAGTGAATATTGTGAGCTGCCAACTGATGGCGATAAGCGTTCCCAAATATACCAGTATGAGTATTGGGTTCTTGATAAGCATGTCCAGAGACTGGGTGATGGAGTTTTCTATCTCCGATACATCACCGCTCATACGGGTTATGATATCACCCTTGCGCTCCTTGCTGAAGAATCCCATGGGAAGGCTCAGCACCTTGTCGTAGATCTGTATCCTTATGTCACGAACCACGCCGTTACGCATGGGAACCATAACGGCCGATGACCCGAAATAGCAAGCCGTCTTGAGAAACGTCATGACTATGAGTACAACGCCCAAAATAAGAAGTGTCTTGGCCTCTCCGTACACACTAATGTAGTCCGTTATCTTGTAGAAGAAATTATTCTTGAGCACATGGAATAAATCATCCATTCCCTGAGCCTGGGAAAAAGGCACATACTCATATGTCTCAGTGCTTATCTTGAACAGAATTCTCAGAATGGGGATCAGCAATGCAAATGAGAATACATTGAGCAATGCCGAGAGAAGATTATACGACACACTGCCTATCAGATTGCGGAGATAGGGACGTATGAAACGTTTAAGGAACGCAAAAAGCTCTTTCATTAAGCGAAATCGTTGATTTTATGTGCAAAGTTACAAATTTTATACCGCCCCGGAAACGGGAAATGCATTATAAATAGGTAACTTTGCGCAATATGTTGATAAGTTTTCCGGAGAATGAATAGAAGGGTTTGTCTGATAGCGTTTTCAATACTGTCTGTGATCTCTCTCAGGGGTCAGGGTCAGGAATTGAAGGCCGATCTGAACTTTGACGGCCTGTTTGACAACCGTGAGTTCAAGGGAGATATGCTTCCTCAAACCATATACGGAATGCGTATCATGCCCCAGATCGGTTTCGGCTACAAAGCACATACGCTGATGGCCGGATTCTCCAAAATATGGGAATTCGGTGCAGACGATGTCATTGACCCCGACATAGTACTCTACTACAAGTACGGAGGTGAGAAATGGAGCACCAGTTTCGGAGCAATACCCCGCAGGAACCTGCAGCGCCAGTTGCCCGACGCATTTCTCTATGATTCCATCGCCTTTTTCGAGCCCGTCATAGGCGGAACACTCATCCAATACAACGGGCAGTACTGGCAGTCAGAGCTTTACTGCAACTGGTTCAGCCGTCAGACTTACACCAACCGAGAGGCATTCCGCATAGTATGGGACGGATTTGTGGGCAACGGCATGATCGGAGGAGGCTGGTTCTTTGCCATGACCCATTTTGCCAACACCATGCAGCACAACCACGCCCTTTACGAGAAATTCCAGATCAATCCGTACCTGTCATTCGACCTCTCCAAAGGCAAGGTTTCAGATTTCAGGTTAAAAGCCGATGCCGGGTTATTGTTTACAATAGTAAACTGCCGTGCCGTCGACTTCTGGTATAACCCCATAGGCTTTCTCGGAGACATTCATATGGGATGGAAAAGATTCGACATAAAGAGCACCATCTACGCAGGCGGCAGTCAGATGCCATATCTCAATGACCCTGAGGCCGGTCTTGCATTCCACCGCAGCGATCCGTTCTACAACCACTCCTTCTACAACAAGACAGAACTGGGTGTCATGTTTATTTCCGATGAAAACGTACAGTTAGGTTTCCGCTGGAACTTTCATTTCACCCCGGGAACCCCCATGCATAACCAGCAGCTCATAACATTAAGATACAGGATCGGATTTAGAAAGCCTTTAACCGATAAGCCATGAAAAAACTGCTGTTCATATCATTCTGGTTGTTGATGTCAGCCACTCAGGCCTATGCCTCAGAGAGAGCACTCGCATATGACTCCATAAGCGTAGCCTACAAGCCTGAATCATTCACGCAGCGCTCACTGCTTCCGATGGGGTTGCTTTCCACGAGTATACTGTACAATGACAACTATCTTGACAAGCGTATCGTCAAGCTTGGAGGCATCTCCCAACCCGCGTTGAAATCGGCCGATATCCTTCAGTACTCGCCCGCAGCGATAATGTATGCCATGAAGGCCTTCGGTGTAGAGGGACGCAGTGACTGGCGCCGCATGGTTACGGCCGATATCGGATCGGTGGTCATCATGAACCTAATAACACGACCCACCAAGCATATTGTAAAGAGGGAACGCCCCGACGGCAGGGCTTTCAACTCATACCCTTCGGGACATACTGCCACCGCATTCATGGCCGCACAGATGCTGCATAAGGAATACGGTGAGACGCTGAGCCCGTGGATAAGCGTGGCCGGATACGGAATCGCCGCAACCACCGGCATATTCCGCGTCATTGCCAACCGCCACTGGTGCTCCGATGTGCTGGGTGGTGCCGCAATCGGAATATTCTCGACCGAACTGGCATATGAACTGACTGATCTGCTGTCCGGAGATAAGGGAATAAAGCGTGCCATTATAGTCCCGGACCTTGAAGACATGCCACGCTGGAAATTCGGACTCTACTCGGACTACAGCATGCAATCCGATGTATTCACTTCCGACGGATACGGCAACCCCGATGCCAAGCCTGCCTGCTCAATCGGAATTGACGCATCATGGATGCCCTGGTATATAGGTCCCACTTTCCGCGCCGGACTCACACAGATGAAATGGACAGGCAGCGAGGTAATATACCTGAGTCATCTGGGAAGTGTCAACGATGTCTATACCCTGGGTGCCGGTGTGGATATTGACATCCCCGTCATTGAAAGGATAACACTTAACGGCCAGGCGATTGCGGGCTATTCTCCAAAGGCCAACAGTTACAGTTTCTTTGCCGACAAGGAGAGAAATCAGCCGGTGGAATGGTCCATTCCTGCAGGCATGCACTGTTACGGCAACTTAGGAATGACCCTACGGACATCGGCATTCTCAAGTGTCACCATACACGGAGGCATTGATTTCTACGACAAGGTCTGGCGCTCATATGTATTAGGTGCCAGGTTCAATTATACTTTCTGATCATGAGCAAGATAATCGCAAATATGCTGTTTGGAATCGTATGGGTGATATCGCTGCTGCCCATGCCTTTCCTGTATCTGTTTGCCGATATCATTTGGCTGCTTATGTATATCTGTCCGCCTCTGAGATACCGCAAAAAGATTGTGCAGAACAATCTTGCGCTCTCTTTCCCCGAGAAGGACAAGAAGTGGCTGCACCGGACCGAGCGCCGTTTCTACTATCAGTTCCTGTGTCAGATCATGGAAGGTCTCAAAACCGTATCGGCCAGCAAGCGCTGGGTACATCGCCACATGGAATTCATAGGATACGATGATATAAGAAAGGAATTGCTGAAAGGAAGGTCTGTCATAGGATATCTGGGGCACATGGGAAACTGGGAACTCATACCCTCAATGATGCATTTCTTTGAGGACTTGGACGGTTTCCAGGGATGCCAGGTCTATCATAAACTCGAGAACCCGGTAATGGAGCATTTCATGCTCAGACTACGCAGCAAATACGGAACCCGGAGCATACCCATGGAACAGATTATGCGCAGGTTGCTGGAGTTCCGCAGTGCAGGCAACACATTTTTGGTGGGAATGATAGCCGATCAGGTCCCCCTTTGGTGGAACACGCATTACTGGACCCAGTTCATGAACCGTAAAACCCCCGTTTTCACCGGGTCCGAAAGGCTTGCCCGCAAACTGGATACCCAGGTATGGTATTTCCATATCACCCGTAAACGCCGAGGATATTACAAATGTGATTTCCAACTGATGTACGACCATACCAAGGAGTTGCCAGAATTTGCGGTGACCGAAAAGTATATGCGTCTGCTTGAGGACAACATAAAAGAAAATCCCGAAATCTGGCTGTGGACCCACAATCGCTGGAAACGCAACTACGAGGAATATCACCAGTGGCTCATGCAGCATCAGAATGCAGACAGGCCACGAAACTAGGAAAGATTATTTGCGGCCGAAGTCAGCGGGTATCTCACCCCACTTCTTCGTTTCCCACTTTATGATCTGATTGCGGTAAGTGTTCTCCCTGAGCCAACGCTCGGCGCTCTCTATGCGCTGGAATACGGCTTCAGTTTCAGGTGTACGCTCCAGCTTGGTGCGACACTGCTTTTTCTGCACCCAGTCAATGGCGTTACGCGAGTCACTGTAAAGAGGCCAGTCAAGCCCACGGCTCTTGTAAAGCGCCAGAGCATGAACAATAGCCAGGAACTCCCCGATATTATTTGTGCCCAGAATGGGACCGAAGTGGAATTTCTCCTCCATATCACCCAGATAGACGGCCCGATACTCCATCTGACCGGGATTACCGCTGCAAGCCGCATCTACGGCAAGTGCCTGACGGATAACCTCAGGCGGCAACGGCTTTTCCTTCTTCTTCCTGCCGGTATGCTCAGGGGTTTTCTTCTCTATGAAATTCTCGGGCGGCAGATTGATGGCCTCCTCGGCCTCCGCCCTGGTATCAAAGGCTTTGTAAACGGCACCTTTCCATCCTTCTACCTGCTGTCGACAGGCCTCCCAGGAATCATAGACCCCAGGATTAAGACCTATCCAGACAACGTAGAATTTCTGTGCCATCTTTACATTCGTTCCGGAACCTCGATGCCAAGCAGCCCCATACCAAGTTTGATGATCTTACCCACGTTCTGTGCCAGGACCAGACGGAACATCTTAAGGTCAAGGTTAGGCTCATGCATGATGCTGAAATCATGATAGAACTGGTTGAACTCCTTGGCCAGGTCATAGCAATAATTGGCAATCACTGACGGGTTGTAATCATCGGCAGCCTGACGGACCACATCCTGGAATCCGTTAAGCAGTTGGATCAGACCTATCTCCTTCTCTGATATCTGTGACTTATCATCAGCATACAGTCTGCCTGATGTCTTGATGCCCTCCTCGGCAGCCTTACGCAGGATTGAACAGATGCGGGCGTAAGTGTACTGGATAAACGGGCCGGTATTGCCGTTGAAATCGATGGATTCCTTGGGATTGAAGGTCATGTTCTTGCGGGCATCGACCTTAAGAATGAAGTACTTGAGAGCACCCATACCCACAATACGCATTATCTCGTCCTGCTCCTCCTTAGTCAGGCCGTCCAGCTTGCCCAGCTCGGCCGATGTGGCACGTGCAGTCTCAATCATCTCATCCATCAGGTCATCGGCATCAACCACAGTACCCTCACGGCTCTTCATTTTACCCTCCGGCAGTTCAACCATTCCGTATGAGAAGTGTACCAGGTCCTTGCCCCACTTGAATCCCAGACGGTCAAGCAGTATTGAGAGCACCTGGAAATGGTAGTTCTGCTCGTTACCTACCACGTAAATCATGCGGTCAATGGGGTAATCCTTGAAACGCAGCTGGGCGGTACCTATATCCTGAGTCATATAGACCGATGTGCCGTCACTGCGCAGCAGCAGTTTCTGGTCCAGGCCGTTCTCGGCCAGGTCGGCCCATACGGAACCGTCCTCCTTGCGGAAGAACAGGCCCTTCTCAAGACCCTCCATAACGGTTTTCTTACCCTCCAGATAGGTCTGTGACTCGTAGTATATCTTGTCAAAGCTTACGCCCAGACGCTTGTAAGTCTCATCAAATCCTGCATATACCCAGCTGTTCATACGCTCCCACAGTGCGCGGACCTCGGGGTCACCGGCCTCCCACTTTACCAGCATGGCGTGTGCCTCCTGCATCAGGGGTGACTCCTTCTCGGCCTTGGCTTTGGCCTCCTCCTGTGCCTTCTCATCCAATTCTGCAAAGTTGGCAGGCAGCAGGCTCTTTACCTCGGCACGGAAGTGCTTGTCAAACTCCACATAATAGTCACCGATCAGATGATCACCCTTTTTACCGGTGGATTCCGGAGTAGCGCCGTTACCCCACTTGAGCCATGCAAGCATTGACTTGCAGATATGGATACCGCGGTCGTTGACTATGTTGGTCTTTACGACCTTGTAGCCGTTGGCAGCCATCACATTTGACAATGCACCACCCAGCAGGTTGTTGCGCACGTGACCCAGATGAAGCGGCTTGTTGGTATTGGGGCTTGAATATTCTATCATAACAAGCGGAGAATCCGGTGTGGCCTTACGCAGTCCGAACTGCGGATCATCGTTGATGCCATTAAGCATATCCACCCATGCAGATGTTGAGATAACCAGGTTAAGGAAACCCTTGATCACATTGTACGAACTAATCTCCTCAACGTTTTCCATGAGCCATACGCCTATCTCGCCGGCAGTCTGCTCCGGACCCTTGTGTGACATCTTGAGATAGGGGAATACAACTATTGTCAGATGGCCCTCAAACTCCTTCTTGGTCTTCTGCACCTGGACCGATGAGGCCTCAATCTCCTGACCGTACAGCGCCTTAATTGCCTGAACGGTCTTTTCAGCTACCAAACTCTCTATTTTCATATTATCGTATTATGGACCGCAAAGTTACTGAAAAAATGGCTACTTTTGCTGCCCATAACATAGTTTATGAATAGAGTATGAATAGACTACCACCCGTAACCAAGAATCTTCTCATCATAAATGTGCTTTGCTGGATGGGCACCATGGCGTTGGCCAAATACGGAATAGACGTGCACCAACTGCTGGGACTGCATTTCTTCCTGGCTCCCAGTTTCAGGCTCTGGCAACTTGTAACCTATATGTTTCTCCATGAGGGATTCCAACATATATTTTTCAACATGTTCGCAGTCTGGATGTTCGGCCGCATCATGGAGGTGCAGTGGGGTTACAAGCGTTTTCTCTGGTTCTACATCATTTGCGGCATCGGAGCAGGACTCATGCAGGAACTTGTCCAACTTTTCCAGTATGAGATAACTCTGGCAAGTTTGGGTGATGAAATCACACCCCAACTCATACAAAAGTTCAGGGAATACATGAATGCATTCCTTACAGTAGGTGCTTCGGGAGCTGTATACGGAATCCTTCTGGGTTACGGAATGACATTCCCCGATAACCAGATTTTTATAATACCCTTCCCGTTCCCCATCAAGGCCAAGTGGCTGGTGATAGGTTACATAGTTCTGGAACTGGGACTTGGAATCAGAGACAGTGCCGGCGACAATGTAGCTCACTTTGCCCATCTTGGAGGAATGTTGGCAGGATTCCTGATGATACTGTACTGGAGACATAAGGAACGTAAGGACAACCATATCAAATTCACCTGGTGATGAGTCTGCTTGACGAACTTATATCCAAATTCCGCTCGGGCGACATAGTGACACGTCTGGTGTTCATCAACTGCGCCGTATTCCTGGCCATGCTGCTGATGGATATCAACTTCACCCTGTTTTCTTTCGGCGAGGACCGATATGCATACATCGTGTGCAACTACCCATGGAGCCCCTATCTGCTTATCAGAAGGCCCTGGAGCATTGTAACGTCACTCTTTGCCAGTTGGGGCCTGTGGCACCTCATATTCAACATGATTATCCTGTACTGGCTGGGAAACGTGTTCATGCGGTACTTCACATCAAACAACCTGCGCGGACTTTACATATTGGGCGGAATTGCAGGAATGGCCGTTTTCACCGGGGTATTCATGCTCTTCCCCTCGCTTCAGCTCAAGGACTGGACTGGCAGCACCCCGCTCTGCTCGGCCTGCATACTGGCCTTTTGCACTGCGCTGGCTTTCCGTGTGCCTGACACCACCGAGCCCATCCCGCTTATCGGTCCGGTCAAGATAAAATACATAGTGATTGCAATTGCCATCGTCGACGTGGCAATGCTGCCAAAAGTCAATCCCGCCACAGATCTGGTTCACCTGGGTGCCGCAGCTGTAGGCTGGGTGTTCCATTACCTGCTCCGCAAGGGAAAGGATATCACCACCCCTGTTACAGCCGTTGCAGTCTGGCTGGACAGACTTCTCAGTAAAAAATGAAGTTTTTAGGAAAACTGTTGGCATATCCTCTTCTGGCTGTCAATATACTGATTGCACTGCTCCTTATATTCAGTTGCTACGGTTCAATGGCTGCCCCCATAGGAAAGTGGCCCTTTGCCTCACTATCCGGATTGGCATTTCCGTTCCTTTTCTCTCTGAATCTGGTGTTCCTGATTCTGTGGCTGCTTACATGGAAAAAAGGTGCGCTTGTGCCACTGGCAACCATACTGATCTGCCTGATTCCCACATTACGGTATTTCCCCCTGCATCCGTTCAAGTCACATAATGTAAAGGAACCGTCTTTAACCGTAATCTCCTACAATACTGAAGGATTTGGCATAGACGACAACAAGGACTGGACGTTAAACAACCCGGTACTGAGTTATATCCTGGAACTTGATGCCGATATGGTATTCGTCCAGGAGGCAACACGTGATATAATCAACAAGGCTTTACATGACGGGAAAGTCACTTCCATCTACCCTTACATAGGAGTATCAGCAGCTTCTACGAGCGAGGCCTATTTTTCAAAGTATCCTGTTGCAGGGAGTGAAACCATAAACTTTGAGAACTCCGGAAACGGCTGTCTGTATCTGAAAGTCCTTGTAGGCGGTGACACTCTGGCCGTATATAACTGCCACCTTCAGTCCAACAAGCTTAAGGACACCGAGATTTCGGAATATCATAAATTCATAAAGAACCCTACCGACAGCACACACTACAAGGCATCCAAGAAAGTACTAAAGAACCTTCTTGAATCAACTTCACAGAGGGCTGTACAGGCCCGCATGATCGCAGAGCGCGCCAGGAAAGAGACAGCAAAATATGTGATTGTATGCGGAGACTTCAATGACACCCCGCTCTCATACTCCCATCATGTTTTCAACCGTTTCATGACCGATGCTTATGCCAAATCCGGCGTTGGAATGGGCATAACATACCATGAGTACAAGCTATACTATCGCATAGACCATATCTTCTGCAGCAGAAACATCACCCCCCTGCACACCCGGATAGACCGCACCCAGAAAGACAGTGACCACTATCCGATTATCAGCAGGATAAGGCTCAACTGACTATTTCAGTCTGAAACTGATTTTAAAGTGATAGTATTCCTTTGCACTGGGAATATACTGCGGCTCTGTCCTGGCACCCCACGCATCGTTTCCGCCCACTCCGATTATCTCTGAATCCAGATTGATGTTCAGATAATCACGCTCGGGCAGTTCATATCCGTGACGCGCCTTCTCCAGATCATCCTCGGAGTAATTCCATATTCTTGCATTGAATCCTTCCGGAAGGAAATACATTCCACACTCGGTAATACTCAATGCGGGCAGTCCCTGACCGGTCAGCAGGAGTTTGTCAACGTCTGTTCTGTTGGAGTTGTCCTGAGGATAGACATAATCAGTCATATACTCACCAACGGGCAATGTATACTGGCCGTACAATGCACCCAGCTTACGGTCGGGATAGTTCTCCCAAGGTCCGCGTCCAGTCCAGGATACGTTGTCATAACCCGAAGGCACTCTCATCCTTAATCCGAACTTTGGCATTGATTCCATCCTGACGCTGTCCGGGGTATAATCCATATCTACTTCCACTCGGTCCTTGGTATCCAAATCAAGGTAGTATGTCATTTTCAGGGTGGCACCTACCGGAAGAGCATATGTATACTTGCAGATCAGGGTACTCTGAAGCTTACGGTTAACCTTGCCCTTGTACAGCCAGAACTCACTGGACAGCAATTTGCGTTCCGATGTAGCCGATCGCCATACTCCCATGCTCCTCTCATAGTCATTACGCAGCTGGTTGTCATTGGCCGGTTTCCAGAAATAGGGTTCCAACGGTCCGGCCAGGACCTCCCTGCCTTGATAATTCCAGCCAACAAGTGCACCAAGACTGTCAAAAGAGAAACCTCCTTTTTCAAGATATTTCAACGCTTTCCCTGGTTTAATTCTTTTGGAAAAGACTTCCAAACCGATCGGATTATCCAGGATGTCCATAACATCAACTTCATACTGGTCATAAGCCACTGTAAAGCCTTTTTCGGCCCATAATACAGAGTGGGGCAACGATGCACATACTGTCATGAAGTATTTATCGGAATTTCCATAACTATGCTTGGGAACCGTCAAAACGCCGTTTTCATCGGGCTTGGAAAGTGATATCAGTTCTGATTCCCCGTTCTTATCATCAAAGAACCGGACGCTGTAATCATACTCATTGATGGATGTGAACCAATCCCTGTTGATTACCCTTACGTGATTGTTGTCAATCTTTTCAAAGTGCAAAGGCTGATAGATGTGTTTGACCTCATAATAGTGCGGATGCGGGGTACGGTCTGGGGCCAGCAGACCGTTGATTACAAAGTTGCCGTCGTTGGGCATATCGCCAAAATCACCTCCATAGGCCCAGAATTCACCGTCCTCAAGTTTCAGGCCGCTGCCCTTATACGCAAGCGGCGATCCGTCTATGGGTTTGGCAATACCCTGGTCCACCCAGTCCCAGATAGCTGCTCCGGCAATGCTGGGATCGGAATATATTACATCCCAATACTCCGTAAGATTACCGCCTGAGTTACCCATCATGTGGGCGT
>JAEEGG010014324.1_pt1 | contig 16794 bp, 9 predicted proteins | sample 9134161 | NCBI WGS metagenome assembly JAEEGG01 (sample SAMN16246543, study PRJNA631951) | gut metagenome | biome: gut microbiome; feature: rumen; material: CR-attached | host: Bos | place: Iran: Karaj | collected 2018-10 | reverse complement strand
TGAGATAGGTGCCCACCCACAGGGCGAGGCCGGCGATGGACATCGCCAGGCCGCGGACGCGGTTCGGGTACATCTCGGACAGGAGGACGAACACCACGGCGCTGATGGAGATGGCCGTGCAGAAGACATAGAGCAGGAAGAAGGTCAGCAGGAACCACGTGGGCAGCGTGCCCACGGCGAACCAGGTGCCGATGCACAGGAGGCAGAAGATCATCCCGCCGACACCCCACCACACGAGCTGCTTGCGCCCGACCTTGTCGATGATCAGGAGGGCGATGACTGTGGTGAGCATGTTCACCACGCCCACGAGGACGGTCGAGAACATGGACCCTTCCCCGCTCAGGCCGGCGTCCTGGAAGATCTTGGGCCCGTAGTACAGGACGGCGTTCACGCCCATGAACTGGCCCAGGATGGCGATGGCGCTGCCCACGAGCACGGCTTTCAGGATGCCGGGCTCGCGGAGGGCCTTCCACTCCTCGCTCTTGTCCTGCCGCTGGCCGCGGATGGCGAGCCAGCGCGGGCTCTCCGGGATGAAGAAGATGAGCACGAGGAACAGCAGGTCCGGAATGGCTTCGCAGCCGAACATGCCCCGCCAGTACTCCTGGTTGAACATCCGGGTTCCGAGCTCCGTTCCCGTGGCGTCCGTCGCCGCCCCGCGCAGGATGAGGTAGTTCATCAGGTAAGCCAGCAGGAAGCCGATGGTGATGAAGAGCTGGTACAGGGACACGAGCGTCCCCCGCTTCTCGGCGGGAGCCACCTCGGAGATATAGATCGGGGAGACGATGGACACGACGCCGATGCCGAAGCCGCCGATCATCCGGTACACCACGAGCTGGGAGAAGTTCCCGCACACGGCGCAGCCGATGGCCGAGACGGAGAACATCAGGGCCGCGATGAACATCGTCTTCTTGCGGCCGAGGAAGTCGCTGAGCATGCCCGCGACCATCACGCCGATGATCGACCCGATGAGGGCGCAGCCCACGAACCAGCCTTCCAGGCCCGTGGACAGGCCGAACTGGGCCTTGACGATCTCCGTCGTGCCGGAGATCACGGCCGTGTCATAACCGAACAGGATACCGCCGATCGCCGCCACGAAGGACAGGAAGACGATGTATCCCAGGCTTCTTTCCTTGTTCGTCATAGTCCGAAGTACTCTTTATATCGGTCGTACAGATGGCCGGCCTGGAGGTAGGCCGACTGGGGGCTCATGAAGTGGGAGAACTCGAAGGTGATGGCCTTGTCGTAGCCGCAGCGCTTCGCCGCCTCCAGCTTGAGGCGGAGCTTGTCGAACTTCAGCGGGAAGAAGTGGATGGGCATGTCCCGGTCGAAGGTTTCGGCATTGGTCCAGCACTGCATGCCGTAGCGGTCCGCGAGCTTCTTGTTCACGCTGAAGAAGGCGTCCAGCTCGTCGTAGTCGATGTGCCCGTCCTGGAAGGCGCAGGCGTCGACATACTCGTGGATGCCGTCGAAGATCTCGTTCCATTCCTTCTCGTGCTGCTCCACGGAGACGGCCTGCTCCTTGGTGAGCTGGCCGCTGGCGGCGTCGACCGCCTTCTTGCCGTCGATCCACGGGGAGATGAAGGTGGGCAGGCCGCCGGAAATCTCCTTGCACTGGCGGCCCATCGTCCGGAAGGACTCGATGGCGCCCTTCGTGGCGCGGGAGATCTCGCCGGAGATGTACCAGCCGCCGAAGCTCTTGTACTTGCTTCCGTACCGCTCCCACACCTCGTCGATGACGAACTTGTTGGACTCCACCTCGTAGGACATGTCGCCGGTGTCCCAGTACTTGCCGGAGTCGTACAGGCCCAGCATGAACTTCATCCCGTGTTTCTCCGCCAGGCGGCAGAACATGTCGATGAGGTCCACGGAGGGCATGTAGCAGCCCTTCTTGAGCAGGTAGGGGGAGGGGTAGGTGATGAACTTCCGGTAGCCGCAGCGGATGTCGATGACCGTGTCGATGCCGATGGCCTTCATGTACCGGAAATCGCGGTCCCACTCCCGCTCGCCCCAGTTCTGGTGGGGGATGTCGTGGGAGATCTCGTCCAGGAACGTGCCGGTGATGGGCAGGCCCGCCCCCTTGGGCACGATCAGCTGGCTCTCGACGGACGGGTCCGGGTCGATGCCGTACTTGTCGCCCTGGGGCCCGCTTTTGCAGGCCGTGGCCAGCAGCGGCGCCGCGGCGGCCGCCAGCGCCCCTTTCTTGAGGAATTCTCGTCGGTTTTCCATATCTATCGGTTTAAGAGTCTGTGTTTGGCGAGGAGGCTGGCGCCCACGGCCCCGGCCTTGTTCCCGAGGCGGGACACCTTGATGACGGTGTCGTTGCTCACCAGGTTGAGGGACAGGCGGCTGACGGCGCCCAGCAGCGGCGGCATCAGGTACCGCTCCGTCACGCAGAGGCGGCCGCCGATGACCACCACGTCCGGGTTGAACAGGTTGATCAGGCCGGCGACGGCGCGGCCCAGCGTGCTTCCCACCTGCTCCACGCATTCGATGGCGGTCACGTCCTCCTTCTCCACGGCGTCCAGGATGTCGTTCAGGGTGATTTCCCGGCCCTCGGCGTAGGAAGCCGACAGGATGGACGGATGGCCTTTCGCGAGCTGCTCCCCGATGAGCCGGTGCAGGGCCAGGCCCGAGGCGCCGGTCTCCAGGCAGCCCACCTTGCCGCAGCGGCAGATCTGGTGGTTGTCCAGCAGGGGGAAATGGCCGATCTCGCCGGAGAAGCCGGATTTTCCCGCGAACAGTTTCCCGTCCAGGACCATCCCCATGCCCAGTCCCCAGCCCACGTTCAGGAAGAGGACCGTCCGGGCGTCGCCGGCGATGCCGCTCATATACTCGCCGAAGGCCATGCCCCGGGAGTCGTTCTCGATGAAGACCGGCCAGCCGAAACCCTCCTCCAGGATATCCCGGATGGGTTTTTCCTCGCTGATGTAATAGCTGTAGCTGTAGCCGGTCCGGTGATTGACGCGGCCGGTGAGGTTCACCCCGACACCGCGGACCGGTACCGGATCCAGGTGATACTTCCGCAGCTGTTTCTTCACGCAGGCGCACAGGCCCAGGACGGATTCTTCCGTGCCGGTCAGGGTGTAGGCGATCCCGTCCTGGAACTGGATGATCCGGCCGGTGAAATCCGTGACGGCCAGCGCGATCTCCTTCTGGCCCACCTCGACGCCCACGAAGACGCCTGCGCCGGGGTTGAGCCCGTACAGGCTCGGGCGGCGTCCGGCGGCCGATTCCTGCTTGCCCCAGTCGGAGAGGACGCCCGCCTGCTCCAGTTCGCCGACGATGCGGGTGATCTTGGGGATGCTGGTTCCCAGCTCGCGGGCCAGGTCCGCCAGGCTGAAGGTGTCCCCCTTTTCGCAGAGGGCGAGGATGGTTTTCTTCTCCGCCGCGTAGCGGCATTTCAGAAGGCTGTCCAGAAAATCTTCCATATCTGTCTGCAATCAAGGCAAAGATAAGCATATTCCGTTGTTTATCCAAGGGGCATCTTGCCGTTCTGTTAAAATTAGCTTTGAAGTTTTTAATAAATCGTTAAAAACCTTTGATTATTAATCTCAGTTTATTAAATTTGTCCCAACCCATTGGGGTCATCATGACTATTAACGATTGTCCTATGAAAGCAATTGACTTTGGAGCTATGGCCGCCCGCTATCGGAAAGAACTGTACGACAGCGTGTTGCCTTTCTGGCTGGACAAATCCCAGGACAAGGAGTACGGCGGGTATTTCACCTGTCTGAACCGGGATGGTTCCGTTTTCGACACCGACAAGTTCGTGTGGCTGCAGGGCCGCGAGATCTGGATGTTCGCGATGCTGTACAACCAGGTGGAGAAGAATCCGGCGTGGCTCGCCTGCGCGGAGCAGGGCGCCCGCTTCCTGGAAAAGTACGGCCACGACGGGAATTACGACTTCTATTTCTCGCTCACGCGCGAGGGAAAGCCCATCATCGCCCCCTACAACATCTTCTCCAACACCTTCGCCTGCATGGCCTTCGCCCAGCTGGCCGTCGCCACCGGCAACGGGCACTATGCCGATGTCGCCCGCAAGACCTTCCAGCGCATCCTGGACCGGCGTTCCAATCCGAAGGGCAAGTGGCTGAAGGCCGTCCCCGGCACCCGTCCGATGAAGGATTTCGCCCTGCCGATGATCATCTGCAACATGGCGCTGGAGATCGAGCCCATCATCGAGGACAAGTCCCTGCTGGACAAGACCATCGACGAGGCCCTGCACGAGGTGTTCGACGTCTTCTACCAGCCGGACCTGGGCGTGATGGTGGAGAACCTGGCCCCGGACGGCAGCCTCGTCGACTGCTTCGAAGGCCGCCGGATCAACCCCGGCCACGACCTGGAGGCCCTCTGGTTCATGATGAACCTGGGCATCCGCCTGCATCGGCAGGACATCATCGACAAGAGCATGGAGATCGCCCTCCGCGTCATCGACTACGGCTGGGACAAGGAGTACGGCGGCATCTTCTACTTCATGGACCGCAAGGGGTATCCCACCCAGGAACTGGAGTGGGACCAGAAGCTCTGGTGGGTGCACCTGGAAAGCGCCATCGCCATGATCAAGGGGTACCAGCTCACCGGCAACGAGAAGGCCCTCGAGTGGTTCCTGAAGCTGGACGACTACCTGTGGAAGAACTTCCGCGACCCCGAATACCCGGAGTGGTTCGGCTATCTGAACCGTCGCGGCGAGGTGCTGCTGCCGCTGAAGGGCGGCAAGTGGAAGGGCTGCTTCCACGTTCCCAGAGGCCTGTATCAGATCGGCACGATCCTGCAGGACATCGCTGACAGAAAGAATAACGCCTAATACTTGAATCGAATGAGATCCTTATCCCGTTTGCTGATCCTCCTCGTGGCCGCGCTCGCGCTCGGCCAGGGGACGGCCTTTGCGCAGAAGACCGCGCGGGGAACGGTGAAGGATGCCGACGGCAAGCCGCTGGCCGGCGTGACGGTGCTCGTCCAGGGCACGTCCACCGGCACGATGACGGGCGCCGACGGTTCCTGGTCCCTGTCCGTTCCCGACGGCGCCGTCCTGGAGTTCTCCTGCCTGGGCATGACCACCCAGACGCGTCCTTTCCAGGGCCAGTCCCGCCTGGACGTCACGATGACGGAGGACACCCTCTATCTGGAGGATGTCGTCGTCGTGGGCTATGGTACGGCCAAGAAGGAGACCCTGACGGCGGCCGTGTCCGCCATCAAGGGCGACGAGCTCCTGAAAGCGCCATCCACGAACGTGTCGCAGGTCCTCGCCGGCAAGCTGTCCGGCGTCTCCTCCGTCCAGGAGTCCGGCGAGCCGGGCCTGGACCAGGCCTCGCTCCGCATCCGCGGCTCCGTGTACGGGGTCGCCTATGTGGTGGACGGCTTCCCCGTGGACAACATCAATGACATCGACCCGGCCGACATCGAGAGCGTCTCGGTCCTCAAGGACGGCGCTTCCGCGGCGGTGTATGGCCTGCAGGCCGCCGGCGGCGTGATCATCATCACCACTCGCAAGGGCGACAAGGGCGACGCGCACATCACCTACAATGGCTCCGTGGGCGTGTCGATGAACGCGAATTTCCCGCGTTTCATGAACGGCCCCCAGTTCGCCTACTACTACAACCTGGCGCAGGAGATGGACCAGCTCGCGAGCGGCGCCATCGCCTCCGAAGAGGAGTACGAACCGTATTTCTCCCGCGCGGACGTGGAGGCGATGCTCAACGGCGATCCCGCCGACGGTTGGGACAACGTGGACTACATCAAGAAGGTCTTCGGCACCGGCATCACGAACAAGCACAACATCACCGTGCAGGGTGGCAACGACAAGTCCCGCTACTTCGTGTCCGGCGGTTTCCTGGGCCAGAAAGGCAACATCCAAGGATACAACTACAACCGCTATAACGTGCGCGCGAACATTGAGTCCCGCATCGCCCGGCATTTGGTCTTCAACGCCGGCTTGAGCGGCGTCGTGGGCCGCCGCCGCACGCCGCGCTTCCTGTCCGGCGGTTCGGACAGCGACGCCGGGTACGAGGTGGGCTGGTTCTCCATTGCGCACCAGGTCATCGGCATGTATCCGTTCCTGCCGGAGATGCACGACGGCTATTACACGGGCGCCATCGCCTCGAACCAGGTTTTCGCGAACAGTCCGCTGGCCGCCTTGAACCAGTCCGGCAACAAGCAGACCCGCAGCTTCAACGGCACCCTGACGACCGCCCTGACCTGGGAAATCCCCTGGGTGAAAGGACTGTCGCTCAAAGCGAGCGGCTCCTACGACTATCTGAGCTCCTATAACAAGAATCTGGACACACCCTACTATGTGGTGGTCCGCCGCCGGAACGAGGACGGTACCTGGGGCTGGACGGACCCGATGGTCGACGTCAATGGCGCCTCCGACGGCAACAAGGTGGGGGAGGGCTCCTACTATCAGCAGACGATGACCGGGCAGGCGAGCCTCAATTACGACGGCACGTTCGGCAAGCACGCCGTGGAGGCCCTGGTCCTCGCGGAAATCCGTGATTTCCAGACGAACAACCTCTCCGCCTACGTGAAGAACGTACCCTTCGCCCTGCTGCCCGAACTGGGGAACGGAACCCCCACGGCTTCGCCCGTGATGGGCTCCAGCAACGCTTCCCGCAGCGCCGGCTACGTGGGCCGCGTCCGGTACAACTACGACGAGAAGTACCTGGCCGAATTCACCGGCCGCTACGACGGCTCCTACAAGTTCGCCGGGATGGCGAAGACCCGCTGGGGCTTCTTCCCGTCGGCCTCCCTCGGCTGGGTCCTGTCCAAGGAATCCTTCCTGCAGTCGGCCTCCGCCCTGGACAACCTGAAGGTCCGCGCCAGCGTGGGCCTGCTGGGCAACGACGGCGTGAGCCCGTACATGTTCCTGAGCAAGTACGCCCTGGGAACGAAGGTGGTCTATCCGGGCGCGGCGGCCGTCCCTTCCTACTATACCTCCGGCATCCCGAACAAGGACCTGACCTGGGAAAAGACCCTGTCCTACAACGTGGGCCTGGATTTCTCCCTGTGGGACGGCCTCCTGGGCGGCGAGATCGACGGGTTCTACAACTACACGTACGACATTCTCTCCTGGAACGGCGGCGGCCATCCGGATTCGATGGGCGGCTACTTCCCGACCTATGTGAACAAGAACGCCATCGACGCCAAGGGTATCGACGTCCTCCTGACGCACCGCAACCGGTTCAACCTGGGCGGAAAGCCCTTCTTCTATGAACTGGGCGGGACGGTGACCTATTCCAAGACCCGCTGGATCAAGTACAACGACGAGCCGAACATCCCGAGTTGGCAGAAGGTCACCGGGACTACCTACGGCTCCCATTGGGGCTGGCTGGCGGAGGGACTGTACCGGAGCGAGGAGGAAATCGACCATTCCGCCTGGTACGGCACGCGCCCGAATGTGGGCGACATCAAGTACAAGGACCTGAACGGCGACGGAGAGATCAGCTGGCAGGACCGTGGCATCTTCGGGAAGAGCAACCGGCCGGAACTGACCTTCGGCCTGAACGTGAACCTGGGCTGGAACGGCTTCGACATGAACCTCCAGTTCACCGGCGGCGCCCTGTTCCAGGTGTCCATGACCGGCACCTACTTCAACGAGAACGACGACGACACCATCTGGACCAAGACCTTCAAGGAAGGCGCAAACTCGCCGCTCTTCCTCATCGAGAACGCCTACAGCCTGGACAACCCGGACGGCACGTTCCCGCGCCTGACCCTCGGCACGACGGGCCACGGCGGCGACAACGGCCTGAGTTCCAGCTTCTGGTGGCGGGACGGCAAGTATGTCCGTCTCAAGACGGCCCAGCTGGGCTATACGCTCCCGCAAACCTTCACCCGCCGTTTCGGCGTGGAGAGCCTCCGCATCTTCGTGGAAGGCAACAACCTGTTCACCCTGGATGGCCTGCCGGAAGGCATCGACCCGGAATCCCCGGGCGTGAACAACGGCTACTATCCGCAGCAGCGGAACATCCTGGGCGGTATCTCCCTCACTCTTTAAACCGGGAAGCCTTATGAAAAAGATTCTCATTGCCCTTTCTCTCGCGGGTGTCCTGACCGCCTGCAACGGTTTCCTGGACATGACGCCCACCGACAGCATCTCCGACAAGGTGATGTGGGCCGACACCCAGAGCGCCGAGTACGCCGTCAATTCCATCTACTCCTACGCGTATGACATCTTCGCGGCCTGGCCTTCCAGCGTGGGCATGACCGAGGCCTTCACGGACCAGTTCAAGTACGGGTCCTATGTCAATTTCGCGATGTGCCTGATTCCCAGCCAGGTGGCCTACGGCGGAACGAACCTGACGAACAGTTTCGTGAGCGTCTACCTTGGGTGCTGGGGCTCCCTGTACGATGCGGTCCGCCGGACCAACGAGGCCATCTCGAATCTCAAGACCCTCGGAAACAACCTGCCGGAGGCGGACCAGACCCGCCTGCTGGGCGAACTCCGCCTGATGCGCGGCTGGCTGTATTTCGAGTTGGTGAAACGCTACAAGGAAGTCATCCTCTATGATGAGGACCTCACGCAGATCAAGGTGGAGAAAGCCCTTTCCTCCGAGGCTGATGGCTGGAACTTCATCTGGAACGACCTGGACTTCGCGGCGCAGAACCTGCCGGAGAAGGCCGCTGCGAAAGGCCGGCTGGACAAGGGCGTCGCACTGGCCCTGATCACCCGCGCGATGCTCTACGCCGGCGAAAACGACAAGGTGGTCGCGGCTGCCGACGAACTCGCCGGGCTGGGATACGCCCTGATGCCCGACTACGGAAACGCTTTCACCGTTCCCGTGACGGCGGGCAACACGGAAACCATCCTCCAATACAGTTTCTCCTACGCCGACGGCGTCACGCACGACTTCGATTTCTACTATACTCCGGGCGGCGACTACAAGCTCGTCGGCCAGCAGGGCGGCGGCTACGGCACGCCTACGCAGGAGATGGTGGAGAGCTATGAACTGGCCGAAGGCGGCTTCCCGGACTGGTCTCCCTGGCACGGCGAGACCCTTGCCCAACCGCCGTACGAGCGGCTGGAGCCGCGATTCAAGGCGACCATCCTGTACAACGGCGCCCCCTGGAAGGGACGTACCATCGAGCCGTTCATCGGCGGGACCGACGGCTGGTGCCAGTGGAACAAGGAACCCAAGCCGGAGGGCCGGACCACCACCGGCTACTACCTCCGCAAGTTCGTCGACGAGACCCACAACCTGGCCGACCGCAGCCAGAGCGTCCAGCATTTCGTGCTGATCCGCTATGCCGAGGTGCTCCTGAACAAGGCTGAGGCCTGCTACCGCAAAGGCGACACGGAAGGCGCCAACGCCGCCGTCCGGGCCATCCGCAGCCGCGTGGGCCTTCCCTACACGGCCAAGAGCGGCGACGCCCTGTGGAAGGCGATCCGCCAGGAACGCCGGGTGGAACTCGCCTTCGAGGACCACTGGTACTGGGATCTCCGCCGATGGAAGGAGGCGGCCGAGGACTGGCCTGTCGGCCTGAACAACTACCAGGTCCACGGCCTCAAGATCGAGTCCACCGCCGTCGCCGGCCAGTACAAGTATACGTACGTCTCGGTCGACGACAAGGACCGCAACTTCCCGGCCAAGATGTACCGGTTCCCGCTTCCCGACGGCGAACTGAACTCGAATCCGCTTGTCAATCAATACCCTGAATGGAACTAGCCATGAAAAAGAGCGTCATCTTTCTGATTGCGGCCGTTGTCATGGCGGCCTGCCACCAGCCGGAATTCGTGGAGCCCACGGCCGACCGGCAGGGGATCACGTCCCTCGCGGCGTATTTCGCCTTCGGTCCTTTCGAAGGGCAGGAAATGGGCCGGCTGGAGATCTCCGATCCCGCCGTGGACCGGTATGAGATTCCCATTCCGTGGTATTTCCCCGAATCCTCCGACGACATCACCACGCCCTATATGACGAAGGTCCGGGTGCGCGCCTCCCTGCAGCCCAACTGCAAGATCGACCCGCCCCTGACGGTGCTGGACCTGACCGAAGAGAACCATTTCTCCTACACCGACGCGACCGGCGAGAGCCACGGCATCATCATCACCGGCAAGCGGGTGAAGTCCAACAAGTGCGAGATCGTCACCTTCGCGCTCAAGCAGCCGCAGCTGAGCGGCATGGTGGACAAGACCGCCCGCAAGGTGTCCCTCATCACGGCCAAGGACCTGTCCATGGCCGAGGCGACCGTCACCCTGTCGGCCCATGCCACCATCTCCCCGGACCCGGGCGAGCCGCACAACTACAACGAAGGCTTCACCTTCACCGTGACGGCCGATGACGGCGTGACCAAGGCGGAGTACCTGGTCATCAAGAATATCCCTGAAAAGATCGACTACGGCGTGAATGCCACCAGCGCCGAGACGCTGTTCAACCTGGATCCGTCCTCCGGCATGGGCCTTCCGGGATACCAGGCCGTGGCGAACGTGTCCATGGGCGTGATCGATTCCGACCTGATCGTCAATGTGGGCGACGGCTCCACGCCGCGCTATTACAACAAGATCGTGGGCACGTACGGCGGCCAGATCAAGATCGGAAGCGCCGTCCCGACCGGCGCCATCGCCTCCGACGAGAAGGACCACCTGCTGATCTGCAACCTCGCCGAGACGGGTGAGCAGTTCACTATCTGGAAGACTTCCTCCGTGAAGGAAGCCCCGGTGGAACTCCTCTCCTTCAAGAACGAAGAGGACATCCAGCTGGGCCTGGAGATGAAGGTCATCGGCGACATCGAAGGCGAGGCCTCCATCTCGGTCACCTATCCGGGCCTCGCGGGCGTCACGCAGAGCGGCCGCTTCCGCTCCATCCACATCGTGGGCGGGGAAGTGGTCTCCAACGAGCTCAAGGACGTCAGCGGCACCGGCTTCCTGTGGGGGCCCGGCGCTTCCGGCAGCACCTGCGTCCCGGCGGCTTCGGCGCAGAACGACGCCGGCTGGTACAGCTGCGCGTATTCCGACAACCTCCTGACCTGGTTCAAGCCCGACCTGACCATCGGCAAGCAGCTGAACGGCTATGGCGACGGTACGGACGATGTCCAGGGCGGCGGAACGTACGTGGACAGCAACACGTCCCCGAACAACCTGGATACCAAGGGCTTCAACAACGCCCGCTACCTGGCGCTGTTCGTGTCCAACCACTTCCCGAAGTGGTGGCCGGGCCCGCAGCTGTATGTGTATGACATCACGGGCGGCTCGCTCCAGGGCGACAACATCTGGAACAGCCCGGGTCTGGTGTTCTCCAGACCGTTCATGTACAACCTGCAGTACAACACGGGCGGCCACGACGGGAACGGCGCCTGCGGCGACGTGATCCTGGCCCCTTCCGCCGACGGCTACATGCTGTATATCTACTACTACGACCATTACTCCCAGATGCTGGGTGGCTTCAGCCTGGATTGCATCAAGCGATGAAAAGTTTCGGACTCATACTGACGGTCCTCCTGGCGGTCTCCTGCAACGGGACCGCCGGGACGGACATGCCTGAATGGCGCTGGCAGGACAAGGAAAAGCCCGCCTTCGTGGAACCGCACCCTGCCATCGTGGCCCTGGGATGGTCCAATGTGACGGACGGCTATTCCACCCTGCCCGAGGGCGTGGACATCTACCGTTCTCCCGAAACGATCGGCGGAAACAAGGTGATCGCCTACATCGCCGTGGCGGACCTCTCCAAGGTCGCCTGGGATGTCCGGAGCATCGACGACCCCACCATCCAGGGGACTTCGGATCCGCTGAAGACGCCGGCCCAGTACTACCAGGAAACGGCTGCGCCGGTCATCGTGAACGGCGGCTATTTCTTCGTCGAGGGCGGCAAGCGCTACAATGCCAGCGTCGCCGTGAGCGGCGGCCGCGCCTATGGCGTGAACCTCAATTACGCCTCGAAGGACTGGGTGACGATGTATTATCCCACGCGCGGTGTCTTCTACGAGAAGGACGGCGCCTGCGCCACGGGATGGACCTACTGGAGCGGGGGAGCCAAGCATTACCTGTACGACGTTCCCGCCGCCAATTCCTGGTCGAAGGATCCGCTGCAGATTCCCGATGCCAACTTCCCGGCGAAAGCCGCCGATTTCGCGCCGCAGACCGCCATCGGCGGCGGCCCCGTGCTGCTCAAGGGCGGAAAGGTGGAGAACACCTGGGAGGCCGAGATGTTCTATGGCGGCGGAGCCGACGACAAGATGCCGGAGGCCCGGCATCCCCGGACGGCCGTCGGCGCGACGAAAGACGGCCTGCTCATCCTCTTTGTCTGTGAAGGACGCGGGATGACGGACGGCGTCGCGGGGATGACCTTCGCGGAGGAAGCGGCGGTCCTGCAGTCCCTGGGCTGCGTCGACGCCCTGAATCTGGACGGCGGCGGCTCCAGCTGCCTGCTGGTGGAAGGAAAGGAAACCATCAAGGTGTCGGACGGCTCCCAGCGCGCCGTCGGCTCCGTAATTCTCTTGAAAAAGCGATGAGAAAGGTTTGGTACATCCTGGGCGCTTTCCTGCTCCTCGCCGCCTGCACCCCGGAGGAAACGGGGTACAAATGGCGCGATGAGTGGGATCAGGGGACGCCCGGCGGCGGGGGAGGCGGCGGTGAGACGCCCGGCCTTCCCGACATCAAGGGCAAGCCGCGCTATGTCTGGGTGGACGCCGCCGCGAATTTCTCTTACTATGCCAATGACGCCGCCTACATCACCGAGGACTGCAAGCGCATCGCCGCGATGGGCTTCACGGATCTCGTCGTGGACGTCCGTCCCACGAGCGGCGACGTCCTGTTCAACTCGACCGTGGCTCCGCCGTGCCTGAAATGCGCCGCGTGGGTGAACGGGCGCTACCGCTGGGTGGAGCGCACGGCGACTTTCGACTATCTCGCCACCTTCATCCAGGCGGGCCATGCGGCCGGCCTCCGCGTGAATGCCGGCATCAATACGATGGTGGGCGGCTACCATTCCTCCATCGGCGACGTGGGCATGCTCTATGACCATCCGGAACGGAAATCCTGGGGCGCGGTGGACAATCTCGCCGCCGGCCTCACGAACACGATGGACGACGCCGACACCGGCCCCCGCTTCCTGGACCCGGCCAACGCCGAGGTACAGGAGTTCCTGCTGACGATGCTGGGCGAACTGGCTGCCTATGAGGGACTCGACGGCATCGTCCTGGACCGTTGCCGCTACGATGACTACAGCCTGGACGCCGGCTATACCGAAGCGGCCAAGGAGGCTTTCACGACCTATCTGGGCGACGAACCGTCCGCCTGGCCGGTGATGCCGAAGGGACAGGCCTATGTTTCGTCCAATCCGTCCACGCTCCAGCGCAACTGGCTCACTTTCCGCTGCAAGGTCATCCATGATTTCATCGCCCGGGCGGCGGCCAAGGTCCACGAAGTGAACAAGGACGTCCGTTTCGGCGTGTACGTGGGAGCCTGGTTCTCGGAGTACTACCAGAGCGGTGTCAACTGGACCAGCGAGAAATACGATCTCAAGAAGAACGAGTCCACCTACAAGTGGGTTCCCGCGAACTACCAGAAGACCGGCTTCGCCGACCTGCTGGACTTCATCTTCCTGGGCGCCTACGCCGGAACCGGCAGCATCCACGGCAGCGGTGAATGGACGATGGAAGGGTTCGCAAAGCTCGGGGCCAAGCGCCTGTGCGGCGTGGTGCCCTTCGCCGCCGGCCCGGACATCGGCAACGCCACCGGCTTCGAGAACGGCAAGCAGGAAGCCCTCCTTCCGGACATCGTGTCGACGATGCTCGGCGCCTGCGACGGCGGGATGTTCATCTTCGACCTCTGCCATATCCGGATGTTCGACTACTGGAACGCCTTCCAGACGAGCATCGACGCTTATTTGAAAACACTTTAACTTTTAATCCATCCTACTATGAAAAGATTCCTTTTGATTGTCTCCGTGCTGGTGGCGGCCTGCGCCGTCTCCTGCAAGAAAGAAACGAAGGTGGAGGATGCCGTGACCATCAAGACCGACGAGCAGGTCGTTCCTGTGGAAGGCGGCGTGCTTTCCATCGCGATCAACTCCACGGTGCCCTGGACCGCCAAGGCTTCCGAATCCTGGGTGACCCTCTCTCCCTCCAGTGGTCAGGCGGGGGACGCGACCGTCAAGGCCTCCGTCCTCAAGAACGACACCAATGACAGCCGTACGGCGACCGTGACCTTCACGGCCGGCACCAAGACGGCTACGTACTCGATTGTCCAGGACCAGCTCAATGCCCTGAACATCGCCCAGACCGAATATGAGGTTCCTGCGGAAGGCGGAACCGTGGAGGTGAAAGTCAGCGCCAATGTGGACTATCAGGTCCTCATTCCCGAAGCGGTCGACTGGGTGCAGAATGCCACCACTCGAGGCCTGACCGAGAGCACGGTCGTCCTCAAGGTCGCCCCTACCCCGGAAGTCGAGGCGCGTACGGCCAACATCACCATCTCGGACGGAACCCTTTCTTCGACGGTGAAGATCACCCAGGCCCCGTTTGTCCCCTTCTTTGACTATGCAGGTGACTGGGCTGGTCTTCAGTGGAGCTTCTATGACGGTACCGGTCCTACGGTGATTCCTCAGGAAGGTGCCGACATCACCATCGATGTCAGTACCAATCTGGAGTGGAGAGCCTTCTTCTCCGTCTGGGACAATGACCAGGGTGCCATGGTCGATTCCTGGGATCTGGGCTGGGCGAAGCTGTCCTACACCGAAAATCAGATCCATCTGGTGATCGAGGCCAACGACACGTATGTGCCCCGTGAGAACTACTTGTATGCGGAGTGCATGATCAACGGTGCGGTCTCCGGTGAATATGGCGGCCTGGGCTGGTTCAAGCAGGACGGTCTCGTTCCCGCTGCCGGCGTCAGCGTCCTCTGGACCAAACTGCTCAGCGAAGTCGGCGTTCCTGCCGCCCCGTATCACCGTCTGGCCTACAAGACCGCCGGCGGCGACGCCCTGCTCGTTTCCGACGGAAGCAAGGTCCATGTCCTCAATCCGGCTGACGGCGCTTATTGGAAAGCCATCGAGTGGCCGGGCATCACTCCTACCTCCATCTGCAGCGATGATGCCGGCAATGTCATTGTGGCTCCGGACTATCCGTTCAATGCCGGTACGACCTATACGGTCTACTACACGACGAACGTCAATGAGACCCCGGTGAAACTGTTCGAGCATACGGCCGACTTCGATGGCACGATCGGCGGATGGCGTGTCCGGGGTGACATCACCAACCGCGCCGTAGTGACCGGTTTCGTCGGCGGTTCCCGTTACTGGGCCGGTTGGGAAATCGACAAGCTGGAGGTTTCCCTGGACAATTACTACAATGTCAATGGCCAGACCCGGGGGCCCATCAACGGGACGAACGATTCCTGGAGCCCTGAGGCCGGTGCGGTGATGTCTGTCGGCCCTCGCCTGAATGAGGGTATCGTCTATCGTGCTTATGACGGTCTTCAGAACCTGTATTTCCTGAAAGATGCCTACACCCCCGCCTGGCAGACACCGTACGACTGGAAGATGATTTCTGAAGCGGGCGCCGGCGGAAACGAATGCCAGAACAACCTCGACATCATCGATTACCAGGGACGTAGAATCATGGCTTATACGCAGGGCCTGTATTGGGGTTACGGCGGAAATGCCAGTGTTTACGTGCTCGATGTTACGAATCCCGAGGCCTGTGAAGTGCTCGCAATCCTCGATGGAAGCGAACTTGCCGGCGTGGAGAGCTACGTAGTTGGCGAGGATTACGGCTGGGCGACGCTGAACGCCTATGTCAGTGCCGACGTCAAGCTGCATGTCGATCCTGAGCTGGGCCTGGTCTGCTATGTAGTCAACAGTACGATGGAGAGCATCTCCAAGTTGCTGATTTCCTTCTGATGCGATTCAGACTTCTGATTGCAGGGGTGCTGGCTCTCCTTCTGGGAGCCTGCGCCCCTGTTTCGAAAGAAAAGCCCCGCTTCCTCTGGATTGACGCTGCGGCGAATTTCCGGAGTTACGGGAACGATGCCGATTCCATCGGCCGGGACTGCCGGCGGATCGCGGAAATGGGCTTCACGGACATCGTCGTGGATGTCCGGCCCACCAGCGGGGACGTGCTGTTCGCTTCCTCCGTGGCCCCCGCGCTGCGCAAGGTGCCCGGCTGGGTCGGGAACGGCTGGGGCTTCCGCGAGCGGACGGCGGACTTCGACTATCTCCAGGCGTTCATCGACGCGGGCCATGCGGCCGGGCTCAAGGTCCATGCCGGGGTCAATGTGATGGTGGGCGGCTGGAAGGCCCCCGGTCTCGAACTCGGGATGGTCTATGACCGGCCGGAGCGGCAGGAATGGTGCGCCGTGGATTATCGGGCTGATGGCCGGCTCGTCAACCATGCCCTGGACACGGCGACCGTGGGCGGCCGTTTCCTGGACCCGGCGAATCCCGAGGTGCAGGCGTTCGCCCTGGATATGCTGGCGGAACTCGCCGCGTACAAGGAGCTGGACGGCATAGTGATGGACCGCTGCCGCTACGACGACTATGCGATGGATGCGGGGTATACGGAGGCGGGTCGCCGGGCTTTTTCCGCCTTCCTGGGGCGGGAGCCGGAGCGCTGGCCCGTCTTCCCGGAGCCGGGGCACATCTTCCTGGACAAGGAACCTGACGCGCTGGAGACCGCGTGGCTGACGTTCCGGTGCCAGGTCATCCGCGATTTCGTGGCCAAGGCCGCGGAGCGGGTGCATTCCGTGCATCCGGACCTCCGTTTCGGTGTCTATGTAGGCGCTTGGTTCTCAGAGTATTACCGCAGCGGTGTCAATTGGACCAGCCCGTCCTACGACCTGGCGAAGGAGGAACCGACCTATGCCTG
>JAEEGG010014321.1_pt1 | contig 16799 bp, 19 predicted proteins | sample 9134161 | NCBI WGS metagenome assembly JAEEGG01 (sample SAMN16246543, study PRJNA631951) | gut metagenome | biome: gut microbiome; feature: rumen; material: CR-attached | host: Bos | place: Iran: Karaj | collected 2018-10 | reverse complement strand
ACTAAAACTGCCACAATAAGTGCGCTTAAATATTCAATTCTGCCGTGACCTAACGGATGCTGTTTGTCAGGCTGCTTTGAGGCAAGACTTATTCCGATTATTGTAACAATGGACGAAAGGCTGTCTGATACATTATTCACACCGTCTAAAATAAATGCAATTGAATTTGAAAAAATACCTGCAGTGAATTTAAAGGCTGCAAGTATAAGGTTTGCCGCAATACCTAAAATACTTGTTTTGATTATTACAGAGTTTCTGTTCTGAGAGAGATTTTTTGTATCTGAATGTTTTTTTGTTTCTTCCATAACTGTTAATCCTTTAGTGTATTGTTATGAATATCATTGATTTTTGCAATTGTTTTCTTATTTTTAAGATAAAAAGTAATATCATTTTTTTATTAGAAAAGATAAACCGTTTTTTTGACCCTTTTTAACTTTAGGAGTAAAATAAAAAATTAAGGAGTAAATTGAATGAAGCTTAAATTTAGAATCCGGTCTGTATTTGTAAAACTTGCTGCCCCGATTGTTGCTTTTTTAATTATTGCTGCCGCAGTTCTGATTGTTATCACTTCTACTGTAGTTCAGGATCAGATGTTTGCTGTCATTAAGGATAATGTTTCTAATGATAAATATATTGTAGAAGATTTAATAAATGAGGAAGTTGTTTACACCGAATGTGTTGCAGAATATCTTTCAAATCTTACTACAGGTCTTTTTACAAGCGGCTCAGAAGATGCTGTAAATGAAGTTTGCCAGATGGCTGCTGATTCCCTTGACCTTGAATTTATTGCAGTTTATGACAAACACGGAAATCTGATTTCATCTCCGGAACTTGCAGAAGATGCTTCCGTTACAGAAGAAGTTCAGGCTGCTCTTGAAGGTAAAAAAAGTTCAAAGATGAAGCTGACTGATGACAATCTTTTTGTTGCAGACAGCTGTTTCCCTGTAAAAATAAATGAATCTGTTTTCGGCGCTGTCGAAGTAAAAACAGATTTGACAGATTCTTCTTTTATGGACCGTATGCCTGAAAATGTCGGCTGTCATTTTGCAATCATTAAAGATAAAGAAGTAATTGCTTCAACCTCAAAAGCGATCCTTGGTACAGAGATTCCTGATGAAGTTTACAGTACTCTTTCAAATGGAAAAGCCTGGACCGGACGAACTAATGTAGGCGGTGCAAATTATATTGGACAGTACTGGAATTATAAAAAACTGCCAGGCTGCCGTCTTTTAGTTGCAGAAAGTGCAGTCGGAGTTCATAAGACAATTTCAAGCATCAGGGGAACTTTTATTAAGGTTCAGATTCTTGTAAATATTTTAGTCCTTATAATCATTACCGGTGTAATTTTCATCGTAATCTACAGACCTTTAAAGAGAACAAATGACGCAATTAACGGCCTTTCAAGCGGCGATGCGGACCTTACTTACCGTCTTCCTGAGCATGGAGGTGATGAACTTCAGGATCTTTCTTCAGGAGTAAACCGCTTTGTTGAAATGCTTCAGAATTTAATGCTTGATATGCGTAACCATGCCGTGCAGATTAATCAGATTGTTCATGATTTAGGAGCGAGCTCACAGGAAACTGCCAGTGCAACTGCTGAAATTATGGCAAACATTGAATCAGTAAAAAATCAGTCTACAACTCAGGTAACTGCCGTTCAGAATACAAATGATATTATTACAAAATCTAATGATTCAATGAAAAAGCTTAAGGAAAATATCCTTGCCCAGACTTCAGACATTACAGAATCTTCTGCTGCAATTGAGGAAATGATTGGTAATATTCATTCTGTTTCTGAATCTGCAGGAAAAATGTCATCTTCATTCAGTGAGCTTGAAAAACTTATTCGTCAGGGTGCAGAAACTGTAAAGGCCTGCTCAGAAGTAATTAAGCTTGTAGAAGAAAAGTCTCAGGTTCTTACTGAAGCAAATAATACGATTAAATCAATTTCTGCCCAGACAAACCTTCTTGCCATGAATGCGATGATTGAGTCAGCTCACGCAGGAGAAGCAGGAAAGGGCTTTGCTGTCGTTGCAGATGAAATCCGTAAGCTTGCTGAAAACTCAAGCTCACAGGCAAAAGCAATTGATGAAAATATTGTTGCAATTACAGATTTGATTAATGAAGGCGGACGCCTTGCTGATATTTCACAGGAAAGCTTTAATCACATTGATAATCAGGTAAATGTAGTTGAACCTCTGGTAATTCAGATTTCAAACGCAATGGAAGAACAGACAAGTGGTTCTTCTCAGATTCTTGAATCCCTGAATAATATGAAGGATGAATCTCTGCTGGTTGATGACAGTTCAAATATCCTTTCGGATGGTATTGACGGCATTGGAAGCGATATGTCTTCGGTTAACCAGATATCCCAGACTGTAATGGGCAGTATGGATGAAATGGCTGCAGGTTCACAGCAGATAAGTCAGGCAACTCAGATGGTAAGTGAGCTTGCCTTACAGACAAAAGAGGCAATGGATACAATTAATGCCTTGATTGCAAAGTTCAAGGTGCAGGACTAAGCTTAATTTATCTGCTATAATTTTAGTATGAAAAAAATATTCCTCTTAATCAGCGCTGTAGTGCCGGTGCTATGTTTTTCATGTTCAAAACAATCTGACATGGAACTTAAAAATGCAGCGGTAAAAGAATTTGTAAGTTCTTTAAGTGAAAGCGAAAGAGTATCCCAGCTTTTTTTAGTAAATATTGAAGGGAATAGAGAGTTTATTCCGGTAGAAACCACAGCCTGTATTTATGATGACAGAGTGAAGAATGAACCTTTACTTGCAGGCGGCTGTCTTTTTTTCAGCTACAATATTGCTTCTTCGAAGTCTCAGATAAAAGATTTTGTTTCTTCGATTAACAGTTTTTATATTAAAAATAATAAAATCCCTCCTTTTCTTGCGCTGGACCAGGAAGGAGGCTCCGTGAACCGTCTCCGTGGAATTACGGAAAACTTTCCATCTGCAAAATATATTGCTGATAATCTTAGTATTGATGAAGCGGCCTCTCTTTATGAGCGTCAGGCAAAGGCTGTACGGGAGCTTGGTTTTACAATGAATCTTGCACCCGTTGTTGAAGTCGAAACAGAAGAAAATGCTGATTTTTTAGATACACGTTCATTTGGAAATCTTGAAAAAGTCCTGTCTTATGCGGGGGCAGAAATTAAGGCCTTTGAAAACAGCGGAACTGGTACAGTTTTAAAGCATTTTCCGGGTAATACAAACACAGATCCTCATACAGGGCTTCCTGAAATAAGGGTGAGTTCAGAAAAACTTGAGAATGAACTTGCTGCTCCTTTTAAGTCACTGCTTCCTTTTTCCTCTGCGGTTTTAATGAGTCATGCAAGAATTACACTTTCTGATCAGGGGTCAAAAGCTTATAAAATTCCTGAGGGAGAGGAGAGAATTCCTTCCTGCCTTTCTTCTTACTGGGTGACTGATGTTTTAAGAAATAAATTCGGTTTTGAAGGACTTATTTTTAGCGATGATATTTTTATGGGAGCGCTTCAGGATAATGGTTTTCCGCCTGAAGATGCTGCAGTTCAGGCTGTTGAAGCTGGTATTGATGTGATTATGCTCAGTGAAAAACGCTTTGGTAGTGTGGCAAAAATTCTCCTCGAAAAAGCTCATCTTTCCAGGGAGTTTTCAGAAAAAATTAACCGTGCTGCAGAACGTGTAATCTGGTTTAAGATTTCAAAAGGACTTTTAACGCTTGAAAAAAACGGTTTACCTTCACAAAAGACAAAGACAGAAGGCTATATTGTAAAAGTAAGTGAGGGACTTTAATGAAGCAGAAAGACAGGGCTGAAAAACTTACGGGAGAGACCGGCTTTGAACAGTATTATTCTTCCCTCTGTAAAGAAAGGTGGCCTGAATTAAAAAAAGCCCTGCTTGAGCCGACAGTGAGTGCAGAGTACAGGGCGGGCGGAAAAGAAAGTTATTTTCTTGATACTGCTTCAATCCGGGCCGCAGTCAGCCTGCCGCTTTCCGGGGCAGCTTCAATTTTAGATATGTGTGCTGCTCCCGGAGGAAAGACAGTTGTTATTTCTTCTTTAATGGATGAGTCAGCATGTCTTCTTTCAAATGAGCGCTCTCCTGACAGAAAACTCCGCCTTTCTCATACTGTTCAGAACTGTCTTCCTGAAAGTATTCAGGAAAAAATAACTGTAATCTGTAAGGACGGTGCAGTTTTGTGCCTTTCCAAAAACAACAGGTTTGACAGAATTCTTCTTGATGCTCCGTGTTCGTCTGAGAGGCATGTGCTTTCTTCGCCTGATTATTTAAAAGACTGGTCCCCCAAAAGAATTAAATCCCTTTCGATGTCACAGTGGGCGTTGTTGTCTTCTGCCTGGAGAATGCTTAATCCGGGCGGTTATATGGTTTATTCAACCTGTGCGCTTACTGATGAAGAAAATGACAGGGTAGTGGAAAAACTTTTTAAGAAATTTGATGATGTTCAGGTTTTAAATCCAAAAATCAGCGCAGATGTAAGTGTTTTCTGCAGTGCTTCTCTTCCTGAAGGTGAAAAAACTCAGTACGGCTGTCATATTCTTCCTGATAAGGCGGGCGGGGCGGGACCTCTTTATTTTTCACTTCTGTATAAAAGGAACACAGAGAAAAACTAACAAAACTGTTATGGAAGATTTACAATAAATGTGTTAAAATTAAAAACATCTACAACAACAGTTTTGTTAGGAAGAATTGTTTAAATGAAATCAACAGCGCGTGAACAGAAACTTCAGAAACTCATTGAGATGGAACACATGCTTGGAGAAATCCAGGATCTTGATGTTCTTCTTGAGAAAATCCTTGGCGAAGCCCGCAGGATTGTAAATGCTGATGCAGGATCAATTTATGTCGTTGAAGATGATAATTTAAAGATAAAGCATGCCCAGAATGACAGCCAGGTAAGAAAACTCCCTGCAGGTTCTAAGCTGCCATATGTTGCTTTTTCATTCCCGATTACAAAAAAATCGATTGCAGGTTACTGCGTAGTTTCCGGTGAAGCCGTTAACATTCCGGACTGCTACAATATCCCGAAAGAAATGCCTTACTCCTTTAATTCGGGGTCAGATTTAACAACTGGCTATAAAACAGTTTCAATGATTTGTATTCCGTTGAAAATGGCTAACGGCCGCATTCTCGGAGTTATTCAGATTATAAATGCGCTTAATAAAAATAATGAGCCTGTTCCGTTTGATGAAGATGCGCAGCTTTATCTTACTCATTTTGCAGGAAACGCAACTCAGGCTCTTGAACATGCTTACCTTACTTCAAACATGATTAAACGCATGCAGAGAATGGCTCAGTACCGTGATCCTAAAGAAACCTTCCAGCATGTTGAGCGTGTTTCTTCTTTCTCGCTTGAAATCTATGACCGCTGGGCATTAAACAATAATATTCCTCCTGAAGAACAGATGAAATTTCGTGATAACCTCAAGATTGCTGCTAAATGTCATGATTTTGGAAAAATCGGTGTTTCAGATGTTATCCTTAAAAAGTCCAGCCCTCGTCTTACTGAAGATGAGCGCGATGTAATGAAAGGACACACCTGTGTTGGTGCACTTTTATTTACAGAACCTGAATCAGCTCTTGATGTTATGTGCCGTGATGTAACGCTCCATCATCATGAATGGTTTGACGGTGGTCCTAAAGGATATCCTGGAAAGCTTGATTTTACAAAGTATGAACCGGGTGATCCTGTTCCTCAGGCACAGCCTCTTCACGGGGAAGAAATTCCTCTTTCTGCCCGTATTGTAGCACTTGCCGATGTTTTTGATGCTTTAAGTCATAAACGTGCCTATAAAAGTGCCTGGTCAGTTGAAGATTCTTTTCAGGAAATTGAAAATCTTTCCGGAACTCAGTTTGATCCGGAGATTGTAAAGGCCTTCATGCAGGTGAAGGACCGTATTGAAGCAATTAATGCTGCCTGGGAAACTCAGGAAACATCAGGCGAATAAAGTTTTTTTTAGTTTTCCCGTTTTTTTGAAAAAGTTTCAGTTACAATCTTCTGGCTGACAGTCCTTTCAAAGGTATCAGCAAATTTTTTAAATTCTTTTGGACCGTAACTTTTTTTACCGCCGCCGCCAAGTCCCAGTTCTGCAAGATTCAAGTTAAAATTTCTTTCGCTCAGCCGTTCTTTTATGTTGTCTTTTGTAAATATTGTGCCGCGGTCGTTCATTACAGGAATGTTTTTTTCTACAAGTCTGGCCGCAAAAGGAATATCTCTTGTGATTACAAGGTCATTTTGTGCTGCGTTTTCAAGAATGAAATTATCTGCAGCGCCTTCGGTTTTAGCGCATATATGCATTGTGAAGTTCGGGTTGTTTTTAGGAATTGAAATTTCATGATTTGCTGCAAAATGTATGTTTAAATCTTTTGCTTTTGCAGTGTCTATCACCAGATTTTTGACGGGGAGGGGACAGGAATCGGCATCTATCCAGATTTTAAAATTATACATCTGCACCGTTTTCGTTAACAGATAAAGCCTGTTCGAGTTTTCTTATCATATCCTGAGCGAGTTTTTCAGCTTCACCCTGAGGATCTTCAGTTGATGAGCGGGCGATTTTTGCAGTCTTTGATTTTTCTTTGTAAAGTTCGTCACAAAGCATAATGCCTGCAAGAATTGCAATATGCAGTTCCTTTGACATCATTCCGCTTTTTTTGATTTCTTCTACGATTTTTTTATAGTAGCCCAAGAGCTTTTTTAAATACTCTTCGTCTTCGCTTGCTTTGATGGAAAAAGAAGTTCCTAAAACATCAATCTGAAGTGTACCCATTTTTAGACCACCTGAACTTTAATTGATTTAACAGGTTTTTCTAAAAAACGCTCTGCGTTTCTTTAGAAGTTTCCTTTAGAATATATCGAATGTGCTCTGAATTGACTGAGCGTCTGAACTGTTGTCCTGATTTGCTGTATTTTCGTTTGCAGAAGGTTCCTGCGTTGAAACTGGTGAAGCAGTGTCAAAAGATTCAACTGAAACGCTTTCAAAATCTGCGTCCGGGATTTTCATTGAAGGTGTGTTAGTTTCTGAAGCCTGCTGTGACTGTGGTGCAGGGGATGCTGCTGTTTTGGGTGCAGCCTGAATTGTCTGATTTGTTGTTGCAGCGGCTGCTGCGTGAATTGCGTTTTCTACAGTGTTAAGGCGTTCCAGGGCCTTTAAGATTCCTTCCTCGATCTTGCCCTGATCTGTCTGAAAATTAGAAAACTGCTCCGTTTTTGCTGAAAGTGCGTTTGTGAGCTCTGCACATTTACTACGCAAAGCAGCATTTTCTGCATTAAGCTGTGCAATTTTTGCAACAGCGCTTTCTACTTTTTCTTCCAGAAGAAGGACCTGATCGAGTGAAATCATGTTTTACGTCTCCGTAAACTTATTTGTTAAGGGCTTTCTTAGCTACTTCAACTACAGCCTTGAATGCTGCAGGATCTTCGATAGCCATGTTAGAAAGAGCCTTGCGGTTAAGTGTTACACCGGCCTTGTTAAGACCGTCAATAAAACGTGAGTATGAAAGACCTTCATCGCGTACTGCAGCGTTGATACGTGCAATCCACAGCTGGCGGAAATCGCCTTTGCGGTCACGGCGGTCAACGTATGCGTGACGAAGTGCTTTTACAACAGCGTCTTTAGCTGCCTTGTAGTTTGTTCCGCGGCGTCCAGTAAAGCCCGAAGCGAGCTTAAGGATCTTTGCACGGCGGTTATTGCGTTTTGTTCCATCTATTGCTCTAGACATTATGTTCTCCTGTTTTTAGCGGCCATTAGCCGTATGGAAGCTGCTGTTTGCGGATTCTTGCTGCTGAATCTTCAGAAAGAATTCCTGCACCGCGGAGGTGCATCTTACGTTTTGATGATTTCTTTGTCAAAATATGACGAAGATTCATTTTCTTGTACTTTACTTTACCTGTGCCTGTAAGTGTAAAACGTTTGGCAGAGGATTTCTTTGTCTTCATTTTAGGCATTTCTCTAACCTCATCCTATTTGGCTTTTGAGTTCAGTGTCATCGACATAAAACGGCCTTCCATAGCAGCCGGTTTTTCGATGGCGTACGAACCTTCTCTAAGCCTTTTCTCTACTTCTTTCAGGACATCATAGCCGAGTTCGGTGTGTGCAAGTTCGCGTCCGCGGAAGCGGATTGTAACTTTTACCTTATCTCCCTCGTCCAAAAATTCCTGAACATGTTTTGCCTTAGTATCAAGGTCGCCTGAGCCGATTTTCGGCTGCATGCGGATTTCCTTAATCTTAAGGGCTTTCTGGTTCTTGCGGGAATCACGGAGTCTTTTTTCCTGCTCGTACCTGTACTTTCCAAAGTCCATGATTTTACAAACCGGCGGATTTGCGTTTGGTGAGACTTCTACAAGGTCCAGATTTCTCTCTTTTGCTAATTCTAAGGCTTCCCGAGTAGCTACAATACCATTCCTTCCACCTTCATCATCAATCAAGCGAACCTCACGAACACGAATCTGTTCGTTTATTCGTAAACCTTTTACGTCTGCCAACGTTCCTCCTTGTGTCTGAAAAACACACTTTGATAAGTTCTAATAATATATCAAAAAATAATAAATGTTGTCTAGTCGAATTTTGTTCTATTACCGTGATTTAGACTATTTTTTTTAGTGTTGAACAAGAATGCGAACTTTGTTATGTTTTTTCTATGTATTTATTTTTGTTTGCCCTGATTCCCGTGGCAATGATTTACTACGGATTTTCAATTTACTCACTCGAAGGTTCATTCAATACTTTAAAAAATAAACTTTTTGTGTGCATTTACGGACTTGTTTCTGCTGCCGTTGTATGCACGGTACTCGGCTTTTTTGTATTCTTCCCTGAATACACAGGAACAAATGCCGCCCTTCGCGCACTGTTCCGCTGGCTCCGTTCTTTTTTTGCGCCGGCCCTTCTGTTTGTACTTTATTTTTTCTGGTCAAACGACCTGATTTCTGAACGAAAGACTTCTTTCTTGTTTTTTGCGCTTCCGTTTTACGCTGTCTGGCTTCCTTTCTGCGTGCTGTTCAGCCTTGAAAGTCCGACCTTCTTTACGATTTTTATTGAACCGTCACTTGTTCTTCTGATGCTCATTGTAGTTTCCGCAGATTTACGTAGACTTTTTGATTCACAGACGAGGGGTGACAAATTCATTTTTGGAATTCTGATTTTTGTTGAATCCCTTATTCCGGCCGTTATTTACAGCCTCTGGTATGCAGGCCTCTTTATCCTGATCTGGGCTATTCCGGCACTTTTGTACGCCGCCCTCTGTTTTTTACGAAGCGGCCTCAAGGCAAGTGCCCTTAATATTGCAGAAAAAATCCGCTCATAAAAAATAGGCTGTCCTGTTAAGGACAGCCTTTTTCAGTGTTTTTCAGTATTATGCTTTTCCGGCAGAACCGAGAACTTCGATGTTTTTGTGCATGTACATCTTTTTGAGTTCGTCACGGGCAGGACCGAGGTATTTACGCGGGTCAAATTCGCCCGGGTTTTCTGCAAGAACCTTGCGTACTGCTGCAGTCATTGCAAGACGACCGTCTGAGTCGATGTTGATTTTGCATACGGCTGATTTTGCAGCCTTGCGGAGCTGGTCTTCAGGAATGCCGACTGAATCAGGAATCTTTCCGCCGTACTGTTCGATAATCTTTACGTATTCAACAGGAACAGAAGATGAACCGTGCAGTACAATCGGGAATCCCGGGAGTTTCTTTTCAATTTCTTCAAGAACGTCAAAAGCCAGCGGCGGCGGAATCAGAACACCGTCAGCATTGCGTGTACACTGTTCAGGAGTAAATTTACAGCGTCCGTGGCTTGTTCCGATGGAAATTGCCAGTGAGTCAACACCGGTCTTTGAAACAAAGTCCTGAACTTCTTCCGGCTTTGTGTAGTGGCTTGATTCGGCAACTACGTCGTCTTCTACACCGGCAAGAACACCGAGTTCGCCTTCAACTGTTACATAGTCTTTCTGTGAATGTGCAAAATCGCAGACCTGTTTTGTAAGTGCAACGTTCTCATCGTAAGGAAGGGCAGAGCCGTCGATCATTACGGAAGAAAATCCGCTTTCGATACAGTCCTTGCAAAGTTCAAATGAACTTCCGTGGTCAAGGTGAAGGACTACAGGAATGTCATAGCCGAGTTCGTGTGCGTATTCAACTGCACCGCGTGCCATGTTTTTGAGAAGGTTTTTGTTGGCGTATTTGCGTGCGCCGGCAGAAACCTGGAGAATAACAGGTGATTTTGTTTCTACACAGGCCTGAATGATGGCCTGGAGCTGTTCCATATTGTTGAAGTTGTAGGCAGGAATTGCGTATCCGCCTTTTATTGCCTTTGCAAACATGTCTTTTGTGTTTACAAGCCCCAGTTCTTTGTAACTTGTCATTAAAAACTCCTTTTAAAAAATAGTGTTTTACACGCTAATTATGATGTCGAAAGCACTAAAAATCAAGTTGAATTGAAAATAAAACAAAAATATTCAAACAAAGAGTTTGACAAAGACGAAAGAGGAAAATATAATCAAAATGTTATTATAATTATTTTGATAATTGACCGATAATAAAATGTCGTTTTGTAAAAAAACACATGAAGGAGTTTTTAATGAAAAAAGGCGTAGTTCTTTTAACTAGTCTTGCTCTTCTAGCAGCTTTCTGTGCTCCAGTTGTAGCTCAGCCTAGCAGTAGAGCAGTTGAAACTTTTATTGTTGATGATTTTGACAATAAGGGCGAAAAAAACGCTTATCAGCAGATGTCTGGTAGCGAACAGTGGACCTGGAACATCCAGACAAGCCGCAACATCAATAAAGATGGCGGTTTCCCAAAGATGGATTATTTTGATGGTCAGCCTAATTCTCTTAAGGCACTTAATAAAGATAAAGAGTCTTCTCCAAAAGTTCTCGGCGTTAAGACAAGTTATCTTCGCAAGGGAGAAAACTGGTTCGAAGTTTACCCTGAATTTGACGGCAAGGCTTACGAAATCCCATTCGTAGGAACAGCTACACAGATTGACTTCTGGGTATGGGGTGCAAATTACCTTTACTACATTGATCTTCTCGTTCGTGACGCTGATGGTCGTGTTCATACTCTTCCTGCAGGAAATCTTGCATTCAACGGCTGGAAAAACCTCGTTGTAACAGTTCCTGGTCATATCCGTCAGCACTCAAGACTCCGCTCAGGCCCGACAGAAATGACATTTGTAGGTTTCAGAGTTCGTACAGATCCTGATGAATATGTTGATGATTTCAATATTTTCTTTGATCAGTTGAAGTATACAACTAACACATTGAGCAATATCTTTGACGGTTATGAACTTAAAGATATTGAATTCGGTGATTCAAGTTCAAAATCAAGCAGTTCTGGTTCTAGTTCTGCGGGAGATGCAAAATAATGAAAAAGTTACTTACAGCAGTTCTTGCTTTAACAGTTTCAGGTTTGGTGTTTGCACAGACTTCAAGCCTCTCGGAGCCAGATCCGACAATCATCGGTGCAGATTCTGCAAAACAGGCTCTCCGCGAAATTTCTGTTGACCGCTTCGAAATCGAAGGTTCATGGAATTCGCACATTTCACCGGACTATGGTGTAATCGCTTCAAGACTTTTTGACGGTAGCCCTGCTATGAAGGAACCTCTTAAAGGTGAAGAAGAAGCAGAAGATACAAAGGTTCTTGGTGTAAAAGTTGAATTCTTCCGCCGTGGAGTTAACTCATTCTACATCAAGTCAGCACGCCCTATCCCAATCGAAGGTGTTACAAAAACAATCAGCGTATGGTGTGCAGGACGCAACATGAACCATGAAATTTACATCCTTGTTCAGGATTACTTCGGAAACAATTTTGAATTGTATCTTGGTAACCTCGGATTCAGCGGATGGAAAAAGCTTACTGTAGCAGTTCCGCCAACTCCGGATGGAGAACATGGAATTATCCAGCAGAGTGCTTACAATGGAGTTAAACCGGGACTTCGTATCCTTGGTTTCCGCATCGATTGTAACCCGATGCTCGCACGCGGTCAGTATTATGTATACTTTGACGACCTTCGCGCTGTAACAGATCTTTACGATCTTGAAAACCGCGACGAAGACGATATTATGGACGACTGGTAGTCGTAACTTCTTCAAAAAAGACCTGCAATGCAGGTCTTTTTTTTTGCTTTAAATCACTTTGTATAATTTTGCCCGGCCGCTCTTTCCGCTTTCTTTTACTAATCCCATCTTTAACAAAAGCCAGACTAAAAGCGGGTTGTAGGATGCGTTTTTAGCGGCACTTGATTTTGTATGACCTTCATTCATTAACTGTTCTGTAAGTGCCTTCTGGAGCTGCGGTTTTGTAAATTCCTTCCTGTATTCAACTGGAAGAAGATTTATCCAGTCGGCCTTTGTTTTAAAAACCTTCTTTTCGTAAATCTCAACAAGCTGTTTGTCAAAAACTATCCAGTCCTTTAAATGACGCCTGCTTTTATTCAGTGTCTGTATCTTATTTTCTGTCTTCCGTCTTATTTCAAGTTCTTCAATGTATAAAACTTCGAGAGTAAAGCCTTCCTGTAAAAAATACGGGTACATTTTGGTCATTGAACGCAGGGCAGGGTATATTGTCGGATGATTTGCGCTTTTTCGCACGGAAAGCAGAGTGTCGTCGGCCCGGATTGTTTTTATTGTTTTGTTTAATGCAACAGGATGCACGATTTTAATCTTCTTTTTGTTTTGCAGCATGAATTCTGTCTTTTTTGCGAGCGAAGAAATGTTTGCAGTTTGAATCTCAACCGCGTCTCCGTTTTTTGTCTGTATGTCCAGGATAAAGGGGCCGTATTTTTGTTCTGTAAGTGAATCATCTTCAACCGCGTACATCTTTTTAAGCACTGCATGAAGCGAAGTTTCGTTGTATGTATTTATCATTTTTCAGTCATTATAGCGGTTCTGAATTATTTAATCAAAATCTTAAAAAAAAGTTATTTTCGGAGAAAAAAGTGGTTGACTTTATGAATTTATTGGTTAAAATATTAATTAAGTGGGAAAAAGTGGGACAAAGTGGTAAATTAGTGGTATGGAACTGTTAACAGGAGAATACAGGAATACGCTTGATGAAAAGGGCCGAATCCTTTTTCCGTCAAAGCTTAGAACTGAGTTATTCAAAGATTCAGAAAAAAATGTTCTCATTGTTACACAGTCTTTTGACCGCTGTTTATGGCTTTACACTGTTGATGAATGGAAGACCCTGTCTTCTAAAATCATGGAAACAGCTTCTCCTTTTAACAAACAGAACCGACTTGTTTTGCGAAGTTTGATTGCTCCTGCCCAGGAAATTGAACTTGATAAAGCCGGCCGTCTTTCTGTTCCCCAGAGTCTCCGCGATTACGCGGGGCTTTCCAAAGATTGCGTAATTCTTGGAATCAACAAGTATATGGAACTTTGGGACGCAGATACTTACGCTAAGTACCTTGAAGAAAATGATGACAGCATTAAGGATGCTGCAGAGGCACTCAGTACGATAAGTCTGTGATTTTAATCTGGCTGGTTTAACCAGTGCAGTTTATCGCGAGGAAAAGGTTTTGGAAGTTGTTCATACTCCGGTTTTGCTAAAGGAATGTTTATCTTATTTAAGTCCTGCCGGCGAAAAGTTTGAGAGTGATGGCCTTATGATTGATTCCACACTGGGTGAGGGTGGACATTCAAATGCGTTTCTTACGGAATTTCCAGGACTACATATAATCGGTTTGGACGCCGATAAGACAATTCAGGCCCGGGCCAGGGAGAGACTTGCTCCATTCGGCGACCGGATGAATTTCTTTAACGGCTGGTTCAACGATTTTTACGAGAATTACGACATGTCTGGAAGAAGACCTGACATAATTCTCTTTGATTTAGGCATTAGTGTTTATCACTATGAAAAAAGCGGGAGGGGATTTTCTTTCCGTTACGACGAGGAGCTTGATATGCGGCTTAATACCGCTGAGGGGGAAAGCGCCGCTGACGTCGTTAACACATGGAAAGAGAAGGAGCTGGCAGATGCAATTTATCTGTACAGTGACGAAAAATATAGCCGCCGGATTGCAAGAGCGATTGTTGAGGCCAGAACGGGTGGAAAAATTACCTCTTCAAAAGCATTGGCCGGCATTATTTATGACTGCGTTCCTGGTGATTACCGCCATGGACGCATTCATCCGGCAACGAGAACTTTTCAGGCACTGCGGATTATCGTTAACAGCGAGCTGACCCGACTGCCAAAAGCGTTGCACAGGGCATTCAATGTCCTTAACGATGGCGGAAAAATGGGTGTGATTACTTTTCACAGCCTTGAAGACAAAATCGTTAAAAATTATTTCAGAAATCTTGGGCGCAAGTGTGTTTGTCCGCCTCAGCAGGCTGTGTGTACCTGCGGTGGAACTCCTTGCGCTGAAGTTTTAACAAGAAAACCGGTTGAGCCGACTGATGAGGAAGTTAAGGTAAATTCACCGAGTCGCAGTGCAAAGCTCCGTGTTGTCAGAAAGATCCGTGACGCGGGTGATGAAAGAATTGCCGGTGTGGGAATTGACGGCGGGAATGAGTAATGAAAAAACGTGAGTTCAAGGTAAAACTGATTGCTCTGATTGCAACTCTTTTGATTCCGTTGCTGCTCGTTCTGCAGGCTTTTCAGGCGCACAGATACAAAAAACTCCGGGCCGAAATACGCAGTCTGGAAGACAAACAGGTTGAACTTGTTGAACAAAATAAAAAGCTGATTTCAGAAATCAGCGTGCTGTCGAGCTCGGAGCGGATTGAAAAAATTGCCGAAGATGAGCTTGGAATGCACAAAGCGGGCACAAATGATATTGTCCGCGTAGAAATAAAAGGGGAAGAAAAAAAGTAAGTTTATGGGTGTTCTTGCTGCTGACACAAATCATCAAAGTTCTCTTCTTGATATGGCGTCTTTACTGGACGCTGTTGACGGTTCTGTTATCGGGGACTGTTTTGATTCATCATTATTTTATTTTTCTTCCGTTGTAACTGACAGCAGAAACGTTGTAAAGGGTTCTCTTTTTGTTCCTCTTATCGGAACCCTGCAGGACGGTCACAAATACATTCCTTCCGCTCTGGAAAAGGGCGCTTCTGTTGTTTTTGTCCAGAAATGCGCATTTAAGGTTGATGCACAAACTTTTGAAAATTATTCAATTCAAAATCCGGAAGTTGCATTCATTCTTGTAAAAGACTGCATGAAGGCTCTCCAGGACGCTGCCCGTGCCTACGTAGAATAATTTCCGGACCTTATCAGAATCAGCGTAACCGGCTCGAGCGGAAAAACTACTACCAAAGAAATCCTCGCTTCCATCATGAAGCAGAAATATAACCTTGTCTGCAATAAGGGTAACCTTAACAGTGAGACTGGGCTTCCGCTGTCGTGCTTTGAAATTCGCCCTGAACACCAGATGGCCATTCTCGAAATGGGAATGAACCGCAAAAACGAAATTAAGGAAATTGCATCTGTCTTTAAGCCTCAGCACGCCATTATTACAAATATCGGCCGCGCTCATATCGGTATTTTAAAGACCCGTAAAAATATTGCCCGTGAAAAGAAAAATGTATTCAACTACATTAAAAAGGACGGCTTTGCTGTAATTCCATACGCTGACGACTTTGTAAAATTTCTGGGCTGCGGTGTAAAGGGCAGAAAAATCTACTACGGATTTGACTGCCTGGGCGATGAAGTAAAACTCCTCGAAGACCGCGGTATCTTTGGAACTGATTTTGAAGTTTGCGGCAAAAAAATGAATATAGCCCTCCCTGGCAAATACAATTTTTTGAATGCGCTTTCATGCGTAAAACTTGCACTTGCTCTTGGAGTTGATGCTGATTCAATTAAAAAAGGTGTTGAAGAAGTAAAAGCCCTGGGCGGAAGAAGCCACATTATCAAAGGCTATTACACAATTCTTGAAGACTGTTATAACGCAAATCCGGATTCCATGGAAAAGGTTCTGGAATTGTCTTCCGGTTTAACTGGATTTAAAAATAAGATTTTTGTTCTGGGAAGTATGCTGGAACTTGGCACACTGTCCGAAGAAGCTCACAAAAAGGCAGGTCAGCTGGCACTTCAAGGCGGTGCAAATCTGATTGCATTTGTGGGTAAGGACATGCGTGCAGGTTATGAAGAAGCTCTTAAATTATCTTGCGGTAACAAAAATCTTCGCCTTGAATATTTTGAAAATCACGACGATGAGTCGATTAAACATATTGCTGAACTTGTAAAAGGCTTTGCCTGTGAAGGAGATCTGATTCTTTTGAAGGGCAGCAACGGAATCGGTTTGAGCCGTCTTGTACCTCTTCTGGACAAGGAGGGCAGCCGTGTCTGATTTTAAGTTTTTTGCAGAAAAGCCGGCTTCAACTTACCGCAAAAGTGATTCAACCCTGATTATTCTGACATTTTTGCTTTGGGCTGTAGGCATTGTAACGTTGTATTTCTGTTCATCCGGATACGGAGTACGGGCATTCAACAATCCGTTCCACTTTGTCCAGAGACAGCTGATTGCCTCTCTGGTAGGTTTTTGCGCAATGATTTTTCTTGCGTGTATGGATGTAGAAAAACTTAGAAAAATTCTTCCGATAATTGTAATTGGAAGTGTAATTCTGTGCCTTTTGACCTTTGTGCCTGGAATCGGCGTAGAGCGTAAGGGGGCAAGACGCTGGCTGAGAATTCCGTATTTTTCGACCTTCCAGCCTTCTGAAGCAATTAAGTTTGCCATGGTTTTGTACCTTGCAAACCTTTTTGATAAACAGGAAAAACTTCCTGAAGAAGAAAAGTCTGTATTTCCGGCATTTTTAGGTCTTATAATTTTTACTTTGATCATTTTTGCCCAGCA
>JAEEGG010014320.1_pt1 | contig 16799 bp, 10 predicted proteins | sample 9134161 | NCBI WGS metagenome assembly JAEEGG01 (sample SAMN16246543, study PRJNA631951) | gut metagenome | biome: gut microbiome; feature: rumen; material: CR-attached | host: Bos | place: Iran: Karaj | collected 2018-10 | reverse complement strand
GATAGCACATCCGCCGGTGTTTTACAATGCAAACAAATTACACTGCAAACAACGAAGGTACTGACGCCAATAGCCGTTGCGTGTATGGGTGTTTGGGCGCGGCGAAAACAGTCTCAGGAACGCCTTGCTCGACAAGTTTGCCGTGCTCAAGGACATAGACGTAGTCGCAGACTGCGGAGACCACGGCGAGGTCGTGCGTGATGAGGAGAAGCGAGAGTCCGCGTTTTTCGCGGAGATCGCCCAGAAGGCGCAGAATGCGCGCCTGGACGGAGACATCAAGGGCGGAGACAGGTTCGTCGCCAATCAGCAGCGACGGTCTCAGTGCGAGCGCCCGGGCGATGCAGATGCGCTGGCACTGTCCGCCACTGAGTTCATTCGGGAAGCGCGTCTTGATTTCAGGAGGCAGGCCGACCTGCGAGAGAAGTCCATCCACATCCACTTCGAGCTTGTGTACGCGCCCCACCTCGGCGATTGCGTCGCCGACGCGCTGTCTGGGATTCAGCGCGCCGACGGCGTCCTGGAAGATCATCTGGATTCCGCCCGGACGGCAAGCCGTCCTGGCGGAATGTTTGACGGTTGGACGGTTGGACGGTTGGACGGTTGGACGCTGTCCCCCGTTCCCCGTTACCTGTTCCCTGTTCCCCGGAAGCCCGATGGCGGACGCGTGGTTTTCGGCGTCGAAAACCACGCGGCCGCCATCGGGCTTCTGGAGGCCGCAGATCACGCGGACGAGGGTTGTCTTGCCGGAGCCGCTTTCGCCGACGAGGCCGACGGCGCCGCCGTCGGGCACCTGGAGCGAGACATGGTCAAGCGCCGCGAAGGATGTGCCGTCGCGGCGCTTGAAAGTTACGGTGATGTCCTCTGCGGAAAGCAAGGCGTTTCCCTTGCCGTCTCCGCCTACTTGTAGAACGCGAACTCGCCGCGGCGGTTCTGGGCCCAGACGGCCTCGCCGGTGCCGAGGACAGCGGGCTTCTCCTCGCCGAAGCTGCGCGACTGGATGCGGTCGGCGGAGATGCCGAGGTTGACGAGAGCGGAGCGGAGCGCGAGGGCGCGGTTCTCGCCGAGCGACAGGTTGTACTCGTTGGAGCCGCGCTCGTCGCAGTGGCCTTCGACGATGAGGACGACGCCGGCGTTGCCCGTCATGTAGTCGGCCGCCTGCTGGATCTTGGCGAGTTCCGAGGGTGCCAGGACGGAGGAATCGTAGCCGAAGTAGACGGGGCCGATGCCGTTGTTGCCGACGGCGGTGCGGTTCGGGTCCTGATCAAAGGGAAGGCCGGTGAGCTGGAGGCCACTGTCGGCGTCCGTAATAGCGAATGGATCTTCGTAGTTAACGGCATCAGCGCCGTTTTTTGGGTTTTTCTTTGAGCAGCCCGTCATCGCGGCAACTACCGCGAGTGCGAGGATGGTAATGCTTGTGGTTTTCTTCATGGTTGTCTCCTTGGGGGTGGGGGTGGTAAGTTAAGTGACGAGTGACGAGTGACGAGTGACGAGTAAACTAACGGAGCGGACGCGACCATTCGGGGGCGCGCCAGTTCCCAGACGGCAAAGATAATCTTACCTCAGTTTTGTCCTTGGTGTCAAGAATGCAAAGCGAGGAACCAGAGCCTTCCTTCTTGCTGCAGATGATATGGCGGCCGTCAGGTGCCCATGAGGGGTCTTCATGGTCGGGGCCGGAGGAGATGACTTCCTCCTGGCCGGTCTTGGGGTCGTATACGGCGATTTGGTATCCGCTCTGGCGGGTGCAGTAGGCGATGCGTCCGTCGGGGCCCCATGACGGCGCGACATTCTGGGACCCGCGATACGAGATGCGGCGCGACTGGTGGGTGTCGGCGTCGACCACGTATACCTGCGGTTGCCCTCCCTGGTCGCTGACGTATGCGATTCTCCTGCCGTCAGGAGACCAGCAGGGGCTTGCCTCGGAGCCGTTCTTCGTATGTGTCTGGCGGTACGCCTTGCGGTCAGCGAGGCTGAGGACGAAGAGTTCCGGGTTGCCGACATGCGAGAGAATTATGGCGATGTATTTGCCGTCTGGCGAGACTGCGCCACCGGTGTTGAGGCCGACGAAGCTTGCATAAGGAGAACGCTGGCCGCCGGCCGCCGGAACGCGGAAGACACATGGGTAGCCTTTTGCGAAACTGGTGTAGAAGATGAACTGCCCCGTGGGGTCGAAGTATGGGGAGAGCGGCGAAATCGCCTCGGTAGGAAACTTTTGCAGGCCTGCGCCGTCACTGTCGCAAATGCAGATGCCGCCGCCTCTTCCATGCTCCTTGCCGACGAAGGCGATGCGCGTCGCCGCCATGCCATCGACGTTCTTGACGCGTTTGACAATCTCGTCGCTGAGGCGGTGCGCCTGCCAGCGCGCGTCACGCGGCGTCTGCGAACTTTCCGCCCAGACAAACGAACCGCCGGACCATGCGACGCGGATGTTGGTGTTGAGCCACGAGTCCTTCGAAAAGGCCGTGCCCGTAATCTGGAAGAGGCCAGAACGGTCTTCGCGCGTCTCAAACCAGCCAGAGCGGTCTAGGTCCTGCTTAAGAACATGCTTGAAGAGCGAGGCCGTTTCACCCGAGGTGCGCAAATCGGCAAGCGATACAGGTTCCTTGCCTGAACCGGCTTGCTTTTCGACGGTGATTCTAACTGGGGACTGGGCGCGGAGAAGGCCTGCCGTTGCGAGAATAATGCAAAGAAATGGGAGAATGCTCTTTTGCATGCTTTTTCCTGTGTGTTTCATCTGCTAATATAGTCGGGCCCTCGTCGCCGCCCGCATGCGGGCGGCGACGAGGACTGTTTTAGCGGTCTTCCAGGGCCGCGACGCCGGGAAGCTCCTTGCCTTCGAGGAACTCGAGGGAGGCGCCGCCGCCGGTCGAGATATGGGTCATCTCGGCGGCCTTGCCGCTCTTCTTGACGGCGCTGACGCTGTCGCCGCCGCCGATGATCGAGGTGCCGCCGTTGGCCTTGACCGTGGCAACGGCATCGCAGATCGCGAAGGTGCCCTTGGCGAGGGGCGCGAACTCAAAGCAGCCCATCGGGCCGTTCCAGACGACCGTCTTGGCGCCCTTGACGGCCTCGGAGAAGATTTCGACGGTCTTGGGGCCGATGTCGAGGCCCATCCAGCCATCGGGGATGTCGCCGTCCCAGACCTTGGTCTGGATGTCGGAGGCGTCCTTCTCGGCGGGGAACTTGTCGGCAATCACATTGTCGACGGGGAGGAGGAACTTGACGCCGCGCGCGGCCGCCGCGTCGAGCATCTCCTTCGCGTAGGCGAGCTGGTCGTCTTCGCAGAGGGAGGCGCCGACCTTCATGCCCTGCGCCTTCTTGAAGGTGTAGGCCATGCCGCCGCCGACGATGAGGGTGTCGACCTTCTGGAGGAGGTTCTTGACGACCGCGAGCTTGTCGGAGACCTTGGCGCCGCCGAGGATGGCGACGAAGGGGCGGACGGGGTTGTCGACCGCGTCGCCGAGGAACTTGAGCTCCTTCTCCATGAGGAAGCCGGAGACGGCGGGCTTGAGGTAGTCGGCGATGACGGCCGTGGAGGCGTGGGCGCGGTGGGCCGTGCCGAAGGCGTCGTTGCAGTAGACGTCGCCGTAGGAGGCGAGCTTCTTCGCCATTTCCTTGCGGGCGGCCTTGAGGGCGGCCTTCTTCTCCTGGTACTCCTCCTCGGTGAGGTGGATGCCCTTCTTGTCGTCATCCTTCTTGACCTTGCCGTCCTCGGCCTTGTAGAAGCGGGTGTTTTCCAGAAGCGCGACTTCGCCGGGCTTGAGGGAGGCGACGATATCGTCGGCGGCCATGCAGTCGGGGGCGAACTTGACTTCCTGGCCGAGGCACTTGGAGAGGAGTTCGGCAACGGGCTTCAGCGAGAATTCGGCCTCGTAGCCCTTGCCCTTCGGGCGGCCGAGGTGCGACATGAGAACGAGCGAGGCACCCTGCTCGAGGACGTACTTGATCGACGGCAGGGCCGCCTGGACGCGGGTGTCGTCCGTGATCTTGCCGGAGCCGTCCTTGGCCATCGGCACGTTGAAATCGACGCGCATTACCACGCGTTTGCCCTTGAGCTCCACATCGCGAAGAGTCTTCTTGTTCATTTACTTGCTCCTATGCGGGCGCATGCGCCCAAAACAAAAATACAACCATTTATATGATACCAAATTTCAAAGGCGCGGTGATGAATAAACTGCGCCCGATTGTTTTCCGGTATTTTCCTTGCAACTCGCGACAAGATTTGCTAAAGTGGTTGCAAAATGGAAAGGACCCATCATGCAATTCACTCGTAGAGCCACCATTGAAATTACGTGCGCGGTCATTTTCGCGGTCGTCGCCCCCGCAGTCCATGCGGCCACGCTGCCGGCAGGGTACGCGCAGTTAACGTATATTGAGTCCACCGGCACCCAGTACGTCGACACCGAATGCGTCCCGACTCGGAACTTCCGTGCGGTTGTGGATCTGGCGTACACCACGACGACCGGCGGCGGGGGCTTCGGCTATGGGGCCGCCGGCAGCGCCCAGTCATTCCGCTTTTGGCGCACGGTCGCCGACGGAGTCGCCACCTACAAAGTCAACATCAACGACAAGTACGGGACGGAAAACCACTTCCCGACAACCTATCTGAACGATACCGGGCGACATGTCGTCGACATCTCGGATTCCGCCAAGTCCTTCGACGATGTGCGGTTCGGCGACACCTCGGGCCTCACCAAGACTCTGGCCGGATCGTTCTACCTCTTTGCCCTGCGCTGGGGATGGAACCCTTACATAGGGGGTTTCGGTTCCTACCGCGTCTATTCCTGCCAGTTGTACGAGGGAACGACCCTTGTCCGCGACTTCGTACCATGCGTCGACGGCAATGGAAAGGGCGGCCTCTATGACCTCGTGAACGGGAAAATGTACCGCAACAAGGCCACTGGCAATGACTTCGTTCTCGGCCCCGCAACGAGCGAGTCCCTAGCCGTGGCCGGAGAAACGCTTACAGGTCTGCGCCACGAGTTCGGGGCGGTCTCCCCGGCATACGGTTTCGAGAGCGGCCTCTCGACTGGCGACACGCTTCTTTGCACAGCACCCTCCGTCTGGACAAATGCCGCGTGCGACACGGCGGCAGCCTGCGTCGGATACAAGGTCTACACAAACGGCGTCCTTTACGTGGAGGGCGACACGGCAAGCTTCACATACGTCCATCCCGCAGCAAACGAGACCAGGCTCGTCTGGCAGTGGGACATGAAATACCGCGTGTCCGTCACGGCTGGTACGGGAGGCACGGTCTCGACGAACGGCGCCTGGCTGCGCCCAGGCGAAAGAATGGCGATTGACGCCGTTCCAGACGCCTCCCACGAGTTCTGCCGCTGGAGCGACAGCCTCAATGCGGTTCTGCGACACGGCCACGAGACCTTCGCGGTTGGCGAAAACGCCCCATTGGAAATCACCGCCATCTTCGGAGGACGCCTCTACGTCGACGGCGCGAACGGCGATGACGCGACAACGGATGGCACCACGCCTGCAACCGCGTACAAGACAATTGGCGCGGCCGTCTCCGCGGCGCCGTCGAACACGGTCGTGCTCGTCGCGGACGGCAAGTACACGCTTTCCGCGCTCGTCTCCATATCCAAGGCGGTGACGGTTCGTTCGCTTTCAGGCGTCGCGGAAGGCGTGAAGGTCGACGGCAATGCCGCCAGGCACTGCTTCACCCTGAACCACCCGCAGGCCTGCCTGGACACAATCACAATCCAGAACGGCAAGTCGGACGGCTCTTCCTACGACTACGGCGTGAATGTCCGCATCGCGGATAAAGGCGGACAGGTGCGCAACTGCATCGTCCGAAACGGCAACCATGCGAACTACTGCACCCGCAACAGCGGCGGCGGCGCGGGCATTGGATGCGTTTCCGCGCAAGGCGTCGTCGTCGGATGCGTCATCACGAACAACCAGTTCGGTGCGGCAAATGGCTCCCAGCAGGGCGCGGGACTCTATATGAAGGCCGGAACGGTCGTCGACTCCTTCATCGGGTACAACAAGGCGACAACGCGCGGCATGTTCGTGGCCGGCGCCTTCCTCTCCGGCTACGCGAAGATGGCGAACTGCACCGTGGTTGGCAACCGCGGCATTACCGCGGGCGGCGTGGAGGCATACAATGACACCGTCAGGATTTACAACACCTTCATCTGGGGCAACGAGGCCTACGCCGACGCCGATGTCTTCTACGGAAAAGCCAGCAGCTTCTCCAACTGCGTCGCCCGCTATGCGATCAACGGCTTCTGCAGGGCCGCTGCGTCGCCATGCGCCGTCGGCGACATGTATGTGCCGAACGCCGCCTCGCCCTGCATCGACGCCTCCGTGGCCGTCCCCGGCGTCCCGCTTCCGCCAAGGGATGTGCTGGGCAATTCGCGCTTTTGCGGCACGGCGGCCGACATCGGCGCGGTCGAATTCCAGTCCGGCACGCCCGACGTGGCAATTTCATTCTCCGACTCATCGTTCTTCTGCCCCCGCGTCGTCACATTGACTGCCGCGACCAGCGGCATCGAGGGCATTGTGAAGTACGTGTGGGACTTCGACGGCGACGGCGTAGACGACGCCGAAACGACCGTTCCGTCCGCGACGCACAACTATGACACGCCCGCCTACAGCACGCCCCGCGTCACAGTCGTGCACGCAGGCGGATCGACGACTTACGTGGCGCCGGCAAACTCCGTGAAGGCGCTTCCGCAGACAGTCTACGTCAACAGGCTTTCCGCGTCGCCCGCGGTGCCATACGCGACTCCGGAGACGGCGGCAAAAACTTTGGCGGCCGCCCTTGCCGACGCCATCGACGGACAGGACATCGTCCTTCTTGCCGAAGGCTCCCCCTATTCAGTAACGGCAGAAACGATTATCCGGCGCGGCGTCACCATCCGCGGCTCCACCGGCAACCCGGAGGACGTCGTCTACCGTCGCTCAAGCGGCAACACGCGCCTGCTCCGAGTCGCCAATGCCGGGGCCCTCATCCACTCCTTGACGCTGGCGAACGGCACATTAGGGGACTACGGCAACGCCATCTGCATCGAATCGAACGGAGGCACCCTTTCCAACTGCGTCATACGCGGCACCCAGACAACGGGATACTGGTCGAGCGCGGCGGTCTACGCGTCGGGCGGAAAGTCGCTGGTCACGCACTGCGTCATCACCAACAACTATTGCGCGTCGAATGCGAGCGGTGACACAAAGGCGGCCGGTCTGCACCTCGCAGGAGGCGCACGCGCCGTCAACTGCCTGATCGCCGGCGGATGGCAGGACGCAAACTGCACGGGCACGAGCATCACCGGCGGCGCATACGTCCAGAGCGGACACCTTCTCAACTGCACGATAGCGGACAACAGCGCGCGCAACATCGGCGGCGTGAACTGCGCGGACGGCACGGTCTCCAACTGCGTCGTCGCCGCAAACGTCTCGACGCATAACGCCCCAGCCCGCAACAATGTCAACTCCGACCAGCTGGCGCGCTATTTCAACTGTGCCTCGGAAGATGACCTCGGCGGCACTTGGGCCACCGCCCCCGTGGAAAGCCTCTTTGCCGTCCATTCGACTGGTAACTACTCGCCTGCGGCGGGGTCCGTGCTCATCGATGGCGGCGCGCCAAATGCGGGCGTCGGCACGAAGGATCTCGCGGGCCATCCGCGCATTTCCGGCCGCGGCGTCGACATCGGCTGCTACGAATACGACTCCGACGCCTTCCAGGGCGCCTTCTCCTGCGACATCACCTCCGGCATCGTCCCGGTTTCGGTCGCCTTCTCCGCCACAGCCAACGGCACGAACGGCACGGACAGACTGGCCTACTACTGGGACTGGGACGGTGACGGCGCAACGGACTTCGTCACGGACAACCCCGTTGTTCGCCGCGACTACCCGCGCGGCGGCGACTACTCCGTCAGCCTGACCATCTCCAACCTCACGGCCGGAACGGCGGCTCCGGCCATAGTCAAGGATGGCTTGCTCCATCTGTGCCCCCCGACCATATACGTGCGCCCGTCAAACGCCGCCGCAGCCTTCCCGTACGACTCGTGGGAAACGGCCTCCGCGAGTCTGCAGTCCGCCGTGAACGCGGCGATTGACGGCGTGGTGATCGTACTCTCCAACGGTACGCACAATGTCGCCTCGCAGGTCATCGTCGACCGCGCGCTGGACATCCGCGGACTGACCGGAAACCCGGCGGACGTGATTGTCTACCGCACGGGGGCGTCGGCTGAGCCCCCCGGCTACGAGCTCGACCACCCGCAGGCCGTCTTCCGCGACATGACCTTCGACGGCGCCTTCCAGAACCGTCCCGGCATACTCATCGCCGGCAAGGGCGGAATGGTTACAAACTGCGTCATAACGCGCATGAAAAACTACACATATTGGGCTTCCAACGGGGCCCTGACCATCGACAGCCCCGCCGGTCTCGCCACGCACTGCGTCATCACAAACAACAACTGCATCTACCTCGGCGACTCGGCCAAGGCCATCGTCCGCGTCCTCCGCGGGCGTCTCTCGAACTCGCTCATCGCGCGCAACACGCAGGATGTCGCGGTTCCGCTCATCCGCGGCGCCGGAGTAATCGACAACTGCACGGTCGTCTCCAACGTTATGCCGTCAGCACAGGCGCTCCTCTCCTCATTCACGGGCGGCATGACGAACTGCCTCTACGCATCCAACGTCACTGGCGGTGCGCACGGAGCAATATTTAGCCTTGGCACGGGTGCATACTCCCGCAATTTGGCCGACGTCGCCGTCGATGGCTGGCTCTTCGGTTCCGCGGAGGATATCTTCGTCTCTCCGTCGACGGGCAATTGGCACCTTCTGAACGGCGACCGCAATCCCGCGCGTAACAAGGGCGACAAGTGCGTTCCGTTCCCGCCAACCGACCTCGACGGCGCGCCGCGACTTGTCGGCGGCCCGGACATCGGCTGCTACGAGAACCAGACGGAGTTCCGCACACTCATCCTGCTGCGCTAACCGTTTCCCATCGTTTATGCCACTACGATGGAAGACAACCAACGAAACCCTTATGAAAACTCCACCACTAGCCATACTTCTCGCCACCGTTGCCGCGGCGGCGATGGCGCAGCTTGAGACGCTGCCCCCCGAAACCGAAGCCGCATGGCTCAAACGGTTCGACGAAATCGCGGCCAAGCCCCCCGCACCTGTCGTCGGTGCGCACTTCAAGCGCCTTGCGGGCGCATCCGCCAAGGCGCGCGTAAACGCCGCGCGTGTGGCGGACGATTTCGCCGCCGACGCCTTCGCGGCGGGATTCGTCGCCTACGATGTGCCCGCCATGGCCGAGACGATGCGCCTCCCCGACGCCTATCCCTTCGACGGCGTCCCCGGCTCGCCGGTCCGCATCGTCTCCGCCCTTGGCGAGTACGAGCCCGGCTCCTTCGTGATTTACCCGCTCGCCTCGCACGGCAAGGTCGATTTCAAAGTCGGCGACCTCAAGTCCGCTGACGGCGCGGTCTTCCCCGCCTCCGCGCTCGACCTCAAGGTCGTCAAGGTCTGGTACCAGGCCGGCAACGCCTGGATCGGCTACTTCCAGGACATCGGCTTCACCCTCTGCCCCGAACTCCTCCTGCACGACGAGGACCTCATCAAGGTCGACACCGAAAAGGTCGCCAACTACGCCCGCCTCACGGCGGCCGACGGCAAGGTGAGCTACTACTGGCTTACACCGCCGCGTCGCGTGAGCTGGCGTTTCAACAATGTCCCCGGCCTCACAGGCGCCGACCAGTTCCAGGCCATGCGCCCCGAATTCCGCGATGCGCCGTCGTTCGCCGGCGCGTCGCTCGACGAAGGCGTCTTCAAGCAGTTCGTCCTCACGGCGAACGTCGGCAAGGATGCGAAGCCAGGCCTCTACACCGGCGCAATCGCCCTCTCGAAGGGCGGCAAGCCGCTCGGCTCGATTCCCGTCCGCCTGCGCGTCCTGCCATTCGCCCTTCCGACGGCAAAGACATTCCGCAACCTCGAAAAGGAGTTCATCGTCCACAACAGCGAATACTACATCAACTACGGCTCGATCCGCTCCATGAACGGCAACGACGGCGAACTCGCCAAGAAGCAGTACGAGGCCATACAGCGGAACTTCGCCGCCCACAACGTCATCCGCCCGTCCAACCCCGACGCCGTGCGCCGTCCCGCCATCGCCGTCGCGGCGGGGCAGGAACTCGACCACCTCCGCACCTCGTATGACGCCAAGCTCACGGACCTCGCGGAAATGCGCTACGACGCCCGCCGCCTCCGCCGCCTTTTCGACGCCGGCTTTCCGGGCGCGACCGAGATTTACGTAGGCTGGGGCGACGAATACGGCCTCAAGTTGCTCAAGAGCGTCCGCGAGATGGTCGGCATCTACCGCGACCAGGGACTGGGCTTTTTCATCAACAGCCGCTACTCCTACGCCGCCGGCTACGACATCGCCGACTTCTTCAACCCGCCTATGTTCCCCGACGCCGGCGGGGCGTCCGCCGCCGACAAGGCCGCGCTCGTCAACCCCGGCGGCCGCTTCGGCTGGTACGCCTCCCAGCATGTCGGCGTCGAGAACCCCGCCTTCGTCCGCCGCCAGTACGGCTTCTCGCCGTGGCGCGCCGGCTTCTCCGCGAGCTACAACTACGCCCACCACCTCGGCGGTTTCAACGACATCGCGGGCGACACCTTCCGCTCGATGAACTTCGTCTACGGCTGCGGCGACGGCGTCCTCGACACGCTCGCCTGGGAGGCCTGCCGCGAGGCCGTCGACGACGTCCGCTACGCCACGCTCCTCCAGACGTTGGCGCGCCCGCATCTGACCTCGACCAACCGCGCCGCGCAGGCGGCGGCCAGGAAGGCCATGCGCATCATCGCCGAAGCCGACGGCGACAACTTCGACCTCTCCGACCTGCGGCTTTCGATGGCCGAGGCGATTATGAATCTTCTGCCCTTCGCGGACGCCAAGTAGAGACAAGGAGAACAGCCATGAAATACGCGATTACCTCTCTTCTCTCCGCCGCCATCCTCGCCGGCTGCGCCGTCAATTCAGGGACAACCCCGGCAGGCGGGATTGTCCCGAAAGGCGAAAGTCCCGGGGCGAAAACCGAAAGCAAGGCCGCAACGCGGCCGCTGAAGCCGACGCAGCGCGTCGACGCGCTCCTGAAGTCAATCGACAGCTCCAAAAACACATTTTCCAACCGCATCGACAAGGTTGCGGCAATGCTGGAGGAGCCGGACTTCGCGACGAACGCCGTCAACCGCGCCTATGTCCGCGAGAAGATCATCGACCTGTGTCTGACACCGGGATGGACAAAGATCACGCTCTGGGACCCGAACCTCAAGGATAAGCACCTTGAACCCGCCGCGCTTGCGATCCTCAACGACAAGGACCTGCCCGTAGCCAACAAGCTCACGCCCGCCGCCAAGTACGCGCGCTACCTCGCTGGCGCGAAGCGCTTCGACGAAGCGGAGAAAGTCGCACGCGAGGCAATCGCGCGGTGCGACGCCGGCGACCGCATTGTGAGCCACAAGGCGACGGCGCGTTTCATCCTCGCCGATGTCTTCCGCTGGCAGGACCGGTACGACGAGGCGATGGCCGTTCTCATGGAGGCGATGCCATTCCTCCCCGGCGACACGGCCAAGAAGGCGAGCGGGCTTGCCTTCGACTTTGGCCATGCCGACCGCATTCCCGCCATCTGGAAGGCGGCCAACGTGCCGCTCACGGAGTTCGAGTACTACTCGTCCGGAAACGGCGACCTCCTTCCCGGATACGACGACGTGCGCCGCCGCGCATACGCGTTCGTCAGCTGCGCCACAAACGCCCCGAGATCGCGGTTCATGGTCGCGCGCTACTTTGTCTTCGGCGCACACGACGCCGACGCCGTCAAGGCGCTGGAGTCGATGCGCGGCGCAGACTTCTCGGGCGTAGGCAACGCGTGGTGGGACTCCAAGGCCATTTCCACAATCTTCCAGCGCGGCGACTACGCCCGCTTCGCCGACATCTGCGACATTCTCGGCACCGCGCCTATCGTCAACACCGCGCCGATGCGCCTCGCCCGCGTCGCCTCTCTCGGCGCATGCGGCCGCGCCAAGGAAGGCGCGGCCCTTGCCGCCGCATGGGCGCAGGACGAAAAAGCCCAATTCTCGCCGTCGGAACGCGTATGGCTGCGCTTCGCCGACGCCATCCTCTCCGGCCGCCCGACCGACACCCTCGCCGAGGAGACAGGGCTTCCCGCAAAGGAGCGCGCCGAACTCTTCGCCTTCATAGCCGGCATCTGCCAGGCATGGGGGCGCACCGACCTCGCCGAGTCATTCGCCGCGCGTCACGAGGCGCTGCTCGTCCCGCCGCCGAAGCGCGTCTACCACGTCCAATTCTCGGAGAAGCCCATTGACTCGGCCGAAGACTGGCGCCGGCTCTGGCCCAACCTCGAAAAGCAATATTGCGATGTCCAGTACAAGGGCTCGCTCCAGTTCCTCGAGACCGATGTCGCCACGGGCGTCCGCAAGGAAGTCGCAATCGACAAGGAAGGCAAGCCATTCTCCTTCATGGAGGTGACCGCGGCATGCGACATCCGCGGCGTCCACGTCTTCCTTCGTCTTGAGACCGAAGACGCCCGCTCCATCGAAAACGGCTTCGGCAACGCCGGTTCGTGCGAGACCTACTTCGCCCCTGGCTTTGGCCAGCCGTACGCCTGCATCGGCGTCGGGCCCCGCGGCATCGAATACACCTTCCAGACAACGTACGACAACGCAAACCACAGGCGTCTCGACACGACGGGCAGGAAGGCGGCCTCGTCCTTCTTCACGAAGACGTACTTCACCGACCATGACTACACCATCCATCTCTTCTACGCCTGGAACCCCTACGCCACCAAGTTGCCGGCCCCCGGCACGGACTGGCGCTTCGAATGCATCTCCACGCAGCCCTTCGGCCGCTACACATGGGGAGGCAGCCAGGGAGTCCACTCTTCGTCTGCATGGGGGAGCCTGCGCTTCGACCTCACGCCGAAGCAGCTCACCGCGATTCGCCGGAAACTCCTCTTCTCGACGTTCCGCTCCTACGCCAACGTCAGCTATCCGCCGTCCGCGACAATGAACCTCTTCGACTTCTGGAAGGACCCCGCCGTCGGCAATCCTGAGTTCTACGACAAGTACCTGCGCCCATTACAGCAGGAACTGGCGGGCTACGCTGCCCGCGTCCGCGAGGACATGACGGATGACGAAGTTGACGAAGTCTTCGTCAAGGGATTCTTGCGCTGGAAGAACCTCCGCGACACCATTGAGGTCCTTCACCGCCGCTATCTCGCCGAGAAATTTACCGACTAATCGCGTCCGATAGGCCTTGCCGCACGTCTCTTTCAACTTTTGGATTGAAGTTAAGGGCATTATCTCATACAATAGAAAGCCTATAACTTCAAGGAGAAAACATGAACGCATCTAAGAGTCTCTTCTTTTGCGCAATTTGCGCGACCGTCTCGGTTCTAGTCGCCGGGTGCGGAGACAAGAATAAGGACGAGGGCGCCGCCGGCGCCAGCAAGTCCGATGCCGCAGAGGCCACCAAGGCCGCTCCGGCCGATGTCGAGGTCACGGACGAAACGGTAGTCGCCGAAGTCGACGGCGAAAAACTGACTTACGCCGAGGCCATGAAAACCGTCAAGCGCATGCTTGGCGCGCAGGGAGCGCCGGCCGAGCAGGTCGACATGATAGCCAAGCAGATGGCGCCCCGCGCGCTTCCGCAGATTGCCGAGCAGTTTGTCGCGACTGCCCTCCTCAAGGCGGAAGCCGCCAAAAAGGGATTCAAGGCCACCGCCGCCGACATTGACGAGGCCATCAGCAACACTGTCGCCAAATTGCCCGATGACATGACCTTCGCCGATGTCCTTGAGAAGATGAACATCACGCTCGACGAGGCGCGCAAGGAAATGTCCGAGGGCCTCGCCATCAACAAGCTCATCGAGGATGTCACAAAGAGCATGAAGGCCGGTGAAGAGGCCATTGCAAAGTTCTACGAGGAGAACGCCCGCTACTTTGAGAAGCCCGAGCAGGTCGAGGCCAGCCACATCCTCATCAAACTCGACGGGGCCGACGCCACGAACGAGACAGCAAAGGCCGCAGCCAAGGCAAAGGCCGAGTCTCTCCGCGCCCAGATTCTCGCGGGCACCAACTTCGCGGAACTCGCCGCCATCCACTCCGACTGCCCAAGCAAGGCGCAGGGCGGCAACCTTGGTTCCTTCGGCCGCGGCCAGATGGTCAAGCCCTTTGAGGATGCGGCCTTCGCCCTTGGCACCAACGAGGTCAGCGAGGTTGTCGAAACCCAGTTCGGCTTCCACGTCATCAAGGTCACCGGCAAGACACCCGCCGGCAAGACCCCGCTTGCCGAAGTTCGCGAACAGATCGAGGAGCACCTCTCGGGCGAGCAGAAGATGGAGGCCGTCCAAAAACTGATCGAGGATCTCAAGGCAAAGGCGAAGGTTTTCATAAACGAGGCCCTCACCAAGCCGCAGCCCCCTGCCGTTCCCGAGATGTCCGAGGAGGACCTCAACGCCGCCCTCGAGGCCGTGCCCGCTTCCGAGCCGGTCGCCATAGAGTCGGCCCCAGTCGAGGTCAAGCCCGCCGAAGAGGCAAAGCCCGCCGAGGCACCTGCCGAGGTGAAGACACCCGAGACACCAGCTGCTGAGGCCAAGTAGCCTAAGGCAAACGCGCCCGACTGGAAGGATGTCGGGCGCATTTGTTTTGCGGAAGCCCTTTCGAGAAGTATCCATGTCCATTTTACGAGTCATTTTGGCGATAATCTTTCCGCCGTTGGCGGTGATTGACCGGGGTTGCGGGTCCGTGCTGATTGTGTTGTTACTCACATGCATTGGCTGGGTGCCGGGTGTCATTGCGGCGCTGGTAATTCTGAACAAGAACTAATTGGGAGCACCCCTTTCAACTATGTCCTACATGAAAATTGCGCGGCCCGCATTCGGGGCCGACATCCGCATGGGCCAGGACGGCCGACTTGAGGTCCCTGACTGCCCAATCATTCCCTTCATCGAGGGCGACGGCACCGGTCCCGACATCACCCGCGCGGCGATGACGGTCTGGAACGCCGCCGTCGCCAAGGCCTACGGCGGCGAGCGCCGCGTGGCCTGGATGGAAATCTACGCCGGCGAGAAGGCCAACGCCGTCTACGGTCCCGGCACATGGCTGCCCGCCGAGACGATTGATGCCATCCGCGAGCAGCTCGTTGCTATCAAGGGCCCGCTTACCACGCCCATCGGCGGCGGCATCCGCTCGCTCAACGTTGCGCTTCGCCAGGAGCTCGACCTCTACGTCTGCCTCCGTCCCGTGCGCTGGTTCCGCGGTGTTCCGTCGCCCGTGAAGCATCCCGAGCTTACGGACATGGTCGTCTTCCGCGAGAACACTGAGGACATCTACGCTGGCATCGAATGGCCGTCCGGCAGCCCCGAGGCCGCCAAGGTCATTGACTTCCTCCGTAGCGAGATGGGCGTGAAGAAGATCCGTTTCCCGGAGACCTCGGCCATCGGCGTGAAGCCCGTTTCCACAGAGGGCACGAAGCGCCTCGTCCGCGCCGCGCTCCAGTACGCCGTCGACAACGACCGCAAGTCCGTGACGCTCGTCCACAAGGGCAACATCATGAAGTTCACCGAGGGCGGCTTCCGCGACTGGGGCTACGCCCTCGCGGCCCGTGAGTTCGGGGCCGTTCCCATCGGCGATGGCCCATGGCTCCACTTTGCGAACCCGAAGACGGGGTGCGACATCGTCGTCAAGGACTGCATCTGCGACGCCTTCCTCCAGCAGATCCTCACGCGTCCGGCGGAGTATGACGTCATCGCCACGCCCAACCTCAACGGCGACTACTGCTCCGACGCCCTCGCGGCCTGCGTGGGCGGCATCGGCATCGCCCCCGGCGGCAACATCAACTACACGACCGGCGCGGCCATCTTCGAGGCGACGCACGGCACGGCCCCGAAGTACGCGGGGCTCGACAAGGTCAACCCCGGCTCTCTCATCCTCTCCGGCGAGATGATGTTCCGCTACATCGGCTGGAACGAGGCGGCCGACCGCATCGTCGCGGCCATGGACGCCGTCATCGCCCAGAAGACCGTGACATATGACTTCGCCCGCCTCATGGAGGGCGCGACCGAAGTCAGCTGCAGCGCCTTTGGACAGGCCCTCGCCGACGCGATGTAGAGTCTTTCCGCGCCGTGCCGAACATATTTTTTGACAACGGGCGCGCGAAAGGCTTACAATTATAAGAACCTTTTTCCCCGCCTAGCTAGCGGGATTGTAACTACCGGTACGTTTCAGGAGAATTCCAACTATGGCTAAGAAAATCATGGTTGACGGCAACACCGCCGCCGCCCAAATCGCGTTCGCTTGCTCAGAAGTGGCCGCAATCTACCCGATAACCCCGTCCTCCCCGATGGCAGAGACCTGCGACGAGCTCGCCGCACACGCCAAGACCAACATCTGGGGCAGCGTTCCCTCCATCGTCGAGATGGAGTCCGAAGGCGGCGCCGCCGGCGCTGTCCACGGCTCGCTGACGACTGGCTCGCTCACGACGACCTTCACGGCGTCGCAGGGCCTCCTCCTGATGATCCCGAACATGTACAAGATCGCCGGCGAACTCGTCCCGGCCGTCTTCCATGTCTCCGCCCGCTCCCTCGCCTCCAATTCGCTCTGCATCTTCGGCGACCAGGGCGACGTCATGGCCTGCCGCCAGACCGGCTTCGCGATGCTCTGCTCGAACTCCGTCCAGGAGGCCCAGGACATGGCGATGGTCGCCCACGCCTCCACGCTTGAGGCCAAGGCCCCCTTCCTCCACTTCTTCGCCGGCT
>JAEEGG010014318.1_pt1 | contig 16801 bp, 19 predicted proteins | sample 9134161 | NCBI WGS metagenome assembly JAEEGG01 (sample SAMN16246543, study PRJNA631951) | gut metagenome | biome: gut microbiome; feature: rumen; material: CR-attached | host: Bos | place: Iran: Karaj | collected 2018-10 | reverse complement strand
TCATTGTAAAAATATCTTTGGACACCATGCGCCGCGGCAATGCCGCGACTAACGGTACCCGCTTCTCATCCGTTGGCCAGGACAACTCCGTATCAAGTTCAAAATTGCACCCTCATCACGCCGCCACCAAAAAGACGGCGGCATTGACGGTCATGTTTCACCCAAGAGCATTGCTGCTCCTGCTTCTTGTACTACTTCTGTCTATGTAAGCTTCTCAAAGAACTCTTTTCTTCAACGCCCCGGCATTTTTTGGCCGAAAGCGGGTGCAAAGGTACGAACAATTTTTGGTTCCCACAAGCTTTTGGGGATTTTTTTTTGCCAAAAGGCGGAACATTTTCGCGTCTTTTGACAAATGTCAAGACGGAAGGGGCGAAACATTATATAAATTATTACGCCGACGAGATGGTCGGCGCACTGCGGCATCACTTGAGGGGGGGCGCCGGGCATTGTTACACCGACGAAATGGTCGGCGCACGGCGGCATCACTTGGCAGCCGTCACATGGCGTGGGGGAGGAAGGTGGCTCCGCAGCAAAAAAAGTCAACGCCTTTTGAAAATTTGGAGCGCTCCAAATTTCAAAAAGGCGTTGACTTTTTGGGGCCAATGATAAGCATCCGAAAATGAGGGCATTGCAAAGAGGCGTTTTAGGATGCTTTTCAGAGGCTATTCCCTGCGTCCGAAAATGCGGAGCAGATAGATGAAGAGGTTGATGAAATCGAGATAGAGGGAGAGTGCTCCAATCAATGCATATTTCTGCATCTGCTCGCTCATATCGGGTGCCTGCATGCACATCTGCTTTATTTTCTGCGTATCATAGGCTGTGAGTCCGACGAAGATGAGCACTCCGGCGTAGCTGAGAATCATATCCAGTCCGGAACTCTTGAGGAACAAGTTCACCACGGTGGCGATGATGAGTCCGATGAGCGCCATCATCACGATTTTTCCCATCGAAGTGAGGTCGGACTTGGTGGTGTAGCCATAGATGGACATGGCCGCAAATGTTCCAGCAGTGATGAAGAACACCTTGGCAATGCTTGCCATGGTATAGACGAGGAAGATGGATGAGAGCAATGCTCCGTTGATGACCGAGTAGAGCACGAAGAGCAGCGTGGCCACTGGCAGCGACAAGCGATTGATGGCCGCCGTGACACCGATGACGATGGCCAGCTCAACACCGATGAGGATCCACATCACCGCAGGAGTGGAGTAGATGAGCGAGAGAAGCGTAGCATTGGTGGCCACGAAATAGGCGGTGAAGCCAGTGATGACGAGCGCAAGAGTCATCCACACATAGACCTTGCGCATGAGAGCAGGAAAAGCTACTGAGACCTTTGCTTCCTGCGCTGCAGCTGATTGGTAATTGAATTGATTGAAATCCATTTTTGTTTATGTAAATGATTAAGTTAAAGCATCAGAAGCGGAAGTCGAGTTCCACATCCCCGAAATTATAATTATGGTGTCCAGCCCGCTCGTTGACACGTGCATATTCAACATTGAGTTGGAGGTTCTTAGTGAAGAAATAGTTGAATCCCACCTCATACATTGTCTTTGAGGTGGCCCACTCCTTCGACTGACGGTAGAGATTGTAGCGCGCCTTGGCGTGCAGCTTGCTCTTGACGACGGGCACGATGCCAAAAGCATAGATGCCGTCGGCCTTGTCGCCCATCGCGAGGTCGGCTCCGTTGCCCTGGCTGTGCACATATTCGGTGCGGAAGGTGAACTCGTTTTTGTCGTACTCGGCCGAGAGTGCATAACGGTTCTTATCCCCCACCCCAGCACGGCTACCCGTCCATCCGAATGCTCCGATGCGCACGCCATCGAAGGGCATGAGCCACAATCCGCCGATGATGTCCTTTCGGTTGTCCTTGTCTTTCTGGTTGATGCCTTCTCCGTTGTAGACACCCACCTGATAGTGCAACAAACTTCGGCCAGACGCCAACTGTAGCAGGTCGCCCTGCACCTGCAACCCGATGTCGCGTCCGCCCGACGACTTCTCGCCTGTGCGGTCGCCAAATCCCACCAGGTTGTTGATGACCATGGCATAGGAATACCATCCCTGTGTGATGGGGTGTGTAGGATTCTCGAAGGTGAAAGCCCTCTTGAACTGTCCCACCTTGACGCGGAATGCCTTGAACCTGTTCCATTCGGTGTAGAGGTCGACGAGTTGCATCGTAGGATTGCCCGGTCCCGCATTCGACGTTCCCTGCATCTGCACGCGCCAGTCGAAATCGCTGATTTTCCCATCTACTATCAGACGCATCAGTCGGAGGTTGAAAGTATTGTCTTCAGCCCATTTCTTGTCGCTGGCCTGGAACTGCAGCATACCATATCCACTGAGTTTGATGTTGTCGTACCATTTACTCACTTGTGCATTGGCTGTCAATGCAAATGCCAGGCAGGCAATAGTCAATAGTTTTTTCATAAAGGTGATAGTTTTAGTTATTAGAATCTTTAGCAGTTGTGCATTCGTTGACGAGGTAGACGATGCTCATGTAGGGGATGCCGGTGTTGGTTTGCAGCCCAATCTCGCAGGTTCGGCTGTTGGAATATCCCACCTCGATGTGGTTCTGCTCTATCTGTGGGCGCAGTTTGCGCAGTGCGTATTGGTTCATCTCGGGATAGGTGAAGCCCCTGTCGCCAGCAAATCCGCAGCATCCCACGCCTTCGGGCAGATACACGTTGTTGGAGCACATCTTGGCCAGTGCGATGAGGTCGCCGTCGACGCCCATCTGTCGTGTGGAGCAAGTGATGTGGAGTGCCACATGGCGGTCGATGGGATGGAAGTCGAGCCTATCAACGAGGTACTTCATGATGAACTCTGCCGGTTCGTAGAGCTTCATCTTCGTCATCACCTTGCGCATGCGATGCAAACACGGACTCTGTGCACAAAGCACGGGATAGCGCCCCTCTTGCGACGCCTTCCATAGTGCCTGCTCCAGCTCTCCGCTCTTGCGGTCGGCAATGTCGAGCATTCCCTTGCTCTCCCATATCTGTCCGCAGCACATACGCTCCATCCCTTCGGGGAAGATGACCTCATACCCCGCCTTGTGGAGCAACTGGCACAACTCGTCGACGAGCGGTCGCTCCACGGGCGCCTCCTTCGACAGGCCCATCGTCTGGTTGATGCAGCTGGGGAAGTAGACCACCTTGGAGGGATTCTGCTGGGCATCGTGAGTCGACCGGCTTGCATGGGGAAGGCTCCTCTCGATGATGAACTGCGTTAGGTCGCTGGGCTTGGGCTGGCGCTTCTTTCGTGGCATGGCTGTGGTCCATAGTGGCATTCCCATCTTGTTCATGGTGCGGCAGACGGTGGTCATCAGCTTCGGCCCCAAGGTGACATGGCCCAGATGGGCCACATCAAGCACAAAGCGCAGCCCCGACTTGATGCCCGCCATGTGGTTGGCGGCAAACTCTCCCACCCGATAGCCCATCTTGCTGTTGTTCATGTTCAGCTGGCGTATGAGGTGCGTGAGTTCGCCCGTGTTGATCTTCATGGGGCACGATGTGGAGCAGAGTCCATCGGTGGCGCAGGTCTGGTCGCCATAATATTTGTATTGCTTACGCAGAGTGGCAGCCCTTTCGGGATTGGCCCCCGTGGCCTCCAGTTCCCTGATTTCGCGCTGCACGGCAATACGCATGCGCGACGACAGGGTAAGTCCGCACGACATGCAGTTCACCTCGCAGAATCCACATTCGATACACTTGTTGGCACGCTTCACCTGCTCAATAGTCTCCTTCGCCGTCGAGCGCGAAGGCTCCATCAGATGCTTTCCGCCATCGGGCACGCTGTCGAAGTCGTAGTCGAGCACCGGCAGCGGTTTCAGACACTTGATGAAGCAGTCGGGATCGTCGTTGAAGATGACCCCTCGGTTGAGCAGTCCGTCGGGGTCGAAGATATCCTTCAACTCCTTCATGGCGGCGTATGCCTTCTCGCCCCACTCATACTTCACGAATGGTGCCATGTTTCGCCCCGTGCCATGTTCGGCCTTGAGCGAGCCATCATAGTCTTCGACCACCAGTTTGGCCACGTCGCGCATCATCTCGGCGTAGCGCTGCACCTCGTTCTGGCTCTTGAAACTTTGATTGAGGATGAAGTGATAGTTGCCTTCGAAAGCGTGGCCATAGATGCAGGCATCGGCATAGCCATGGTCGGCGATGAGCTTTTGCAGCCTCACTGTGGCCTCTGGCAGACTCTCGATGGGGAATGCCACATCCTCAATGAGACACGACGTGCCCACGGGTCTGGTGCCTCCCACGCTGGGGAAGATGCCCGAGCGTATGGCCCAGTACTTGCCGTAGACAGCAGGATCCTCGGTGAATTCAGCGGGAATATACAACGGGAATTGCGAGAGACATTCCTTAATGCAGTCGATTTTGTGCAGGAGTTGCTCATGGGTGGTGGCCTTCGTCTCGGTGAGGATGGCCGTCAGGTTGTGATAGTCGCCTGGTGCCACCCCCTCAATCTTGCCGGCATCGACATCCTTTTTGTACTGCAAGAATACGGGGTCGTCGACAGAGCCAAGCGACATGTAGTCGAGCATCTCGGCACTCTTCACCATCAGTTGCTCGGCGCTCATCTCCAAGTCTTCGGGGCCAGCTTTCAGCTTCTTCATGGCCACCACCGCCTGGCAGCTCTGGCTCATGGTGAGGAAATAGACCATGGCCGAAGCCTTGTAGGGATAGTCGCGCAGCGTCTGCATGGTCACTTCGGAGAGGAAGGCCAGCGTGCCCTCGCTGCCCACCATGGAGTGGGCGATGATGTCGAAGGGATCGTCGTAGGCAACAAGTGGCCTAAGATTCAGTCCGGTGACATTCTTTATACTATATTTATTACGTATGCGCGAGGCCAACTGCTCGTCGGCCCTCACGCGGTCGCGCAGGTTTTCAATCTTCCGCAGAAATTCGGGATGGCTCTTGCGAAACTCCTCTTTGCTCTGCTCCGAGCCAGTGTCGAGGATGGTTCCGTCGGTGAGGATGATGCGTGCCGACAGCATCATGCGGTCGCTGTTGGCATGCACGCCGCAGTTCATGCCCGACGCATTGTTCACCACGATGCCTCCCACCATGGCTGAGCCTATCGATGCGGGGTCGGGGGGGAAGGTGCGACCATAGGGGCGCAGTATTTCGTTCACTCGGGCACCCACGATGCCGGGCTGCAGCTTGATGGAAGAGGCATCGGGCGCGACGGTGTACTTCTCCCAATGCTTGCCGGCCACGATGAGCACGCTGTCGGTGCAACTCTGCCCCGAAAGCGAGGTGCCAGCCGCACGGAAAGTGAAAGGCACCTGATGCCGACGGCAAGTCTGCACTATCCGCGCCACCTCTTCCTCGCCATCGCTACGAATGACTGCCTTGGGTATCTGACGATAGAAACTGGCATCGGTTCCCCATCCCAACGTGCGAAGCTCGTCGGTGTAGATGCGGTCGGATGCAACGAATTGGCGTATGTCGCCCAACCATTTTTCGAAGTCTGCCATAGTCGGTTTCCGTAAATTTGCTACAAAGATAAACAATTTTTTCGACGATAGGCACTTTTTAACCGCAAAAAATTGTCCGATTCAAAAAAAAATCGTAAATTTGGGGCGAAAAAGAGAAAAACCAACCTAAAAACCTTCATTTATGGCAGCAATTATTTCTGTTATCCCTATCGCATTGCTTTTCATCTTGATGATGGGCCTAAAGATGTCTGGATGGAAGAGCGCGTTGATCACCCTTGTCGTCACCATTCTGCTGGCACTCTTCGCCACCCCAGCCTTGGGCATCGTGCCCGAGAAATACGCTGATGCCAGCATCGGCGCCATCACGCTGTGGTCGGTGGTCGAGGGTTTGCTGAAGGCCTGCTTCCCCATCATCCTCATCATCATCTGCGCCATCTTCAGCTACAACATCCTTGTTGAGACGAAGGAGATTGAAACCATCAAGACACAGTTCATCCAACTGACCCCCGACAAGGGTCTGCTGGTGCTGCTGCTGACGTGGGGCTTCGGCGGTGTGCTCGAGGGTATGGCGGGCTTCGGCACCGCCGTGGCCATCCCTGCCGCCATCTTGATAGGCTTGGGCTTCAAGCCGATGTTCTCGGCCGTCATCTGCTTGGTGGCCAACACGGTGGCCGTGGGCTTTGGTGCCGTGGGACTGCCCGCCACCACGCTGGCCAACCAGGTGGCCGACGGCACAGCATCGCCCGAGATGCTGAGCGAGGTGGCCACGTTCATCATCCTGCAGCTGTCGCTAATGTTCTACATCACGCCCTTCCTCATCCTGATGATGACCGACCGCAAGAAGATTCTGAAGAACCTGGCGATAGCCCTCTTCGTGGGCACGTTCAGCATCATCGTGCAGTTCTGCTGTGCCCATTTCCTGGGTCCTGAAACGCCCGCCATCCTGGGTTCGGTGGCCGCCATCATCGCCATGCTCATCTACAACAAGCTGTTCATCCACGACGAGAGTCCCGCCGACGAGGTCATTGTGGAGAAGAAGACGTTTGGCATGGCAAAGACGCTGCGCGCGTGGAGTGTCTACGGTCTGATTATCTTCTTCATCCTCATCAGCAGCAAGATTGTGCCCCCTGTGAGCGAATTGCTGAAGTCGACGCTCGTCACCAAGTTTGACATGCCTGTCGTGGGCAACACATTCAGCTTCGGCTGGCTGAGCAACGCCGGACTGATGATATTCCTTGGAGCCGTCATCGGCGGCTTGGTTCAGGGTCTGAGCTTTGGCAAATTGATGAAGATGCTGGCCAAGACCACCATCAACCTGCAGAAGACGGCGCTCACCATCTGCTGTCTGGTAGCCCTGGCCATGCTGATGAACAACACAGGAATGACACTGGCCATCGCCACGGGCCTGGTGGCGCTCACGGGGCCCATCTACCCCTTCTTTGCGCCACTCATCGGCAGCATCGGCACTTTTGTCACGGGCAGTGCCACCTCGGCCAACATCCTCTTCGGCAAGCTGCAAGCCGCCGCCGCCGGACAGTTGGGGCTGGTGAACGACGGCACCTTCTTCGGCGTGACGGGCAACGAGACCAACTGGCTGGCATCGGCCAACTGCGCCGGCTCGGAGGGTGGCAAGCTGCTGTCGCCACAGTCGATAGCCATCGCCACTGCCGCCTGCGACATGGAGGGACAAGACGGCGACATCATGCGCAAGACCATGCCCTTTGCCATCTTCTGGATATTGATGAACGGACTGATGGTGTTCCTGGGTTTACATGTCATTTAACCATTTGAAATATGAAGATAGGACTATTTATCCCCTGCTATGTGGATGCCGTCTACCCCGAGGTGGGCGTGGCCACCTACAAGTTGCTGCGCCACTTAGGGCTTGACGTAACGTATCCCGAAGGGCAGACGTGCTGCGGGCAACCCATGGCGAATGCCGGATTTGAGAAACAGTCGGTGCCTCTGGCCCAGAAATTTGAAGAACGTTTCAAGGACTTCGACTACGTCGTGGCCCCCTCGGTGAGTTGCACGGCGTTCATCCGCCTGAACTATCCGCGGCTGATAGGCCACGAGTGCGAGACAGCAAAGCGAGCCATGGACGTGGTGGAGTTTCTGCACGACGTGGTGAAGGTCGACCATCCGCTGGGCACCTTCCCCCACAAGGTGAGCCTCCACAACTCGTGCCACGGCGTGCGCGAACTGGGGCTTTCGTCACCTTCAGAGCAGAATGTGACGAAGTACAATAAGATAAAAGACCTGCTGCAGCTGGTCGACGGCTGTCAGGTGGTGGAACCTGAGCGCCCCGACGAGTGCTGTGGCTTTGGCGGCATGTTCAGCATCGAGGAGACGGCCATCTGCGAACAGATGGGCCGCGACAAGGTGGAGCGACATATACAGACCGGAGCCGAATACATCACTGGCCCCGACTGCTCGTGCCTGATGCACATGGCCGGAGTGGCTAAGAAGCAAGGCATGAAGATTGAGTTCAAGCATGTAGTTGAAATATTAGCAGCAGGATTATGAGTACATCACACAGCAAAGCAGCAAAGGAGTTCCTAAAGAACCAAAAATATGCCAAGTGGCACGATGCGACCTTCTGGTCGGTGCGCACCAAGCGCGACAATATGGCCATGGGCCTCGACGAGTGGGAGCAACTGCGCGAGAAGGCCAGCGCCATCAAGCGCCACGCCATCACCCACCTCGACGAATATCTGGAGCAGTTCTCCACCAATGCCGAGAAGAACGGCTGCATCGTGCACTGGGCCAAGGATGCCAACGAGTTCAACCAGATTGTGCTGGGCATCTTGCAACAGCACAACGTGAAGAAGATGGTGAAGTCGAAGTCGATGCTCACCGAGGAGTGCGAGATGAACCCCTACTTGGAGGCCCACGGCATAGAGGTGGTGGAGACCGACCTGGGCGAGCGCATCATCCAGCTGAAGGGGCAGAAGCCCAGCCACATTGTCATGCCTGCCATCCACCTGAACCACGACGACGTGGGCGAGTTGTTCGAGGAGAAAGGCATCTCGAAGGAGAAAGGCAACCACGACCCCACTTATCTCACCTACATGGCGCGCCTGTCGCTGCGCAACGAGTTTCTCACCGCCGACGCCGGCATGACGGGTGCCAACTTCGGCATCGCCGCCACGGGCGACATCGTCGTCTGCACCAACGAGGGCAATGCCGACATGAGCACCTCGTTTCCCAAGCTGCACATCGCCGCCATCGGCCTGGAGAAGGTCATCCCCAACTACGACTGTCTGGCCGTGTTCCAGCGCATGCTCTGCCGCGCCGGAACGGGACAGCCCACCACCACCTACACCAGCCACTTCCGCAAGGCGCGCCCCACAGCCCATCCCATGCACATCATTCTGGTGGACAACGGGCGCAGCGAGTGGATTGGTGACCCCGACCACTGGGAGGTGCTGAAGTGCATCCGCTGCGGCTCGTGCATGAACACCTGCCCCGTCTATCGGCGCAGTGGCGGCTACTCCTACAGCTACTTCATCCCAGGCCCCGTGGGCATCAACCTGGGCATGCTGCGCTCACCACAGCAGCACTCAGGCAACGTGTCGGCTTGCACCCTCTGCAACAGCTGCCAGTGCGTGTGCCCCGTGAAGATTGACTTGGGCGACCAGATTTACAAATGGCGCCAGCAGCTCGACGAATTTGGCACCGCCAACAAGCAGAAGAAACTGATGTGCCGAGGCATGAACCTGCTCTTCGGCAGCCCTGCCATGTACAACACTGCCACGGCCATCTCTCCCTTGGCCAACATGGTGCCGTCGTTCCTCATGGAGTGCGGCCTTAACCCTTGGGCGAAAGGTGGACACAAGATGATGAAGTTCCCTAAGAAGCCTTTCCATAAGATTATAAAGGGAATAGAGAACAGTGAAAAGTGAAAAGACTATGAGCAACAAAGAAGACATTCTGAAGAAATACAGGGCCAACGTCAGGGAGAGATTCGACATGCCATCGCTCGACGACCTGAAGGCCATCACCTACAGCGACCCGCTGATGCAGTTCGTCAACATGAGCGAGACGGTGGGCGGCAAGGTGGTGGAGGTGAAAGACGGCCAAGACATCAACCAACTGATTCGCGAGCTATACCCTGAAGCCCAGGAAATCGCCTCCAACCTGCCCGAAATCACCATTGCCACCCGCAACCCCGACACCGTGGGGCGTGCACGCGACCTGAACGGCACCGACGTGGGGGTGGTGCGCGGCCTGTTTGGCGTGGCCGAGAACGGCTGCATCTGGATTCCCCAGCAGACGAAGGAGAAAGGTGTGTGCTTCATCAGCGAAAACCTGGTGATACTGCTGCCCAAGAGCCAAATAGTGAACAACATGCACGAGGCCTACCGCCGTATTGAGTTTGATACCACCTACGACGGCTACGGCACCTTCATCAGCGGCCCCTCGAAGACCGCCGACATTGCCCAGGTGCTGGTGATGGGTGCCCAAGCGGCCCGCTCAGCCACCATTCTGCTGATGCCTGAGTGAACAGCCCGCCAGCTCGCTGGCACATCTTCCGCAGGGAACACATAGCGCATGCCCCTAAAGCATGGCCTATGTGTTCCCTGTAGCTATAGCATCAAAATCAACAAAGGGGCAGTTGGAGTACTGATTATCGACAGCGCAAGGGAGGCGCTTGACGTTGGTTCATATCGGATTAGAGCAGAGTTTTTCCTCACGGAAGCCATTGGCAAAAAATCCCAAGGCCTGGGACAAAAATTTGGCGTTGACTTTTTTCAAAATGGCGTTGACTTTTTCAAAAAGTCGCGCTACTATTTTTGGTTAGCAGCAACGGGTTGAATATCTGCTTGTTTCACTTCACGTTTTTTTAGGCGGCAGTAAGGCACGAAGTGCCCCCTCGATGCCGTAGGCATCGGATAGGTGGTACGCATACGGATAATCACGACGCTCACGGTACTCGGCATTGAGAATCTTCAGCTCTGCTCTTATGTGTGCCGTTTCTTCCTTGGCTGCCTTGCTCCTCTTGCCTGCGAGTTCACGAAGCCTGTTGTTCTTCTTCTCGATTTCCTTCTCGAGCTCTGCCACCTTGGCTTTTGCCTGCTCATTGTTGACCTTGATGGTTGCTATGAAAGTTTCGTTACGTTCTGCCATAATTAAAGCTGGTATATTTGTTCTTGCGCAAATATACCAGCTTTATTTCGCTCACGAAAAAACATTTTCGCCTTTTTTGTCAGTTATCCTTCATCAGCTTCAGGCAGTACAGCTCATGCTTCCACCTTTTTGCGAATTCCCTGTACACTTCCTGCACCTTTGTCTCGAGTTCCTCTTTTGTCTCGGCTTCCACAAATCTTATGAGGGCGATGTCATGCCGTTTTGTGGTCACGGTCGCAGTAAACTTGCCTGTTTCCTTGTCCCGGCTTCCAGAGGCCACGAATCTTCCTGACGGGTCGGATTCACAGCTGAGCCTCACGCGCTCACCGGGAGCTTCGTATTCAGCTCTGCCAGCACTCCCTCTGGACCTGCTCTTCGCACCCAGCCCTACGATGAGCCAGGTAAAGAGGATTAGTATTGTGATGAGCATTGGTTCCATGTCCATTCCTTTCTTTTGCTGCAAATTTAATCATTAAGTTTGTAACTGCAAAGGGGATTTCCCTAAAAGTTATTAGGGAAACCCCCTCTCTTCGTCAGACGCTCACCCACACCAGGTGGTCGTCTTGCCGCTGTAGCGTGTGCCCCCGCTTTATCATATATTCCGTCACCTCTCCAGGAGTAAGCTCTATCGTCTCGCTCAGGTTGTCGCAGATATCCTGCGAGGTGAAGTGCCCGCCGTACCTCTCATCGTCGAAATATGCGTCGAGCACCACGGTCTTGATGTCATTCTCTTCCATCGACCGTCTCTATGGTACGCGCCACTTCGCTGTCGTACTTGCTTAGTTCTTTCTCGGCATCGCTCAGTTCCTTGCGGATGGCGGCAATGAAACTCTTGCCCATTTTCTTCTCGCGGGCTTCTGCGAGGTCGCTCTTCCACGACTCCACCTTCTTTCTCAGCTCATCGAGATTGCGCTTGGCCTGCTCGGAGTTCAGCTCGATGACGGTTGTATATCTCTCTGTTGTAGCCATAATAATAGCGGGTGTTAACTTTGTTTCCCTGCAAAGTTAACACCCGCTATCATAAAGTAAAAATACCTTTATTCCTTGAAATGCTCCTCCACCCATCGCATATTGCTATGCGCCTTGTCATGGTTCCTGCGGTCGAAGCCTTCTGCAAGCCACTTATAGAAATCCTTTTCAGACTTTTTGTCTTTGAAGGAATGCTTTTTCTTTCCACTGCCCTTGAAGGCGTAGTAAATGAATACTCCGGCCACCACTACGGCTGTCATGACGGGATCGGCTCCTATATACATCATTCAGTTCCTTTCTTCTTTGCTGCAAATATACGCTAAAAATTCGGGACGGCCAAGGGGAAAGCCCTATTTCTTCGGGGTGGAATCCCTATTTAGATTTCATCCATTTGCGCAGTGCTACGTATGCCACCGCCGCGGCGAGCACCCAGAGCAGCGCGTCGCCCAGCCGCTGCCTGGTCTGCTGCCAGCGGTTGGGAGGCTTCTCCACCTGCTGCACCACGGTGATGGTGTCGCACTGGATGATGGTGTCGTGCGCGGCCTCGCGCTGCTCGCTGCTGATACGCTCCAGCTCCTTCTGCAGCACCAGGACGGCCCGCTGCCCTTTGCGCAGCTCTATGTCCAGGGGTGCCAGCAGTGCGCTGTCGCCGTTGTTCGTCTCGCGGACCACGGTCTCCCTCTCACGGATGATGCTGTCCGTGTGGCGCACGGTGTCGGTATGGTTCTGGTACTCCGTGCGCACCGTCTCCACGGGCACAAACTGTGTGCGGCATCCCATCAGCAGCACGCACAGCACGCACACCGCCAGGAAGGCCACCGTGGCCCACAGCATCCGGCTCAGGCTCTTCTCGAAAAGCTTTCAGCGTCTTTCCAACTATACAGCTCGCAGAAATTTGGAGCGCTCCAAATATTAATTTGGCGTTGACTTTTTGAAATTTGGAGCGCTCCAAATTTTCGTAAACCGTGCGACTGTCTTTTCCAACCGTTCAGTCGAATTATTTTTGTCCTTTTATTTGGAAATTCTCCAAACATTTCTTATCTTTGTCGCTTGAAACGATAAAGACGCTGGATTATGGACGGAAACAGATACATCAACCCCTATACCGATTATGGTTTCAAGTACCTTTTTGGTACAGAGCCAAACAAGGAACTGACACTTGATTTCGTCAACGCCCTGCTCCAAGGGCGTGAGGTCATCAAGAGTCTCACCCTGCTGCCATCAGAGCAATTGGGCGACACGGAGGACGACCGTCGGTCGGTCTTCGACGTGTATTGCGAGAACGAGAAGGGCGACAAGATTATCATTGAGATGCAGAAAGCCGAGCAGCAGTGGTTCAAAGACCGCTCGGTCTACTATTCGTCATTTCCCATTCGCTCCCAAGGGGAGAAAGGCAAATGGCTCTTCGGACTGAAAGCCGTCTACACCATCGGCATCCTAAACTTTGTCTTCGACGAGGACAAAGACGATGAGAACTACTACCATCATATTGTGCAGCTAATGGATGTCAACAAGAAAAAAGTGTTTTATGACAAGCTGACTTACATCTATTTGGAGATGCCGAAGTTCCGCAAGACCGAGGATGAACTGGTGGACATGACCGACAAGTGGCTCTATGCCCTGAAGAACCTGCCCCGATTGCTGGAGCGCCCGAATGCTCTGCAGGAGCGAATCTTCTCGAAGTTCTTTGAGGTTGCAGAAGTGGCGGCCCTCTCGAAGGAGGAATATGCAAAATACTGGGAAAGCGAAAAGGTCTTCTATGACAACCAGGGTGCCTTCATGACCGCCGACTATAAGGGCTACACCCGGGGAGTGGTAGAAGGCGAAGCAAAAGGCTTCTCAAAAGGCGAAGCAAAAGGCCGGGCAGAAGGTATTGAAGAGAACAAGCGCGAGAACGCCCGCCGTATGAAGGCTGACGGCATGTCGGCAGAACTGATAGCAAAGTATACTGGGTTATCTACCGAGCAAATCAACGTCCTGTAGACACTCATAAAAACATAAAGCATTTAAAGCTGGGGCTTCCACCATTGATTACCGGAAGCGGTTGAGGAGTTCGACGACAAGGGTGACATCCTTGTTTGTCATGGCTTGATGGCAAGGGATGCTGAGTTCTTCAGCATGTATGCGCTCGGTGACGGGCAGCACGAGGTGGTTCCATTGGCTGTAGCAGCGCTGATGGTGGGGAGGGATGGGATAGTGGATTTGAGTCTCCACGCCATTCTCAAAGAGATATTGACGCAACTCGTTGCGCCGCATGCAGAAGACGGGGAAGATGTGCCACACGCTGTCGGCCGTGGGTGCCAACAGTCGGATGAGCGGATTCTGGATTTGGCGGGTATAGATGTCGGCCACCTCCTTGCGGCGGGCATTGTCTTCGAGCAGGTATTGCAGTTTCACATCGAGCAGAGCGGCTTGCAGTTCATCCATGCGCGAATTGCGGCCAGGGTAGTCGTGAACATACTTTTGATGACTGCCATAGTTGCCCAAGGCCCTCACCATGTCGGCCAGTTCGTCGTCGTTTGTAGTCACTGCCCCAGCATCGCCCAGCGCACCCAAGTTCTTTCCAGGATAGAAGCTGTGGCCAGCGGCATCGCCAAGCGAACCAGTGAAAGCCCCCCTTTCAGCACCCGAGGTGAGGGCTTGTTGGGTCATTTTGCACCCATGCGCCTGGGCATTGTCTTCAATCAGTTTGAGATGATGGCGCTGGCAGATGTCGGCGATACGTTCGGTGTAGGCACAAATGCCATAGAGGTGGACCAACATCAGGGCACGGGTGCGGGGAGTGATGGCCTCCTCTATGCGGCAGTCATCAATCTGAGCGGTGTCGAGGCGCGGCTCTACGAGTACGGGCTTCAGTCCACACTCAGTGATAGCGAGAATGCTGGCGATGTAGGTGTTGGCGGGAACGATGACCTCATCGCCCGGCTGCATCACGCCCATCTGTATGTAGGCCCTGAGGATGAGCGTGAGGGCATCAAGCCCATTGCCGCACGCCACGCAATGGCGGGTGCCAATGAACTGGGCATAGTGCTGCTCGAAGCGACGGGTAGCCTCGCCCTTCAGATACCACCCGCTGTCGAGCACCTCGCCAATGGCGGCGCGCAGCTCGGCATCGTGGTGCTGGTTGATACTTTTCAGGTCGAGATATTTCATCATTCAATGTCCAACGTTCACAACGTCCATTCGTATGTGTCGTAGCACACGGCGCGCGCCCCGAAGCCCTCTTTCTGATAAATCAAATTCTCGTTGAGAATATCGCTGTGCGTTTCGGTCGATTTGCCGAAATCAATGTAGAGATGCCGGGGGAAGGCTTGCAGCAGACGGGCCACGATGGCATCCACCGCGCCCATCCTCTTGCCCTGAGGCGTGGCAGCGATGTACTGTGTGTGAACGGTTTGGGGAGTGACATAGAGCACGCATCCTGCCAGAAGGTCGCCGTCCCGACGGGCCTCCAACAACAAGATGTTCTGGGGAAAGCGCCCTTGCAACAGCAGTATCTCGTCGAGCGTATGCACGGGCTTCACGTCATGGTTAAGGCGTAGGTTCTCTTCCAAGATGGGCCAGAAAGCGGCAAAGTCAGTGCCGAATGTCACTTGCACACCGCCATCATTGGCAACGCGCAGTCCATGGCGGCGGTCTTTCTTCCACTTCTGGGGCCTGGCCACGACGAAAGTCGATGACACGTCGCGCTCCAACAGCCGATGGTTGCACACGCGGTGCATGGCATAAAGCGGTTCCTCGGCGGGCAAAAGATGATAAATCCAGGGAAGGGCTTTGTAGACAACGCGCTCAAAGCCGTGTTCCTGCAGGTATGCGTTCAACAGAGTGAACACCTCGATGATGTGCACCGTGGTGGCCTCGCTGCCCATGACGAGTCCGCCATAGGTGAGACCTTGATGCGAATAGAACACCTTCCCGCGCTCGTTGGCGGGCAGGACAGCATAGAGACGGTCGTCGCGGAAGAACAGAAGCGAGTGGTCGCTGAAACGGTCGGCATGGTAGTCCATATACTGACGGTCGAAGAGGAACGTGGCGTTCTTTGCCTTGGCCACAAAATCGTTCCACTCGCATTGCCGCTGTGGCGAATAACGTTCTACTGTCAGCATCCCACGTATCTCAGAAACTCGTCGTAGTCGTAGATGTAGTCGTCTTCCTCGTAATGCTCGGAAGCCATCACCATGCACACGGCACCGCTGGAGAAATCATCGAGCGTGCGCCACGTGCCTGTTTCAATCAGCAGAGCCTGCCACGGGTGGTTCAGCAGCACAGTGGCGCGCTCGCGCCCATTGTCGAGCGTGACGTGAAATGAGCCACTCAAGGCCACCACCAGCTGTCGCAGCCGCTTGTGGGCATGGCCGCCCCGGCTCTCTCCGGCGGGAACGTCGTAGACCCAATAGACACGCTTCACGCAGAAAGGCACATGCCCCTGGGCCTCGGCAAAGGTGAGGTTGCCGCGGGGGTCGGTGATTTTTGGGAGGTCAATCAGTGTGATGTCCATTCATTCAGATTCTTTATTGACCGCTGGCCATCATCTGCCATTCGGGGGTCACGGCCAGTCGACGCAGGCTGCGGTTGAGTCGGGCCAGTGCTTCGTCGGGAGCCTCGGCGTGACGGGCGGCAATGTCATCGAGCGAGCACCGCTGGTGTCCAAAGAGACCATAGTAGGCAGCGAGGTCAGCCTGGTCCTCGTGTGGCAACAGCGCAAAGAGATGCTCCATGGCATGCTCCTCGTGGTGCGTGCAACCTTCATAGGCCATGCGCACCAGATGGGAGTGGAGGGGTTTGCACAGGTGATCCATATATAGGGGATGTAGCTGCGGCAATGCCGAAGCACACACGACCATTAGCGGTCTTTATACATCTGGTCGTAGTACTTCTGGTAGTCGCCGCTGGTGACGTTGTCGAGCCACTCTTGATTGTCGAGATACCAGCGCACCGTCTTCTCGATGCCCTCCTCGAACTGAAGCGACGGTTCCCAACCCAGTTCTCGTTGCAGCTTGGTGGAGTCGATGGCGTAGCGCAGGTCGTGGCCGGCGCGGTCGGTGACATAGGTGATGAGGTCCATGTCCTCGCCCTCTTTGCGCCCTAAGAGGCGGTCGACAGTATTGATGAGCACGCGGATGATGTCGATGTTCTTCCACTCGTTGAAGCCTCCGATGTTGTAGGTCTCAGCTATCAGCCCTTCATGGAAAATGACGTCGATGGCACGGGCATGGTCTTCCACATAGAGTCAGTCGCGCACATTCTCGCCCTTGCCATAGACGG
>JAEEGG010014317.1_pt1 | contig 16805 bp, 13 predicted proteins | sample 9134161 | NCBI WGS metagenome assembly JAEEGG01 (sample SAMN16246543, study PRJNA631951) | gut metagenome | biome: gut microbiome; feature: rumen; material: CR-attached | host: Bos | place: Iran: Karaj | collected 2018-10 | reverse complement strand
AAAAATTGTAATGAGTAATTAGAAATGAGTAATTATGATTACTTGAAGAACGGTGGCGGTGAGACGAGGTGCATGGGAACACCCGTCACAGGATGGGTAAACCAGATCTCTGCCGCGTGCAGCATCAGTCGCTCGCCCTTCGTTCCATAAAGTTCGTCGCCCACGATAGGACGTCCTATGCCATCTGGATGAGCACAATGGATGCGTAACTGGTGCGTACGTCCCGTCTGTGGATAGAGCGCTATAATATTAGGACTGATGAACTCGTAATCTGTCACCGCCCGTTTGCCATGTTCCATATCTACCACCTGTCGCGGCCTGTTCATCGGATCCGGGCGCATAGGCAGGTTGATGGTTCCTTTTTTAGCAGCGGACTTACACGGACTATTTCGGGCTGTCCGTGAAAATCCGCTGTCGTCCGCAGCCTCTAACAAAGCTATATATTTCTTCCGAACCAGATGTTTGATGAACTGTTCCTGCAAAGGACGATAGACCTCTATCGACTTTGCCACGATAAGCAGTCCCGACGTCCCCATATCCAACCGATGGGCTATGAAGCTGCCAGGATAGCGTTTCTGCATCACCGTTTCTACACTGTACTGCTCAATACGTCCGGGGACAGACATCAATCCGCTGGGCTTATTGACCACCAACAGCCATTCGTCCTCGTAAACCACAGGAATCTCTAAATGTGCAAAGCCCAACGACTCCGGGTCCGGGTCAACCTCCAACCCTTGCAGCATCCACGTCAGGATAGGCTTGCACTTGCCCCGACAGGCAGGGTAGTAGTTCAAGTGCTGGCGCAGTTCCGTCTTCGTCACCGCTCCCCACCAGAACTCAGCCATACACAGCGGTTTCAACCCATGCTGATAGGCATACTGCAATAGCTTCGGCGCGCAGCAGTCACCCGTGCCGCCCGGGGGCATCGGAAACTTCCGGCGCAGCTTTTCCTTATGATAATACGACTGCCAGATATCCACCAGATCCTTCGTTTCACCTCGCGCGTTCAGCAGTTGATACTGATGGAAGAGCCATTCCTGCAACTCTTGGGAGAGTTGTTTTGAGGAAGGTGGAGGGAGGAGGGTGGAGGGAGAATTGTCCTGCTGATGGGCTATCAGAGAAATCTCGCGCTCTTTAGTCTTAAAATAACCATCAGGCTGCTGCGCATCGTACACCGGTGGTACAAAGTATTCCCAGTCATTACGCCCTTCCAACAGTCCACTATATGCCGCTAAGAAGTAATATGACTCCCCTCCCGCTCGGGAGGGGTTGGGGGTGGGTTTGAGGGTCTGGGGTCTTTCCAACCTCACCAACACCGGATAATGATCCGACGGCAACCGCTGCTGGTCGGCCCAGTAGGTGTTGGTCAGCACGCCATAGCGCTCGACGGTGAACTGCGGCGATACGAAGACGTGGTCGATGCGGCTGGTGGTCTTCCGCTCCTGGTGGTAGGCGTTGAACGTACCATTCTCGGCAAAGCGCAGCCGGGCGGCGGTATAGCTGTCGAGGAGCCGTCCCGACTGGGTGAAGATGCTGTATATCTCGTCGTTCTGGTCGACGTTGAAGTCGCCCGTCAGCACCACGGGGGCATCTGCACGCTGACTGATGCGCTCCATCACCAGTTTGGCGGCCTCCCGTCGTGCCACCACACCCACATGGTCCATGTGCAGGTTGTAGAAGTAGAACCGCAGTCCCGTCGTGACGTCCTCGAACTGTCCCCAGGTGCAGATGCGGATGCAGGCGGCATCCCAGCCAAGACTGGGCTTGTCGGGTGTCGGCGAGAGCCAGAAGTGGCCGTTGTCCATGAGCCGCAGTTTCTGCTTGTCGTAGAAGATGGCGGCATACTCGCCCTTCTTCTTGCCGTCGTCACGCCCCACACCGATGTAGTCGTAGTCGTCGAGCCGTTGGAGCATGTCGCGCAACTGCGACTCCAGCACCTCCTGGGTGCCGAAAATGTCGGGGTGCTCGAAGTTCAGCTGGTCGCACACCACCTGACAACGCTTCTCCCAGCCGTTGCCGTTTTTCTTGTCATCGTTGTTCTGATACCTGATGTTGTAGGAACCCACGTAGAGCGGCTGGGCACCCGCAGCCAAGGCTGCCATCCAGCAAATAACGATTGTTCTAAGGACTCTGTTCATAACAATAAAGATTATTTCGATGCAAATATAACTAAAATTCTTGAATTGTAGAAAAAAAAGTCGTATCTTTGCGGCGTAATCGTTGAAAAACCATCAATTAAACGTAAAAACCTATGAACGAAATTCAGAATCTACAGCCACAGTGCATCTGGAAGAACTTCTACGCACTGACACAGGTGCCCCGCCCGTCGGGACATTTAGAGAAGATTCAGCAGTTCTTGCTGGAGTTTGGAAAACAGGCCGGTGTCGAGGCCTTCAAGGACCCTGCCGGCAACATCGTGTTCCGCAAGCCCGCCACACCGGGCATGGAGAACCGCAAGGGCGTCATCCTGCAGGCCCACATGGACATGGTGCCGCAGAAGACGCCGGAGTCCACCCACGACTTCGAGACCGACCCCATCGAGCCGTGGATTGACGGCGAGTGGGTGAAGGCCAAGGGCACGACGCTCGGTGCCGACAATGGTCTGGGTGTTGCCTCCATCATGGCTATCATGGAGGCCAAGGACTTGCAGCACGGTCCCATCGACGCCCTCATCACCGCCGATGAAGAGACGGGCATGTACGGTGCCAACGACCTGCCGGAGGGCGAGCTGCAGGGCGACATCCTGCTGAACCTCGACAGCGAGCACTGGGGCAAGTTCGTCATCGGCTCGGCTGGCGGCATCGACGTCACCGCCACCTTGGATTATAAAGAGGTGGAGACCGACGAAGAGGATGCTGCCGTGCGCGTCACCGTCAAGGGACTGCGCGGCGGACACTCCGGACTGGAGATCCACGAGGGTCGCGGCAATGCCAACAAGCTGTTGGTGCGCATCGTCCGTGAGGCCGTCGAGGAACTGGATGCCCGTCTGGCCTGCTGGCAGGGCGGCAACATGCGCAACGCCATCCCCTTCAAGGCCGAGGCCGTGCTGACGCTGCCGAAGGAGAATGTCGATGCCCTGAAGGAGCTCTGCGCCGACTGGCAAGAGGACTTCCGCGATGAGTACAAGCAGATTGAGACCTTAGGTATCGAAGTATTAGCCGAGGACGTGGAGACGCCGAAGATGGAGGTGCCCGTCGAGATTCAGGACAACCTCATCAATGCCATCTACGCCTGCCACGACGGTGTCATCCGCATGATTCCTTCCTACCCCGACGTCGTAGAGACCTCCTCAAACCTCGCCATCATCAACATCGGTGACGGCAAGGCCGCGCTGAAGATTCTGGCCCGCTCCAGCCGTGAGGACATGAAGGACTACATTGTGAAGACCCTCGAGAGCTGCTTCTCGATGGCTGGCATGAAGGTGGAGACCGCCGGTTCGTATGGCGGCTGGGACCCGAACCCCGACTCTGAGATCCTGCACCTGCTGATGAAGGAGTACAAGGAGCTGTTCGGCCAGGACGGCATCGTCCAGGTAGACCACGCCGGCTTGGAGTGCTCCGTCATCCTTGGCAAGTACCCCCATCTGGACGTCGTCAGCCTCGGCCCCACGATGAAATCGCCTCACACCACTACCGAGCGCGCCCTCATAGCCACCGTCGAGCCCTTCTGGCAGCTGCTGAAGAAGACACTGGCAGACGTGCCGGTGAAATAAAAGGGAAAAGGGAGAAGTGAAAAGTGAAGAGTGAAAAGTGAATAATTTGCTGCCGCCGTCCCATCAGGTGGAGGTATAGCGGCAGCAAATTATTCACTTTTCAATCTTCACTTTTACCTTAAAAAGGGTTTACATTCCGTAGTCTCACCTGTACTATATATAAATGGACAGACTGACGAGAAACCAAATAGAAGCACTATATAAGCAACACCACAACCGCATGCTGACCATTGCCCGCACGCTGTTAGGCAACGAAGACGAGGCTCGCGACGTCGTGAGCGACGTGTTTGCCGAGCTGCTGGCAAAAGGGAAAACACCGGACGAGGAGCAGGCCAGGAACTACCTGACAGTCTGCGTGCGCAACAAGTGCATCAACCTACTGGAACACAAGCGGATAGTCAAGAAGTCGGCTACCGAACTGCCTGCTGACTTGGAGGATGCCGAGTACGAGGAACCGCCCGTTGACGAGGTCATCGACTATGTGAATACCCAGCTGAAGCCCAATGCCCAACAAGTCATTGAGCAACACTTCCTGCACAAGAAGAAATATGACGAGATTGCCCGCGACATGGGCATCAGCCGCTTCGCCGTCTACAAGCACATGACCCAAGGCATGCGTCAGCTGCGGGCCCACTTCGCATGGTATCACCTATTGGTGGTGCTGGTGTTTTTGTCGGGAGCGGTCTTTGCCGTGTTGATGCACTTCCATCGGCAGAAACAGGTGTCCCCCGCCGCGAAGCCCGCCACAGAGCAGACCACACCGCCGAAAGCTGCGCCACAAACCGTCCGCTACGAGGACGCCACGCTGGAACAGATACTCACCGACATCGCGCCGTATTACAAGGTGGAGCTGCACTTCATCAGCGACGATGCCCGCCAGCTGCGCCTGCACTACGACTGGCGGCAGTCCGAGCCATTGACCGACATCGTCAGCACGCTCAACTCCTTTGAAAGCATCGACATCGAACTGCGCGATAACACCCTCTACGTAAAATGAAGAAAACACTTGTTCTCCTGCTCCTCTGCCTCCTGCCGCCACTGACACTTCTGGCGCAACGGATAAGCCGCGACTACCGTGACTGTCCCATGACCAGTGTGCTGGCCGACCTAAGCCGCACCACCACCCGTCAGCGTATCATCTTCATCCACAACGACCTGGAAGATTACCTTGTCACCCAGCGGTTCGATTCGCTGACTGTGGCAGACGCCATCCGTGCCTGCATAGGCCACTACCCCATCAGCCTAACCGTCCGCGGCGACTCCATCCTGCTGGTGGAGTGTATGCAGAAAACAAAGTACAAACTCATCGGCCGCTTGGTCGACGAAAGAAACAACCCCGTGGCCGATGCCAACATAACACTGACCACTGACACCACCACAGTGGCCCGAGGCATCAGCAACCAGAGCGGTCGCTTAATCATCCCCACCAACCATCCCGACGGCACCCTCCACGTCAGTCATGTAGCTTACCAGCCCCTCAGTCTCCACTACACAGCCGGCGACATCGGCACCCTCCGCCTGAAGCCTGCCGACATCAGGCTCGACAGCGTCAGCGTAATGACCACCATGTCAAAACACAGTGACAGCCGCTACTTCAAATATGCCAACAAAATAGAAGAGGAAGTATGGAACATGAAGCTGCCGCTGTTTCACATCGACACGCTACCTGCCAAATATCGCCATCATCCTGCCGTCATACTGGCTGACTATGACTGCATAGAGTACAACCAAATGGAGCGGAAGGCGGAAAAATGGATTCGAACCAAGCACTTCCATCGAACCCGTTACTATATTAACAGTCCTGAGGCAGCCACCAGACTGTCAGCCATTCCCTATTCTCACACAACCGATATCACTGACTTCACCTTCCACAAGGCAACGGTCATGGGTATCAAGATTACCAGGCCAGACGGAACAATGAGCACCATCAGCACCCACTCCTACTTCAAGCCCAAAATACGAAGCCGCCGTAAGGCCACGAACGACACGGACACCATCCAGACAGGGCCACTGGCACCTGGCGATATACTCGACGTATTCATCTACCACCACTATCAAGAGCCCATGTCACCCTATCGGCTAACCATCCCAGCAAACTATCCCATATTGAACTACGAGGGTCGAGCCGTAGCCGACATGGCACTGAGGCTGAAGCACAACGAGAACTTTCCCTCAAGCCACATCTCATCGGAAGACCAGAACGGCCACAAAGTGCTGCTCTACAGACTGCCCGACGACAACGCCACCCAACTGAAGTCCCCTCTTTACGCAGAAGTAAGTGCTGAATTCATCAAATAAACCAAACACGAAAGAATATGAAACGTATAAAAACACTATTGATTCTGTTTTGTTGCTTGACGGGAATGGCCGCTCAGGCGCAAGTTCCCATGAACGAAGAGCAAGCAACGGCCTACACCAATCCCTTGGAAAAGAAGAAGGTCATCCACTCACTGATAGCCAACTACAAGACGGGATGGATTACCTCGGATGTATATACCCCTGAAGGGAAAAAGAGCGGGCTGAACGGAACTGGCTTCGAATTGGGCTACCGCGCCTTGTACTCCAGTGGCATGGGCATAGGCTTTTACTACGACCACAGCGAGACGGACTACCCCATAAGTCGTTCAAAGAAAGAAAATCTGAAACTTAACTACGGCGGTTTCTCTTTGTTCTATGGAGGACCGGTAGGTCGGCAGTGGATAGCTACCATAGAAACAGGAGTCGGTTATGGCCACTACAACGATGGTTACACAAGTGACGGAGGTCTCGGCCTGAAGGAAGGTCTCGGCTTGGAGTATCAGTTGAGTCCATACATCGGCATAGGCATTGGGGTGGACTACACCTTGATGATATTTGGCAATCAAAAGGAATATATAAACATCCAGAAGAATTACAATGTGACAGGCGTCAAGCGTTTGTCACTCCACGCCGGCCTTAGAATCTATTTAGGAAAATGAAGCAAGCGCTGCTATTATTATTCTTCTTGCCGCTGACTCTCACAGTGAAAGCTCAGAGCGGTTACTGTCTGACATTCGACGAATACGAGGCCGACACGTGGCACCCCCTAAGCCAGCTGGAATTAAAATACCGTTCGGGCAACAAATCGCTGTGGTATGGAGGAGCCACCTACAAGCCCACGACTGGCGACAGCCAAACAGACAATGTGCTGAAGAAGCAGGCACGGCTCATCAGGCACAAGGGTTCGCTCTATCTCAACTGTCACGGCTTATCGTGCGACGGCAGGAAATTCGGCAACAGGTACGCTACAGCCTACGTCTTCGACCATGACTACTTCCTGTTCACTGCCATGAGTATCCAGTCTGCCAGTGATGTTAAGGACACTGCCAAAATGTTCGGTCTCATAGGCGGTGCTGTAGCTGCATACGCCCACAAGGACGACTTCATGTGCTACATTCTCTTTCCCCGCTCTGGCATCGTAGAACCCATAGACCAGCTGATGATGGACATGCTTTTGGAAGGGCATCCTGACCTTTTGGCTGCGCTTGGCGAAGCCAACGAGGACATCCGCTTCTCACCCCAAACCATTATTCCCCTGCTCCGTCAAGTGGGGCTGATAGAACTATTCATGCCGCCACAGTAACAGAACAATGATGAACAAAGCCCTCTTGCTACTCGCGTTTTTGTCAGCCGTACAGCTGGCGCTCAAGGCACAGCGTGTCAGCCGCGACTACCGCGACTGTCCCATGACCAGTGTGCTTTCCGACCTGAGCCACGTGACCCGACAGCGTATCATCTTCATCCACAACGACCTGGAAGATTACCTTGTCACCCAGCGGTTCGATTCGCTGACAGTGGCCGATGCCATCCGCGCCTGCATCGGCCACTACCCCATCAGCCTGACCGTCCGCGGCGACTCCATCCTGCTGGTGGAGTGTATGCAGAAAACAAAGTACAAACTCATCGGCCGCTTGGTCGACGAAAGGAACGTCCACGTAGCAGATGCCAACATAACACTGACCACTGACACCACCACAGTGGCCCGAGGCATCAGCAACCAGAGCGGCCGCTTCGTCATCCCCACCAACGCCCCCGACGGCACCCTCCACGTCAGTCATGTAGCTTACCAGCCCCTCCACCTCCACTACACAGCCGGCGACATCGGCACCATCCGCCTGAAGCCTGCGGACATCAGGCTTGACAGCGTCAGCGTCCGCACCAGCAAACCCAGTCGTTCTGAACGAAAATACCGAAAGACGGAGGCTAAGATATGGAGCATAAAGCTGCCGCATTTTGATCTCGACACTATCCCGGAGAAGTATCGAGATGCGCCTGCTGTGGTGCTGGCGGAGTATGACAGCGTAGTCTATCGACGAGTACAGCGGATGATACCTGTCCTTTTGCTTTTTGGAGGCTATCCCGACCCTTTAGGAATGATAAAGATGGTACACACAAACCGCCTTCACCGTGTTCGTATCTACATAAACAGCGTAGAGGCTGCCCTTGATTTTTCGAAACTTCAATATGATGCCACTCACCTATACAACCGGGGATTCTTAGACCGTGCAGACAAAACTGTATGGGGCATTAGAATCATCCATCCAAACGGTAAGGTCAGGGTAGTAGATACATACAACTATTTTGGTCCCAAAGCTACCAGTAACAAATTGGAGAAAGGGAAAGGACATATTGACATCGGCCCTTTACACCCAGGCGACATCATCGATTACGTTTGGTTCAAGAAGGACAATGGAGATGAATATTTCCAATATACATTCCAGCAACGATACCCAATACTTCATCTTGACTATAGGATAAAGGCAGACAAACTGCTTTGCATAGAATACTGCAAAGAAAACAATGCTCCCGATTTCACCATCAAGCGCAGGAATACACACTATCTGTTTTCCTACAGCAACAAATGCATTGAGGGCAACTCGACCGAGAACCTACCCAGAACGAAATTCGAAGTGGATGTAAAATCAACGGGCATTTGGTCCTTTCTGTATGATAACACAGAAGAACGCGACAGTCTGAATAAGCCACGCCGTCACGGCATCACCGACAAGACAGTCCAGAAGACGGGCACTGAAAAGAAAGATTAGTAATTCAACTTTTGCAAGTTATGAAAGCAATGCGCAGCGAAAGCACCCCCTTCCGGAGCCTCCCACCCCTCTATATCAGTCCCCCTTTATAGGGGGACATTGATATGAGGGGAGGCTTCCAGAACCCCCTAAAAACCCGGGGCTGGAAAAGCCCCTACGGCGGAGTGGGACTTTCCCCTACTGAAACTCCCAGTTTCCCCTACTGAAACCCGGAGTTTCCCCTACTGAAAGTCGGAGGCACCCAAAAGTGGGGGTTGCCTATCATTTTTTTGCGCCTCAAAACGCCTTTAATTTCAAGGCCATTCTCCGGTAGTTCACCTTTCCCCGCCCTTTTTCGTGACGATTTGTTAATTTTTCGAGGGGAAAGGAATTTAATTCCAAAAACTTTTGTATCTTTGCACGCAGAAGCGTGCGAGAACGGACGAAGCAGCGAGAGCCCGCTCGACCTCTGCATTCGGCTTGTACCGTCCTTGCGCCATAATTCTAAACGCATACACTTATGAGCAGCCAAGCAATGAACAACGCCATCGCCGACTACTTCAAGACCCAGCCCGTCGTGAAGGCATGGATATTCGGCTCGTATTCACGCGGCGAACAAAGGCCGTGGAGCGACGTTGACATCCTCGTGCAGTACGACCGCAGTCGCCCCATCGGACTGCTGAAGATTGCAGGCATGAAAGTCGACCTTGAAGATTTGCTCCATTGTGAGGTTGACCTCGTGGAGGACGGCACCCTCCGTCCGTGGGCAGTAGACAGCGTAAACAAAGACAGGAAACTGATATATGAGAGAGCATAGCAGAGACCGCGGGCGGCTGGAGGACATTCTGAAATACGCCCAGAACGTTGAACTTATCATCGAGGGCATTTCCTTCGAAGAGTTCACAAAAGACATTCGCATCTATTATTCCGTGATGAAAAACGTCGAGGTCATCGGCGAGGCCGCCAACATGCTGACGCGCCATTTCCGCGAGACTCACGCCGAACTGCCTTGGCGGCTCATCGTTAGCATGCGTAACGTGCTGGTACACGGCTATGCTCAGATTTCCGATGTTGACCTATGGCAGACCGCCACAACCGATATCCATCCGCTCAGCGAACAGGTGAAACGATATATAGACGAGACCGACTGGGACGCATGGCAGCAGGGCGAAGACCCATATACAGAGATTGACAACGCGGCCTATAAACAGGCTATGGAATCAGCCCGCCGCATGAAGGCCAAGGGGTATGCCATCGAGGACATTGCCGAGATTACCGGCCTGACGACGGAGGAAATCGAGGGACTGTAATATAATGTAGAGAAACGCAAGGGCGGGGAGCCGTAGTTTCAATTGGATATTGGACATTAAGGGCGTTTTTTAAGGGGGTTGCCTATCATTTTTTTGGCATTTTGCTTTCCTACTTCTATTTTTTTTCTTATCTTTGCACCCGATAAACCAAAATAGTAACAAAAATATGGACGACTACCCGGCGGATAATTACAATTCGTAAAGGCAGGGGACATGGTGGCAAGGCTGCTAATCCCTTTGCCGCTAAACCATTTAATCAAGGATTAGCACAATGAAGACATTCTGGAACACCCAAGGCGGACTGACCCAGCTCTCAGAGTGGCAGCCCAATTGCTGGATACAGGTGACATGCCCCACCGAAGAAGACCAGCGCGAACTGGAAGAGAAGTTCAACATTCCCGACTACTTCATGTCGGACATCAGCGATACCGACGAGCGTGCCCGCTATGAGTACGACGACGGCTGGATGCTCATCATCCTGCGTATACCCTACGTCAAAGAGATACGTTCGCGTACTCCTTATACTACCGTGCCCCTCGGTATCATCCACAAGCGCGACGTCACCATCACCGTCTGCTACTACGAGACGAACATGATGATTGACTTCGTGTCGTTCCAGCAGAAGCGCGGCGAGGGCTTTACGGATTACGTGGACATGATTTTCCGCCTGTTCCTGTCGTCGGCCGTGTGGTACCTGAAGCGGCTGAAGCAGATCAACATGCTCATCGACAAGGCCAAGCGCAACCTCGACAAGGAGGTGAACAACGAGAGTCTGATCGGACTGAGCCGCCTGCAGGACTCGCTCACCTACTTCCAGACTTCCATCCGTGGCAACGAGACGCTGCTGTCGAAGTTGAAGTTCAAGCTGCAGATTGACGAACTGGACGCCGACCTCATCGAGGATGTCAACATCGAGATGACGCAGGCCCGCGAGACCACCAACATCTACTCCGACATCCTGGAGTCGACGATGGACACCTACCAGAGCATTATCAACAACAACATGAACCAGGTGATGCGTACGCTGACCTCGGTGACCATCATCATGATGTTCCCTACGCTCATCGCCTCGCTCTTTGGCATGAACCTGGTCAACGGCATGGAGGAAAAGCCCTGGGGCTTCATCCTTGCACTCGTCATCTCGCTGCTCGTCTCCATCGGCTGCTGGTGGTTCTTCCGCCATAAGCGCCTGGTATGAAAAGTTAAAAAACAATAATTAAAGCGGAATTCTTCGGTGTAATGCGAGCCAACTCCAAAGTTTTTTGTAATTTTACCGCCTAAAACGCCGATATGCTCAGGCATGCGACGTAAAATAATGTGTGTACTCACCATAAAAGCAACTTAAAGCAGTTATTATGGACTCTCAAGAAAACATCCTCGAAACGGGGAAACAAGAAGTAAACCAGGTAGCCGAAGCTCCTGAAGTAAAAACCGCCCAAGAGCCTCAGACCGCACCAGTGGTCGAAGAAGTCCCGGAAGCACCAGTGGCCGAGGAGCCACAGGAAGAGCGCAAGGTCTATGAGACCAAGAAAGAAGTGCTCGACCGCGTGAAGGAAATCGCCCACGGCGAGGAAACTCCGCAGAAAGAAGAGGTTGACTATCTGAAGACCGTCTTCTACAAGCTCCACATTGCCGAGCGCGAAGCACGCCTGAGGGAATACATCGACGGAGGCGGCGACCCGGAACAGTATCAGATTACCCCCGACGAAGACGAGGAAGTGTTCAAGGCCGAGATGGGCATCATCAAGGAACGCCGTCAGCAGCAGTTCCGCGAGCAGGAAGCCGAGAAGGAGGAGAACCTGAAGCGGAAGCTCGACATCATCGAGAAAATCAAGGGAATGGTCACCTCGCCCGAGGAGGCTAACAAGACCTTCCAGGAATTCAAGGCCCTGCAGCAGGAGTGGCGCGAAATCAAGGCCGTGCCCGCCGAGAAGGCCAATGAGCTGTGGCGCAACTATCAGCTTTACGTAGAACAGTTCTACGACCTGCTGAAGCTCAATTCCGAGGCCCGCGAATACGATTTCAAGAAGAACCTGGAACTGAAGACCAAGCTCTGTGAGGCTGCCGAGAAGCTGGCCGAGGAGTCTGACGTCATCAGTGCCTTCCACCAGTTGCAGAAGCTGCATCAGGAGTATCGCGAGATAGGCCCCGTGAGCAAGGAGCTGCGCGAGGAGGTGTGGCAGCGCTTCAAGGCCGCCAGCACCGTCATCAACAAGCGCCATCAGCAGCATTTCGAGGACCTTCGCGCTCGTGAAGAGGAGAACCTGGAGAAGAAGACGGCGCTCTGCGAGAAGGTGGAGGCCGTGGCAGCTGAGGAGAACAAGAGCGGCAACGACTGGGAGCGCCACACGCAGGAAATCATTGCCCTGCAGCAGGAGTGGAAGACCATCGGCTTCGCTCCGCAGAAGATGAACGTGAAGATTTTCGAGCGCTTCCGTGCCGCCTGCGACGGTTTCTTTGCCGCCAAGGCTGAGCATTTCCGTTCGCTGAAGGACAGCTATCGCGAGAATGCCGAGAAGAAACGCGCCCTCATCGAGAAGGCCAAGGCACTGCAAGATAGCACCGAATGGCGCTCCACCAGCGATAAGCTCATTGCGCTGCAGAAGGAGTGGAAGACCATTGGCATGGTGCCTAAGCGCCTTGGCGACCAGCTCTGGGAGGAGTTCCTCGGAGCCTGCAACAAGTTCTTCGAGGCACGCAATGCTGCCGGTGCCGGTCAGCGCGGCGAGGAGCGCCAGAACTTAGAGAAGAAGCGCGACGTCATCGCCCGCATCAAGGCTGCTGCCGAAGAGGGCGGCGACGACCTGCAGCAGAAGGTGCAGCAGCTGGTGGAGGAATACAACGCCATCGGCCACGTGCCATTCAGAGAGAAGGACAAGCTGTTCGAGGAGTATCACAAGGTGCTCGACCATCTCTACAAGGAACTGAACATCAATGTGCAGCGCCGCCGTCTGAACAACTTCAAGCAGAACCTGAAGCAGGTGGCAGAGCGCGGCGAAGGTGCCCTCGACAATGAGCGTGCTCGCCTGATGAAGCAGTATGAGCAGCTGAAGCAGGAGGCACAGACCTACGAGAACAACCTTGGATTCCTCAGCGCCAGCTCGAAGAAGGGCAACTCGCTCATCGACGAGATGAACCGCAAGGTGCAGAAGCTGAAGGACGACATGCAGCTGGTGAAGGACAAGATCAAGGCCATCGACCAGGAGAACGCTGCCAAGCAGTAACAACAATGCCCCAAGGGGGCAGATGTGGCGGAGCCAGAAAGAAGGGATGCATCCTCCTTCTTCCTGGCTCCGCCGTTTTGTGCGGGCACATGCGGATAATCATATTTTTATGTGGACAAGGTGGAAAAATCGGTTGGCAGCGGCCGCTGCCATCATTGGCGGCGTTCGCTGCCATGATTGGCAGCGGCCGCTGCCAATCATGTCCCCGCCCGCTGCCAACCAAAAAGGCACGGCGTTTTTCCCCGCTTCCCCATCGCCTGTTCCCAATTTGCGGTGGACTAAATCCGCTGAAGCGGCACTCGAAAAACATGGCGAGGAGGGCGTGGACGCTTTTGGTGTCCTTGTCACCTGATTGCGGAACATCATTTACGAGAATATGGAGCGATAAGGCATTATCACCCGAAGGCGACAGATGCTTTAAGAACACCTTCGATTTTTTGGGCGTTGACTTTTTAAGATTTGGAGCGCTCCAAATTGTCACGTGAGACAGAGCATCTTCCAGCAAACGGTGCTGGAACCTTTTTCAAACCGTCGTTTTTTTTCGAAAAATAAATTTTTTTCAAAAAAAACGACGAAATGTGTACCAGAGTCCATTTTTTTTGTTAACTTTGTAGGCAATATTGGCATAATGCCCTGATGGCATAGCCAAAAAGAGGGTGTGTATGAGCACATTGACTAATGTGGATATGAAGCCCTATAGTGCTGAAACTGAGGAAACTGATAGAATCTGCCAACCTACTGACAGTTGCAGCATCATCCCCAAGGCCACAAGCTCTCAAACTGGGGTGTCGGTAGAATATGCGCCTCTGCCAAGTCACGGATGGTTTGTGATGAGGGCCTCATACGGCCGAGAGCAGAAGGCCTCTGACTACATGGTGGAGCATGGCACGCTGACCTTCCTGCCCAAGCACCTTGTCAACAAGCAGCGCAATGGCAAGAACGTGACAGTGGCTGAGCCTCTGGTGCCCAACATCTTGTTTGTCTATGCCTCACGCGAGCAGGCCGACGAATACGTAAAGAACACCCCACAGCTGTCATTCCTTTCCTATTATTACGACCATTTCCGGCAGGAAGAAGGAAAGAACCCCCCGCTGGTGGTGCCTGACAGCGAGATGCGCAACTTCGTGCTCGCCACCACTACCAATAGCCTGCATGTGCGGCTGGTGCAGCCAGAGCATTGCCACTTCAAGAGTGGCGACATCGTGAAGGTCGTCGACGGGCCGTTTGTGGGCGTGAAGGGGCTGGTGGCACGCGTGGCTGGCCAGCAGCGCGTGGTGGTCACGCTGAAAGGACTCTGCTCGGTGGCCACGGCCTATGTGCCAAGCGCATTCTTGCAAAAGGACACCGATGAAGCCGGATAATAACGAATTTAATTAACCCTAAAACGAAAAATATGGACAAGTACACAGAACTATTAGCCGGACTGCCATTCGACCTGTTGCACATCGCACAGTCGTTTGCCAACGACAACAAGTCGCCAAAGATTGAACCTGCCCACATGCTGCGGGCGTTGCTGCATCGTAGCGCCGGTTTGGTGAACTACATCGAGGACACCCTCGACGAGGATTATTATTACTTGGTGGACTGGGCCGACATGCGCATGAAGCAGTGCGACAAGTCGCCATACGCCATGAAGGGCTTCGAGCTGTCGCACGACGCACAGAACGTGGTGAAGGAGGCCAAGGAGATAGCCGATGCCGCAGGAAAGGCCGACATTGATGGCCCCTGTCTGCTGGCAGCCCTCGTCAGCCCCGGCGTGGGATTCAGCTACGACCAGCTGAAGACGCTGCCCCTCTCGGCTGAGAAGATAAAGAAACAGATAGGAACGGGCGCGCCCGTGAAAGCTGCTCCGGCAGGTGGTGCCGCACCCACAGCCTCGGCTGCTGGCATGCCCGCCGACAATGGCTACTGCGTCGACATGCTGGTGGAACTGCCCGAGGCTCCCGTCATCGGCTTCGATGGCGAGGTGCGCTCCATGACCGAGGTGCTGGCCCGCAAGGACCGCGCCAACCTGCTCATCGTTGGCGAGACGGGCGTGGGAAAGACCAGCCTCATCGATGCCATCCTGCAGCGGGTGCGCGACAAGAAGGTGCCGGCCTCATTGGAGAACATGCAGCCTTACGAGCTCGACCTCATCGCCCTCAGCCAGGGCGTCAGCTACAAGGGCGAGATTGAAGACCGCTTCAAGCAGGTGAGCGAGCAGCTGATGCAGCTGACGCAGCCCCTGCTCATCGTGGAGAACTTCCATCGCGTGGAGGACAAGCAGTCGACGCTGAACGGCATTCTGCCCGGACTGAAGAAACTGCTCTCGAAGAACCAGTTGCAAGTGGTCATCACCTCGACTATCGACGGATATACCAAGGACATCGAGAAGGACAAGGAGCTGACGGCGTTCTTCGAGAAGATCACCGTGGAAGAACCCAACGAGGAGCAGGCCATCAACATCCTGTTGGCCAAGCGCCAGAGCTACGAGGACTTCCACCACCTGCCCATCGACGATGATGTGCCCGCCGAGATTGTCCGTCTGGCCAAGCGCTACATGCCCGACCGCCGTCTGCCATCGTCGGCCCTCGACCTGCTCGACCGCGCCATGTCGTCCGTGAAGATAGCCAACGAGCTGGCCGCCCTCTCCTCCACCTCACCTACCGAACCTACAGCACCTACTCCACCTACCACACCTACCCTCATGAAGGAAGCCGTCCGCGATGTCGTTGCCAAGATGACGGGCATCCCCATGGGCAACATCCAGAGCGAGGAGCGAGAGAAGCTGGGCAATGCCGAGCAGATACTCCACCAGCGCGTGGTGGGGCAGAACCATGCTATCAAGAGCATCCTCGATGCCATCTTCGAGAGTCGCTCGGGCCTGAACAAGAAAGGTCAGCCCATGGGTTCGTTCTTCTTCCTCGGCCCCACGGGAACGGGTAAGACCGAGCTGGCCAAGTCGTTGGCCAACTTCCTCTTCGACGACGAGACGGCCATGCTGCGCTTCGACATGTCGGAGTATAAGGAGGAGCACTCCGTGGCACTGCTCTATGGTGCGCCTCCGGGATATGTGGGCTACGAAGAAGGCGGCTTGCTTGTGAACCAGATTCGTCAGCATCCCTATAGCGTGGTGCTCTTCGACGAGATTGAGAAGGCCCACAAGAGCGTCTTCGACCTCTTCCTACAGATCCTCGACGAGGGTAAGCTGCACGACCGCCTGGGCCGCGTGGGCGACTTCTCCAACTCGCTCATCATCTTCACGTCGAACATCGGCTCGGAGTATATCTTCAAGTCGTTTGGCGAGGGCCGCGTGCCCACCCACGACCAGCTCTTGGAGGTGATGCAGGGCAACTTCCGCCCAGAGTTCCTGGCGCGCCTCACCGAGATTGTGCCCTTCTCGCCCATCACCACCGAGATGATCAACCGCATCTTCGACATCCATATCAAGAACCTGCTGAAGACGCTGGGTGAGCAGAACATCACACTCGAAATCGACGAGTCGGCACGCAAGTACGTCACCAGCGTGGGCTTCAAC
>JAEEGG010014316.1_pt1:0-15000 | contig 16806 bp, 10 predicted proteins | sample 9134161 | NCBI WGS metagenome assembly JAEEGG01 (sample SAMN16246543, study PRJNA631951) | gut metagenome | biome: gut microbiome; feature: rumen; material: CR-attached | host: Bos | place: Iran: Karaj | collected 2018-10 | reverse complement strand
CAGTTGGTAGAGCACCTGCCTTGCAAGCAGGGGGTCAGGAGTTCGACTCTCCTTACCTCCACCATGAATGCCTTTAAGGCATTCATATTTTGTACCTTGAAAACTAAATAAAGAAGAAATGAATGCAAAGCATGAGGACGTATTATTTATAAATAGTATGTTTTTGAAATTAGGTAAAAAGCATTGAGAAAAAGCTAAAAGAAAGATCAAGCTACGAAGAGCGTAGGGTGAATGCCTAGGCACCAAGAGCCGACGAAAGACGCGGTAAGCTGCGAAAATCCATGGGGAGCTGCAAGCAAGCCTTGATCCATGGGATTCTGAATGGGGAAACCCATCGAGACTAAATGCCTCGATACTCGTATATGAACACATAGTATATGAGAGGGAGACGTGGGGAACTGAAACATCTAAGTACCCACAGGAAGAGAAAATAAATTAATGATTCCTTAAGTAGCGGCGAGCGAACGAGGAAGAGCCTAAACCAAGGTACTTCGGTACTTTGGGGTTTGGACTGCGGAATTGATTCTAGAGTTTTAGTAGAACATCGTTGGAAAGCGAGACCAAAGAGGGTGACAGTCCCGTAAACGAAAAGATAATAGACAAGGCAGTATCCAGAGTAGCACCGAGCACGAGGAATTCGGTGTGAATGCGCGGAGACCACTCCGTAAGGCTAAATACTACTTGGTGACCGATAGTGGAGAAGTACTGTGAAGGAAAGGTGAAAAGAACCCCGGGAGGGGAGTGAAAGAGAACCTGAAACCCTATGTTTACAAGCAGATAAAGGACGTTAAAGTCCGATATCGTACTTTTTGTAGAACGGTCCGGCGAGTTATTGTATGTAGCGAGGTTAAGTACTTAAAGGTACGGAGCCGAAGGGAAACCGAGTCTGAAATGGGCGTGAGTTACATGTAATAGACCCGAAACCGAGTGATCTACCCATGGTCAGGGTGAAGTTGGAGTAAAATCCAATGGAGGCCCGAACTGGTTGTCGTTGAAAAGGCATCGGATGAATTGTGGGTAGCGGAGAAATTCCAATCGAACTCGGAGATAGCTGGTTCTCCTCGAAATAGCTTTAGGGCTAGCCTTGAGGAAGAGATAAGTGGAGGTAAAGCACTGAATGAGCTAGGGGCCTAACCAGGTTACTGAACTCTATCAAACTAAGAATGCCATTTATTATACTCAGGAGTCAGACAGTGTGAGATAAGTCTCATTGTCAAAAGGGAAACAGCCCAGACCATCAACTAAGGTCCCAAAATTACAGTTAAGTGGTAAAGGATGTGGGATTGCTAAGACAGCTAGGATGTTGGCTCAGAAGCAGCCACTCATTCAAAGAGTGCGTAATAGCTCACTAGTCGAGTGATCCTGCGCCGAAAATTAACGGGGCTAAACTGTATACCGAAGTTATGGATTTCATATGTTTCAACAATATTCATTATAAGATAAATTAGAGAAGTTAATTTATTGAAAATATTGCGAAGTAATATTTTCAATAAATCTCTCAGGGGCTAAACAGCCCATATAATGAATGAGGATAATGAATATTGTTGAGTTGTATGGAGTGGTAGAGGAGCATTGTGTTGTAGGAAGAAGCATAATCGGAAGGATATGTGGACGAGACACAAGAGAGAATGCCGGAATAAGTAGCGAGAATGAAGTGAGAATCTTCATCGTCGAAAGCCTAAGGGTTCCTGAGGAAGGTTTGTCCACTCAGGGTAAGTCGGGACCTAAGGTGAGGCCGAAAGGCGTAGCCGATGGATAGCAGGTTAAGATTCCTGCACTACCGATGCCAGACAAAGACTTGTTATGAGGACACAGGAGAGTGGTCTAAGCGTGTAAGAGGGAAAGCACGTCCCGCAAGGGGGAGTGAAAATTTAAAAGTAACGAAGTAGGCGAATCACACTGGCGAGAAAAGTCATAATGAGGTGGTAGAGGTACCCGTACTGTAAACCGACACAGGTAGGCGAGGCGAAGAGCCTAAGACGAACGAGTGAAATATTGTTAAGGAACTCGGCAAATTGACCCCGTAACTTAGGGATAAGGGGTGCCATCGCGAGATGGTCGCAGAGAATAGGTCCAAGCAACTGTTTAACAAAAACACAGGTCTGTGCTAAATCGAAAGATGAAGTATACGGGCTGACACCTGCCCAGTGCTGGAAGGTTAAGGGGAAGAGTTAGTCGTAAGACGAAGCTTAGAACTTAAGCCCCAGTGAACGGCGGCCGTAACTATAACGGTCCTAAGGTAGCGAAATTCCTTGTCAGGTAAGTTCTGACCCGCACGAATGGTGTAATGATTTGGACGCTGTCTCAACAATAAGCTCGGCGAAATTGTAGTACTAGTGAAGATGCTAGTTACCTGCGATAAGACAGAAAGACCCCATGGAGCTTTACTGTAGCTTGGTACTGAGTTTCGGTGATTTATGTACAGGATAGGTGGGAGACTATGAGACACTGGCGTCAGCTAGTGAGGAGTCGCTGTTGGGATACCACTCTTAAATCATTGAAATTCTAACAACAGACCATGAAGCTGGTCGTTGGACAATGCCAGGTGGGCAGTTTGACTGGGGCGGTCGCCTCCTAAAGTGTAACGGAGGCGCCCAAAGGTTACCTCAGCGCGGTTGGAAACCGCGCTAAAAGAGTGTAAAGGCAGAAGGTAGCTTAACTGCGAGACCCACAAGTCGAGCAGATACGAAAGTAGGGCTTAGTGATCCGGCGGTATGAGAGTGGAATTGCCGTCGCTCAACGGATAAAAGTTACCCTGGGGATAACAGGCTGATCTCCTCCAAGAGTTCACATCGACGAGGAGGTTTGGCACCTCGATGTCGGCTCATCGCATCCTGGAGCGGTAGTACGTTCCAAGGGTTGGGCTGTTCGCCCATTAAAGCGGTACGCGAGCTGGGTTCAGAACGTCGTGAGACAGTTCGGTCCTTATCTATCGCAGGCGTTAGAAATTTGAGAGGATCTGTCCTTAGTACGAGAGGACCGGGATGGACACACCACTGGTGCACCAGTTGTCATACCAATGGCACAGCTGGATAGCTAAGTGTGGATGGGATAAACGCTGAAAGCATCTAAGCGTGAAACCCACCTCAAGATGAGATTTCTTATGCGAAAGCAATAAGGTCCCATGGAGACTACATGGTGATAGGCTGGAGCTGTAAGTGCAGTAATGTATTTAGGTGACCAGTACTAATAGACCGAAGGCTTGATCAAGGGAAGTAAGGATGTTTTGGTTCATTTCTTTTTTATCTAGTTTTCGAGGGAAGATATTGACAATAGAATAAAGAAGATATATATTAATGTAGTAAAAGATGAAATAATTTCTGGTGACGATAATGAAGAGGCCACACCCGTTCCCATCCCGAACACGGCAGTTAAGCTCTTCGATGCCAAAGATACTTAGTGGGTGACTGCTTGGGAAAATAGGAAGTTGCCAGATTTATTTATATTCCTCGTTAGCTCAGTCGGTAGAGCACTCGGCTGTTAACCGAGTTGTCGTAAGTTCGAGTCTTACACGGGGAGCCAAAATAAAGGGACACGCCAAAAGGTGTGTCCTTTTATGTAATATTAAAAAATACATGATCAGGTTTCAAACGGTAGTTGTCACATATATTAATGTAGTAAATTTTTTGTAAAAAAATAAAAATCAAATAAATATTGTTAAATTACCTATAAATATTGACTTTTAGCAACTTTTGATATATCATAATCACGTAAAAAAGAAAAAAGTTTACATAATTTTTGTAAAAAGTATTGCATATTTATCGAATATGTGTTATATTAGTAAAGAGGTTATGTGAATTTATTTTTTAGGAGGTATAATTATGAAAAATTTTAGTAAAGGATTAGCAATATTTTTTGTAATGGTATTAGTCATTACAGGAACAGTATATGCAGTAAGCGCACCTACATTTACACCTAGTATTGCTTCAGGTAGCACAGTAAATCCTGGAGATAGAGTGCAAATCGTAATTCAAGCTGGCGATCAATATACTGCTCTTAGCGAATGCATGTATTCTTGGAATGGAGGAACAGAAAAGAGCGTGTTTGATGTATCTGGAAAAACATCAAGCAAAGGTAAAGTATACAAATTTACATTTACCGCTGAGGCATTCCCAAGTACAGCAGGAACTTATACAATAAAATTAACAGCAACTGATGCATACAATAATACTTCAACAAAAAGTTTTAAGTATATTGTAAAAGCGGCTACAACACCAACACCTACAGCAACAAAGACACCAACACCTACAGCAACAGCTACAGCAGCAAAAGATACTAGTGCTCCAAAAATAACAATGAGCAAAGCAAGTGGAAGCACAGTAGCAGGTGGAACAAAGTTAACAATGACAGTAAAAGATGTAGAAAGCAAAATTACATCATTAAAATATAACTGGGTAGGCGCATCAGAAGTAAATGTAATACCTGGAGCAAAGAGTTCAACAAATGAAATTACAATATCAAATTTAACAGTAGGAAGTGCAGCAGGAACATATCAATTAAATGTAACAGCAGTAAACGAAGCAGGATTAAAAACACAACAAACATTTAATTATATAGTAAAAGCAGCTACAACACCAACACCTACAGCAACAAAAACACCTACACCAACTGCAACAAAAACACCTACACCAACACCTACTAAAGATACAACAGTGCCAGTAATAACAATGAGCAAAGCAAGTGGAAGCACAGTAGCAGGTGGAACAAAATTAACAATGACAGTAAAAGATGCAGAAAGCAAAATTACATCATTAAAATATAACTGGGTAGGCGCAGCAGAACAAAATGTAATACCTGGTGCAAGAAGTGCAACAAACGAAATTCAAGTAACAAACTTAACAGTAGGAAGTGCAGCAGGAACATATCAATTAAATGTAACAGCAGTAAATGAAGCTGGATTAAAAACACAACAAACATTTAGCTATATTGTAAAAGCAACACCAACACCTACACCAACAAAAGTACCAACTAACAAATATCCTACAGTAGATGCAGATCCAGATGGTGGAGATGTTGAGTATGGTGATAAAATCGTACTTACAGCAGATGACAAAGATGGAGAAATTGTATATATTGAATACTACTGGGATGATGAAGACGATGACACAACAAAGAGATATACAGACAAATGCAGTGTAAAAGTACCTTCAGAAGAAGGAAAACACTACTTATATGTAAGAGCAATGGACGATAATAACAATTTATGTGATTATGAAAGATTTACATACTACGTAGAAGAAAATGATTATCCTGGAAACTCAGATAAAGATGGAGAATTAAATACAAGAATAAGAACACTTCGTGTAGAAATAACAAATGCTGATGACAAGATCAGATTTGAACCAAAAGAAGATATCTTATACAATGTAAATTACTACAATGGAACTTCTTCAAAAGTAAAGAATGCAAAAATAGTTGTAGAATTACCTACAAACTTAAAGGCTACTAAAGCTAGTGATAATGGAAGTATTTCTACAAAACAAATCACATGGAATTTAGGAACATTAGATGCAGGAGAAGCTGGTAGAGTAACATTTAAGGCTAACTATACTTCAAGCAAAGTTAACGAAAAGATTATAACAGTACCTGCAAAGATTTATTCAGGAAGCTCATTAAAAGATACTTCAACAGTTAGAAACTTAATCTTCTGTGAAGATGGAGATGGAACTGGATATCATCAAGCTTACTGTGTAGGATATCCTGATGGAACATTCTTACCAGAAGGAAGAATAACAAGAGCAGAATTAGCAGCAATGATTTGCAACATTGAAGGAATTAGATCAACAAGCAGAGGTCAATTTACAGATGCAAATGATCACTGGGCAGCAAATTATATGCAAGCAGTAGCAGATATGGGATATATGAAACCTAGAACTTATAACTTCTTTGGTGCTGAAGATTATGCAACAAGATCAGATTTAGCTTATGCAATTGCAGCAATATTAGATGTTGAAGATATAGAAACAATATATATTCAAGCAACAGATACAAAGTATTGTGAAGAAAGATGTGCTCTTGAACAATTATTAAGACTTGGTATCATCGAAGGTTATAGCGATGGAACAGTAAGACCTAACAACAATATAACAAGAGCTGAAGCAGTAACAATCATTAACAATTACTTATTCAGAGGCGAGTTATATACTAGAAGCTACAACTACTCATATAATTTCGAACATAACTATGCAAATGGTGGAAGCAACTTTGTTCTAAGATTTACAGACTTATCTATAAATCACTGGGCATATGGTCAAATTATGGAAGCTACAAACAACCACAGATATGAAAGAGTTATGGACGGAAATGAAGAAATGCTATAAGAATTAAAAGACGCTTTAGTCTAAAATTCACATAGAAAAGATAGTACTCAGATTGAGTACTATCTTTTTTTGTGCTATTGTAAATAATTAGCTAAACAATGACGAAAGAATATAGAGAGAAAAGATAAGTGTATTGGAGGAAAAAGTATGCCAACAAAAGATTCTTTTAAAAATATAATTTTTAATTCAGGGTTATTGTTATTGATTTTTTTAACAACTGCATTAATTTTGTCTTCAATTATTTTCATTTTTCATGGGGCAATTACAACCATAAGTGCCATAATTTCAATTTTACTTTCATTTGTGATATTCGTGTTATTAAATTTTAAAAAAACGAAAATAGATACCATTTTGGGTCTAATTTTAGGCATAGTTATTTTTATAAGTTCAATTATAATAAGTGAGAATATTTTAGACTTTGCAAGTGATAGTAGTTGGTATCACAAGTCTGCACTAGGTAGTTTAGCGAATGGTTGGAATCCAGTTTATGAGAAATTTGGGGATTTCGCAAATAATTCTGAGTTAAATATAACAAATATGCACTATGCTGAAATTTTTACACAGCATTATTGCAAAGCATCTTGGATAACTGGTGCAAATATATATTGCTTAACAAAGGACATTGAAAGCGGGAAATCTGTTAATTTACTTATGGCATATATTTTATTTGCTTTTGTATTTCATTATCTTTCTATGGTGTATCTAAAGTGGTGGCAAGCGATAATTGTAGGTGGGCTTACTGTATATAATCCTCTTACAGTTTCTCAGATATTTACCTTATATGTAGATAATTTGCTATATACGAGTTTATTTGGGATTATAGTAATGTTATTTGGAATTTCAGATAAAAAGTATGAATTAGATGAGAAGCTAAAATATTTTTCGTTATTTGGATTAGTCGTATTTTGTATAAATATAAAGTTTACTGGTCTTGCATATGCAGGGGTATTTTGTTTGCTCTTTTATATAATTTGGCTAATTCGTTCTATAGCTGATAAAAATTTTATATTTACTTTTATTAAAAACACATCATTTTATATAATAACTTGCATAGTAGCGATTTTTTTAGTCGGTTTTTCAACATACATAATGAATTTTGCTGAACACGGGCATCCGTTCTATCCTCTAGCTGGGGAAAATAAAAGAGATATTATGACGGGGAATCAACCAGTTCCTTTTGATAGAATAAACGGAATAGAAAGGTTACTTATCTCTGTATTTTCTAAAACAGAAAATATTACGGGAAACGTATTACCCGATTTAAAATTTCCATTCTTTGTTTCAGAAGAAGAAAAAGAAGTCGCAGCTATTGGACCAGATACTAGAATAGCTGGATTTGGCCCTTTGTTTGGCGGAGTATTGTGCTTCTCAGCCGCAGTTTTAGCTTTTGGCCTGTATTGTTTGTTTAGGTTAAATAAATATTGGTTTGCAATATTAATGTCTAATATAGTAGTTGTTTTAGCTCTACTTTTGCTTATACAAGAAAGTTGGTGGGCTAGATATTCGCCATATTTCTATTTAGCCCCTATTTTTGCACTTGTTTTAATATTTATAGGATTTAATAATGAAACTAAAGGATTTAAATTTTTAATAGGTATTATTGGTGTAATATGTATATTTCTACTTGTAAAGAACACAAATTATTTTACAAAATATGTTGAACAATGCATTAGTGAATCGGTAGAAACTAAAGAAAATTTTGAAATAGCAAAAGTTTTATCTAAAGATAAACCAATTAAGATTTTTATAGTTTCATCTTCTTACTATGGCATTGAATTTAACTTAAAAGATGCCGATATAAATTATACTAAAGTGGGACCTTATGAAGTTAAATCTAGAAAGTTATACGGAACACTTATGTATATGGAGGATTTAGAGTGAAAAGTTATTTAAAACTTATGAGAATTCAACATTATCTAAAGAACTTTTTAATATTTTTACCGCTTGCTTTTAGTGGTAGTTTATTTGCTGTGAAAATTTTAGAAGTAAATTTGTTAGGATTTTTATCGTTTTGTTTTATAGCATCGTTTATATATGTAATAAATGACATAGCGGATGTTAATCAAGATAAGCTTCATCCAATAAAATGTAAAAGGCCAATAGCCTGTGGCGATATAGAAAAGAAAAATGCTATTGTTTTTGCAATAGTATTGTTTGGGATTTCATTAATATTAAATTATTTTGTGTATATTAATAGCAACTATATGGCTTTTATACTTTGGAGTATATATATTTTAATTAATGTTGCATATAGTCTAGGATTAAAACGAATACCAGGGTTAGACGTAGTATTACTTGCAATGGGCTTTTTAATACGAGTTCTATATGGAGGCGTAATTAGTAATATAGAAGTATCTAATTGGCTATGTTTTACGGTATTAACCACATCTTTATATATGAGCTTAGGTAAGAGAAGAAATGAGTTAAAAAATCAAGGGGAATGTGTAAGAAAAGCACTTAGGTATTATAATTATAAAACAGTAAATATCCTTATGTATATGTCATTTATATTAACACTTTGTTTCTATACGTTATGGTGTATAACTGTAGTAATGACAGGCAAATTCCATGCAATTACATATATAACCATAGCATTGGTATTTATAATTATTGCAAGATATAGTAAAGATATAGAAGGAAAGGTTGATGGCGATCCAGTAAATGTTTTATTAAAAGACAGAATTTTAGTGAGTGGTGGCCTTATATATGCAGCTTTAATGTATTTTATAGTATATTAATAGAGTGGGACTAGAATTTATCCCACTCTATTAGTTTGTCTTTTTTTACAATATATGCATTTTTAGAAATTTCTTTTAGTGGAGTATCTGATAAAGAATCGGAATAGAAAGTATCTATTTCACCATCTTTATAAAGTTCATAAAATCTTTTTACCTTTTCAGCTCCATAGCAATTTTCACCGGTATATTTGCCGGTTTTTTTATCTACACGAGAGGCAAGTAAAGTCTTTATTTTTAATTCTTTACAAATTGGTTCGAGAAGAAATTCAGGGGAAGCGGATATTACGATATCATCGTCTAAATGAGTTTCTTTATAGAATTTTTTTATTTTATGCTTATTTTTATTCCAAAAATCAGCTATATATGTATCTATATCTTTTATCCCATTAAACATCTTGAAAAATCTTTCCTTTGCCTGTGTTTTTGTTATAGATTTTAATTTATATTTTATAAAAACCAAAGCCTGATAAGGAAGAAACCTTAATAAATTAGGTTGACGTTTAATAGAATAAAAGTAGAAATCTACGGTACTATCGCCATCATATATAGTTTTATCGAAATCATATACATTCATATTTTTACCCCCTTAATAGTATAAATAGTTTATCAAAATATATCGTAATATACAATATTTGCTATTGACTTAAATGTTGAAAGGGAGTAAAATTAAAAAGAAATTTTGAACTTTTAAACTGAACAGGAGTGATAAAATGGAGCCAATGATTGAGGTAAAAGATGTTACCAAAATTTATAAAGTTGGTAATGAGAAAATATTGGCTTTAGATAATGTAAGTTTAACTATTAATAAAGGTGAATTTTGCTGTTTACTAGGAACATCTGGTTCAGGTAAATCGACTTTATTAAATGTTATGGCAGGAATTGAGAAATTAACTTCTGGCGAAATAACAATTCGCGGAAGAAGAATAGACAAGATGAGCGAAAGAGAGCTATCTATTTTTCGTCAAAAATATTTAGGTTTTATTTTTCAATCATATAATTTAATTCCGGCACTTACAGCGGTTGAGAATGTTGAATTACCGTTAATATTTAAAGAAATAGACCCTAAAAAAAGAAGGAAGTTAGTAAAAGAAATTATAAATGCGGTTGGTATTTCAGGTAGAGCGAAACATAAACCGTCTCAGATGAGTGGAGGGCAACAGCAAAGAGTTGGTATTGCTAGGGCGTTTGTTGGAGCCCCAGAGCTAATATTCGCAGACGAGCCTACTGGAAATCTTGATTCGAAGACTACTATGGAAATAATGGAACTTATAAAAAATATTTCCAAGCAGTATAACCAAACAATAGTTATGGTTACACATGATGCGAGATTAGCAGAATTTGCGGACAAAATAATAAGTATCCATGATGGACATATAGCCAATATTGAAAGTAAAGGCGAAACGGCAAATATTATATAAAGTGTTTTAAGAAGGAGAGTTTTATATGAAAAAGATACAATTAATTTTAACAAGTATATTGATATTTTTTATCGTAATTGGAGGAGCTACAGTAAAAGCAGATGAGTACGAAGCAGAATATCCTAAGATAATTTTTGAAAATAAGACAGACGTTGTAAAGGTTAAAGCGGGTGAAACTCTTGATTTTACTGTTGTTGTAAAAAATGTCGGGGATGAAGGAGCTAGATATATTACTATATCAAATTCAGAAAAAGATGCTCCAGTTTATTGGGAAACTGCTGTTGATACATATACTATTTATAGAATGAGCGCTGGAGCAAAAAAAGAAGTAAATATGAGTTTAAAAGTAAAAGAAACTGCAGATGTTGGAATTTACGCATTGCCGTTTAATATCGCTTATTCAGACAATGACCATACAGAGTATTCAAATAAGCAAAGTATTTTCTTTGAAGTTACTAAAGAATATTCTAAGCCTTTAATCCTAGTTAAAAATGTAAAAAATACACCAGAAGTAGTTACTGCTAATTCAAGCAATAGACTTTCGTTTGACATATACAATAGTGGAGATTTAGACGCAAGAAGAGTAAAACTTACATTAAAAGGTTTATCCAAAGATGGTTTTATGGTAAAAGATAGTATAGACAATAGATATTTTGATTATTTAGAAGGCGGGAAAAGTAAAACTATTGATTTTGATTTATTAGTTTCTGAAAATATTACAAAAGGTACTAATGAATTACAGGTGGAACTTCAGTATTTTGATCAAGATAATAAAGAATATAATGATACAAAAACAATTTATATAAATGATGTAAAAGGCACAGAAGGAGATATTGGAAAAGGAGTGCCTAAGATTATTGTGTCTTCATATTATACAAATCCTAGTACTGTTACTGCAGGGAGAACGGTTTCATTTTATTTCACAATAAAAAATACACATCCTACAAAAACAATAAAAAATATGAAGGCGATTGTAGATTCAGAGGACGGAACATTTACTTTAGAAGGTGGAAGCAATTCTTTTTATGTAAGTGAATTAAGACCGGCTGGAGAATTTTCAAAAACATTCTATTTAAGAGCAAAATCTGATGCATTATCTCGTGCATATCCAGTAACTATTAATTTTGATTATGAAGATGCTGATGGGAATTCACATAGTTCTACAGAAAAGATTAATATTCCGGTTGTTGAAAGAACAGAACTTTCAATAGATAACGTAAATGGTCCTTACGAAATGTACTTAGGAAATACCGGATATATTTCATTTGAATATTACAATAAAGGAAAAGCTGTTATATCTAATTTGTCAGTTTCGTTAGAGGGTGATTATTCTTCTGTTAATAATACTAACTATATAGGGAATGTTGATCCGGGAACAGGCAGCTATTCTGAAATTGAAGTAAAAGCTGATGTAGCAGGAGATGCTAAAGGGACTTTAGTTTTCTCTTTTGAAGATTCTAGCGGAAATGTAAAGACTATAAGAAGAGCAATAGAGGGTGTTGTGTATGGAGAAGAACCAGCATTTGAACCTGATATAAATAACGATATCCCTATGGATATAGATTATGATGAAGATCAATTAAAATGGTGGCAGATTGCTCTTATTGGACTAGGAGTATTTCTAGTTACTATGATAGTTGCAAGGCTTATAACTATAAAAGTAATGATGAAAAAGATAGAAGATGAAATCTAGTGTTTGTGAATCGGAGGTAATAAAATGGATTACAAAATGATGGATATGGAAATGGCTGCACAAAATAGTGGCGGAAGTATAAATTGGGTACTTATTGGAGTTATAATAGGAGCTATAATTTTAGGAGTAGTATGTGGTATACTCCTTGGGAAGCATACCATGAAAAAGAGAGATATTTAATTAATTTGTGGCGGTGAAAAAATGAGAAGTAATGATTTTATAAAAATGGGCTTAAAAAATCTTGCTAGACGAAAACTACGTACATCGCTTACTGTTATAGGTGTTGTAATAGGTACGTTTTCTATAGTTGTAATGTTGTCCCTAGGAATTGCCATGACAGAAAGTTTTAATAACGAAATAATGCAAATGGGAAGCCTTACTACGATAAATGTTAATAAGTATTATTATGCGGAAAACAACGACACAGATAGATGGCAGCCGGGAAAAGAGAAAGAGTTAGACGACAATTTGGTTTCTAAGTTAAAAGCAATTCCACATGTAAAGGCTGTTACACCTATAGAATATATGAACGTTAAATTTATTTCTGGTAAATATGAATCTTGGTCAACGCTTTGCGGAGTAAACCCAGAGGCTTTTACTTATTTTGAGTTCCCTGAATTAGAGGAGGGACGTTATTTAACAGCAGAAGACACAGATGAACTTTTATATTCTTATTATTCTACGGGGTTTTACAATCCGAAATCTTCTGGGATGCGATATAATGATAGTGAAGATTTAGTAGATATTATGAATGATAGAATAAAAATGACGTTTGATACGGGATATGATTCAAAAGTTGCACCTAAATACTATAATGCTAAATTTGTCGGGAAAATGGTAGAAAGTAATGGAGATAAAAATGGCTATATCTACGTTAATATAGACCAAATGAAAAAATGGAAGAAAGAATTAAAGAAAGCTGGAGTAAAGGTTGAAGATAAAGGATATTCTCAAATTTGGGTTTCTGTTGATGATGTAAAACACGTGGAAGAAGTACAAAATAAGATAAAAGATATGGAATATGGTACATATAGCTTAGCAGATATGGTAAAACCAATGCAAGAAACTGCAAATACTTTAGAACTTATTTTAGGCGGAATTGGCGCGGTATCTATGCTAGTTTCAGCGATAGGAATTGCTAACACTATGATAATGTCTATCTATGAGAGAACGAAAGAGATTGGAGTTATGAAGGTTTTAGGTTGCCTTATAACGGATATAAAAAAATTATTCTTGTTTGAGGCAAGTATGATAGGACTTATCGGCGGAGGTTTAGGCGTAGGATTAAGTTATCTGGCATCGTACTTTATGAATAAATATTCTAACCAAATTGGAGGAGCTATTGGAATAGGAAGCGGTGGCTCAAAAATCTCAATAATTCCGCTATGGTTAGTAGTAGCAGCTCTTTTATTTGCAATGCTAGTAGGAATACTATCTGGATATTATCCAGCTAAAAGAGCAACAAAGATTAAAGCAATTGAGGCATTAAGAGAATCTAATTAAAAAGGCATTTATAATGCCTTTTTATTTTTTAAATGTATAATTTTAATAAATTATATTACCGATACATTCTTGTAATTATTTTTGTTCATTAGAGAGGATGGTAATAGTGGGAAAAATTAAAGTATTTTTATGTATTCTTTTAACGGTAGTGCTTATTATGCCAGTTTGTAATGCATTTACAGATATGGATTCAAACCATTGGGCTTATGAAACAGTTAATTTTATGACAGAAAAGGGTATTTTGAGTGGATTTACAGATGGATCTTTTAGACCAGACGATTATATATCTAGAGAACAATTTGCAACAATATTAAGCAAAACAGTAGAATATGCAAATATTGAATTGCCTATTAATACTGAAAATTCGTGGACTTTTAACGATTGTGTAGATGTGGATAATAGTAGATGGTCTTATAAATATATACAAAAGGCTTTTAATGTGATGGGAAAATCGGAAGGAAAAAATAATGGGTGTTATTTTGAACCAGATGCTTTAATGAGTAGGGAAGAAGTAGCTAAAATAATGGTAAATGCAAAAGGGCTTGGCAAAGAGGAGCCAGATTATTCTCTATTGAATAAATTTTCAGATAAAACTGGAATAGATGGCAGTTATCAAAAATATGTAGCAATAGCAGTTAGAAATGGAATAATGAGCGGAAATGCAAATGGTACATTTGACCCAAAGAAAAATTTGACAAGAGCTCAAATAGCTTCTCTTATGAGTAAGTTGCTTGACAATGGTAAAAACTCTAAAGTAGATGTAATATCGCAGAAATATGTTAAAATATATGAATTTTCGGATGGGTTGGCTAAAGTAGAAAATAATAAAGGAAAATATGGTTATATAAATGAAAAAGGAGAGGAAGTAATACCACCTATATATGATGCTATCATATATGATTGGATCTCTTCAGATAGCTTATTAGGTGTAATGAAAGAAGGTAAATATGGGTACATAAATAAAGAAGGCAAAGAAGTAATACCATGTATATATGATGATATTGGAGCACTTGCAGAAGGACTGGTACGAATAAAAAGTAACGGAGAATGGGGTTATATAGATAAAAATGGGAATCAGGTAATACCCTTCATATATGACGATGCTGGAGATTTTTCAGACGGATTAGCTAGTGCAAAAAGCAATGGAAAATATGGTTATATAGATAAGGAAGGAAACGAAGTAATACCTTTTATATATGATGATGCCTGGGGATTCTCGGAAGGATTAGCCAATGTAAAAAGTAATGACAAATGGGGCTATATAGATAAAAATGAAAACAAAATAATACCTTTCATATATGATGATACTTCTTATTTCTGGGAAGGTA
>JAEEGG010014314.1_pt1 | contig 16808 bp, 19 predicted proteins | sample 9134161 | NCBI WGS metagenome assembly JAEEGG01 (sample SAMN16246543, study PRJNA631951) | gut metagenome | biome: gut microbiome; feature: rumen; material: CR-attached | host: Bos | place: Iran: Karaj | collected 2018-10 | reverse complement strand
CCTCGATGAGGTGCCGTATCGTGCTGCTCCGCCCGTCGTAGCATATTGTTACTGTTGCGATAATACGTTGTCTTTAAGTTTTTCTGCTATTGTAACGGCGAGATTTTGTTTTTATTGTGCCCTTCGGGAAACAAAATCACTACTTTTGACGATTGGGCGGATGGAGAAATAGCGGTATTTTTGCAATCGGATTCTGACAACGGAAGAGTAACGTAAACAGTTGAATTATATGAAACCAAACTACAAGAACTGGATGCCGAAGGGAATGATTTGGAGTGCGGCGGCGGGATGTGCCGTATGTCTGGCGCTGCTGTTCGGGCTCACGACGCTGACATCCGGCACGTGGAAGACGGTGCTGACCATCCTCTTCGCCGTCGGAGCGGCGGTATGCGTTGTGGCAACGGTGTGGATGACGCTGATGTACCGCGCCTTCTCCTACGACGGCAAAAGACAGATGTCGCGCCAGATAATAGACGGCGTGGCCGCAAAGGTTGTGCTTCCCGAAGGCGGATGCTCTCAGTTGCGGCAGATTTGCAATCTGTCGCAAATTATTTTAACGATTTGCAAGCCCTCAAAGGACAAAGTTATCAAAAACTCTCTGAAATCCAGCTCCAAGCGGACACTCAGCGACTAAGCCGCATCGGGATAAGGTCGCCATAAGTACTCCGCGGATGCCGTGCAGGGCACCACATTTTTTGCAACAGTGTGCAAATTGGGTCTGCGGAGTGTCCGCTGATGCCGCTCTTTGCGGCAATGTTTATACAAAGAAGTGACAACAGATTAAATATCAGGCGGATTGCCCGACTGGAGCGCAGGCATCCTGCCTGCAGAAGCGCGCGGCTTGTCTCCGCCCCGAACCAGTTCAACATCCATTAAAGGAACATCTCCTGTCCCATCTTCAGCAAAAGCATCGGTATCTTCTTCATATTCAGTCGCCTCAGGATCAAGAAGGCCATAGCCTAAATACTCGCTCAGCGAGGCACGGCCGGCACGGTCCACAACGAATCCCCACAGATGGACACCCTTGCCCGAATAGGGCGACAGGAAGTTCATTTCCACACTTTTAGCGCCGCGGCGCGAAGGCTGCGACAGCGCGAAACTGTTCAAGTCGGGACAGAAGGCGGCAAGATAGACCTTGTCGTCCGAGCTGGCCACACGATGCAGCGGATTCTTCTCAAAATCAACCGCCAACGTCCTGTCGTCGACCACCCTGACCGCGCCGAAAGCCACTGGCGCCACGGGGCCGTCGCTGACGACAAGCTCGGCGAAATCGACCTTCAACACACCGTCCACGAGCGAGAAACAGCGCTTGTTGAGACGCATAAAATAGTTGCACTCAGTCATTTGTATGTCGCGGCTCGGCACGCTCAAGCCGAGATGCAGCACATCCTTGGCACGACCGGCAAAGGCCACCGTCTGCTTGAAGAGGCTGCGCTGCTCAAGCTGCATCGGCGTCTTGGCATCGTGAAAATCCTTGGGTAGCGACCTGACGCACTGCCTGCCGCGCCACTCGTAGCCGACCACGTTGCCTACCCTGCCGCTGAATCCGGCACCAAAAACAGAATCCATTTTTCCCATAGCGATAAATTTTTAAAGGTTTTACATTATTAACTGTCAACATCTTGCGAGCAAAGCACCTTGCACGGCACTCCGCCCGCTCCAAATGTTCTACCTACTATAACGTAACCAAAGACTTATTATTGTTTACCATTGTAAAATTTGATAAAATGAAAGTAAGAATTATAGTAGAACTTGATAAGAAGATGATACAGGGAATCAGTAGGTTAGGATGACGGAAAAATCGTCGGTTTTGCGCTCCGTTGCCGGTTTTCGGGGCAGACACTGTCGACATTATATGCCAAAAGCGCCGGCAGGTGTCTGCCGGCGCTTTTGTGATTGAAGTTATGCTACGTTTGGGCTATTAGTTGGCGCGGTTGTAAATCAAGGGGAAGTTGATTACGTTTGCAGTGTCCTCGGCGAAATAGAGGGGGAGTACGAAGGTGATAGCGTCGGTGCTGTCGTTGTAGGTGAAGGTGAGGTTTGCGGGATTGCCGTTCTCGTCTTGGCCTAAGAGATAGCCTGTGTGCGAAGCGCCGTCGTAGGAATATTCGTAGTCAATACCTTGCATCTGCTGCATCTGGTCGTTGTCGTCCATACCCCAGATTTCGACATTCTGCGAGAAGGTGAAGTGGGCATAGGTGCCGTCGAAGTTCAGGTAGGAGTCGAAAATGTCGCCATAGATGCTGTCAATGCATCCTGTGTTATAGCCTGATGTGGTGAAGAAGTCGGCCAGGCTGACGCTGCAGCTCCAGTTGGTGTTGTGCAGGTCGGAGGTGCTCTTTACTCTCGTGTTGGTAACTTCGTTGTTCGAGTTGTTGCCAGGGTTAACGATGTTTTCTTCTTTCTGGCAGGCGGTCATTGCGAATGCTAAGGTTGCGATGGCAACGATAATGATGTTTTTCTTCATTTTAGTGATTGTTTAATTAGTTATAATTTTGATTGATTGTTTTCACTTATAAGAGCGTAAAAAGTCGCCCAAAAACTACAAGAGGCAAAAATTTTTTATTTGCTGTGCCTTTCGAACAGAATTAAAATGTAGCCGTTGCTGTCTATGTGCGAGATTATCAATGTCTGAGGCGAGACCCAGTTGATGTCCCAACATCCGCCGCCGGGGAGCAGGGAGCAGCAAAGGTTGCCGTCGGCGTCGATTGTCCAGTTGCCGCTGTCGGTAGTGCCGCCGCTGGTACGGGTTACTGTGCCGTTGACGTCAAAGTCGTAGATGTCTCCGATATTCTGCGTTAGGTCGATGGAGCTCTGAATGTCGGTCAGCTCCCATACGTTGGCTATTGCGCTCTCGCTGACCGACGTCAGGTTGAGCACCAGATACTCTGTGCTATCGTCCAGCTGGCGTGTCTCTATGGTGCCGCAGAGGGTCATAGTGTCGCCGCTTTCATAATTGCTGCCGCACAGCATAGTATAGCCGTATTTTTCGAGCACCAACAGGGTGTCGTCGCTGATTTGCAGTGCGGGCACAAGGGCTGTGACCGACATTCCATAATCGTCGATGGGCATTTCAACGCAGGTGAGCACGCCTGTATAGCAGTCGTAGTCTTCTTGCGTAATCGGTATGGTAAGGTAGGCTACGCCGTTCCATTTGCCTGTGCGGTCGTCGTAGCTCACGTTGACTGTCTTTCCTTCTTTCTCCATAGCCTTCATCCAGCGCTTCAGTTCATTGCGATCGGAAGTGCTGATTGACGGGGCTTCCTTCGACGCCACAGAGCTGTGGTTGCCGAGGCTATAGAAGGCAACCTGTTCGCCCGACATCGCGTAGTCGCAGAAGCTCTCAAGCAGAGCATCCCATTCGCTGTCGCCACTCACGGTGCGATGCAGCTCTTGGTCGCCTACGGTATAGATTACTGTACGCTCTGCAGCGTCATTTTGTATCGGTTTGTTATCTTTTTCCCCGCAGGAGGCAAGGCCGGCAACGGCTAATACCAAAGCAAATAATTTGAATATCCTGTTCATTTCTTTTTTTATTTATTTGTGTAAGTTGTTCAATTGGTAATCCAAAAGGGCATCGTATTGCTCTTCGTTGTCGATACGGTAGATGCCCACCGTGCGGCGCTCGGGCAGAGCCACCACACGCAGCACCGGGTTGCTGTCCCACGACGTGCGTACCGACGGATGGTCGATCGGTGCCAGCCACGAGGTGGAACCGCTGTCGATGCGTATGTCGAACTCGGCGACTATCTGCTGCCAGGCGCTGTCGTTGTCGGCAACGAGCATCACTACATCGACGCTCACCGTGTCGCACAACTCGAAGTCAGTCACCTGTGCGACTGCCAGGCCTGACTGCGAAGCATACTTGCGGTATATGTCTCCGGGCTGCTCGTCTGTTCCCGACGAGCACCCGATGAGCACCGCCAGCTGCAGAAGTGTTGTTAATATCAATAGTATTCGTTTCATATACATTCCTTTAAACAGTCATCAGTATTTCCGATGTAAGGCTGACCCATTGCGCTTCGGCAATGTCGCCGCGGTTGCTGTACACCTTGCCGTAGCCGCTGTGGTGAGGCATAAGTGTCGGTATCGCCACCGCCATCATCACGGCCAAAACTACCGCAAAACCCGAATTGCGGCGTTGCTTGGCGCGCCACACAGGGTATTCCTGCGACAGCTTGGCGGCATAGCCTTCCACCTCGGCGCGCTGCCATAGTCGGTCAAACTCTTCATTGGTCATTGTTCGTCTCATATTTTGTCTTTTATTTAAAGTAACTTCTCAATTTATCTTTCACACGCACCAGTCGCACACTTATATTCTTCACCGTCAATCCGGTCCTCTCTGCGATCTCCTCGTAGTTGTAACCCTCGAGCTGCAGCTTCACAATCGAACGGTCAGGTTCGTCGAGGAGCTCTATTCGTTCGTGCAACTCGTTGATCAAGTTGCGGTCGTCGGCTTCGCTGTCATACTCGTCCGACAGAGAGTCGAGCTCACGGGTGCGCCGAAGGGTATCGATCATAGCATTGCGGCTTATGCGCCACACCAGTGCTGCCTGCTGCGGGCCTGCCGACAAGGACAACAGCCGCTCGCTGTCGCGCCACAATGCCACGCTTGCATCCTGCAACAAATCATCAGCCTCAACGCCCTTCCGACTAAAATGACGGCAAAGCGTGAACAGAAGTCCGTTGTAGCGGTGCAGCAATATTTCAAAAGGATCCTTCGGCTTCACAATTATAATAACGCATTATTATTTCCAAAAACTACATCAAGATGTAATTTTTTTGCCAAACAAAGAAAAAAGATTGTCTTTAATGTCGGGAAAAACATTCAGGCGGCTTGGCGCCGCCTGAATATATCAAGTTCTGCTACCACTCTCTGGCCCGCCAGCCATCCACCTCTGTTTCGCCCCCTGGGTTCAGCGGGTCGGTGGCAATAATCGGCTTTTGCCAGTAGATGAACAGTCCGCGGTTTTTCTGCAAGTCAAAGTGTATCGGCAGCGTGTATTCCATCTTGACGACCTTACCGTCCAGCTTGCCGGGAATCCATTTGGGCATACGCTTAACAAGCTGCAAGGCCTCCTTACCGCAGCGACGGCCCACATCACGAACAACACGGGGATTGAGTATCGTCCCGTCGGTATCGACATAGAAAGCGACCAGCACCGTACCGCCAATATTGGTGCGAGGGTAGCGCAGATTGCTTTCGATGAACTCGTTCAGTGCCTCTTCGCCGCCAGGGAACATCGGAGGCGTCTCAAGGGTGACATACACTTCGTAATAGGTCGATGAATCCGTGTCGCCTATATGCTGCACGCGCGACTGCGCACATACAGCCCCGCTCACCCCGACAAAAAGGCAAGCAAAAACGAGCAGCTTGCGAAGAATACCCGTGCCGAAGCTCATAACTACAGCCGGCCTTCAACCACCTGCCAGTCGACAATCTGCCACAGGGCAGCAAGATAGTCAGCGCGGCGGTTCTGATAGTCAAGATAGTAGGCGTGCTCCCACACATCGAAGGTCAGCAGAGGCGTGAGACCCATCGTGACGGGATTCTCGGCGTTCTTCTGCTGCGTGATGACCAGCTTGCCGTCCTTGTCGGCGCTGAGCCACACCCAGCCGCTGCCGAACAGCGTGGCGCCTTTTGCCTCGAATTCCTTCTTGAAATCCTCCACCGAGCCGAAGTCGCGCTCTATCAATGCCTTCATCTTGTCGCCCATCGGCTTGGGATTGTTGGCGAATTGCTCGAAGTACATAGCGTGGTTCAGCACCTGGCCGGCATTGTTGAACAGGCCGCCCTCAGCCTTACGGATCACCTCGCTCAGCGGCAGGTTCTCCAAACCACTGCCAGGCAGCATCTTGTTGAGGTTGTCCACATAAGCCTTGAGGTGCTTGCCGTGATGGAACGAGAGGGTTTCTTTGCTGATAACCTTGCCGAGAGCCTCGTAGGGCAGCGTCGGCATTGCGAATTGTCCGTTATTTGGCATAATGTCTTTCATAATTACCTGTGTTTAAAGTTAGTATACTTGTTTTACTGCAGTGATAAAAACCACCGTCTCAAAATGCAAAGATACGAACTTTTCCTAAACCAACAAAAAAAACATTATTGCAGCGTTCCTGCTCACAAAAGTCTTTTGTCAAAGGTCCCGCTGTTAACAATTTTTATGTTAATTCTATGAAAGACTTATCAAAGTTTACTAAGGTAAAATTTGATAAAAATTTGGTAAGAATTTGGGTAAACTTTGGTAGGAATTTGGTATATGGAAATCAAGAAGTTATGATTTGGCAAAATTTGGGGTGTTTTTAAGTTAAATTAACGTTTGAAATGTTAAAATCGAGGGCAAATTCGCAGCCGGATTCGAGTGTGTTTCGAGGTGTTTTTTTGAGAGGAGCGGCGGATATGCCACTGCATCTTTTTCATCCAATCCGAAAGGGATGTCCGATTGCATACATTGAACACGTAAACAACACATAACCAGCAACAAAACGACACACGGAAACGACTGAAAATGGAGGGGAAAATGAAAACTATTGCACCTGAAAAAGTTTTTCTTTTCTTTTAACACGCTGAGAAATAATTTTTTGCAAAGTCGAGCGTTTAGGAGCAAAAGAAAGTAAGAAATATTTAACTGACAATGGACGATTTTTTTGTTTCCGGAATACAGCAAGTCGGTGTCGGATGCGTTGATTTTCAGGCATCGTGGCGTTGGTATATAGATATGTTCCAGATGGATGTGCGCATCCTTGAGGACGACACGGTGGCCGAGCGTATGCTGCCCTATACGGGCGGCAAAGCGCAGAAGCGTCACGCCTGCATTGCCGTCAACCTTCAGGGTGGCGGCGGATTCGAGATATGGCAGTACAGCGAGCGCAAACCGCAGCCGTGCGACTTCCGTGTGCAGGTGGGCGACCTGGGTATTTTTGCAGCCAAGATCAAGAGTCGCGACGTCGATGCTTTCCGCAAGGAGCTGGCAGCCAAGTACGACAAAGTGGGTCCCGTGGCGAAGATGCCCGACGGCAGGAAGTGTTTTGTGGTCGAGGACCCCTGGGGCAACTACTTCCAGGTGGTGGAGGACAAATATGTCTTCATTGAGCAAAAGCGCTTGGGCGGCGGCATCGTGGGTGCAATGACCGGTTGCACGGACATCGACCGTACCATTCCGCTCTATCGCGATGTGCTGGGATACGACAAAGTGCTGTATGACGAGACAGGCGTTTTCGATGATTTGAAGTATATGGCCGGCGGCGAAGGCCGTTTCCGCCGTGTGCTGCTGGGCAGCAGCAAGAAGCGCAAGGGTGCCTTCGTGCCTCTGTTCGGCGAGAGCAACATAGAGCTGGTACAGGCTCTTGACCGCGAACCACGCAAGATATATGAAGGCCGCTATTGGGGCGACCCTGGATTTATACAGATTTGCTTCGACGTGACCAATATGCGCGCCCTCGAGAAGCACTGCAACGCGCTGGGCTTCCCGTTTACGGTGGACAGCTGCAAGGGCAACGAGCATTTCGATATGGGCGAGGCCAGCGGCCACTTCACATACGTCGAGGACCCCGACGGAACGCTGATAGAGCTGGTGGAAGCCCACAAACTGACCATACTGAAGCGTCCGCATCTGTACATCAATATGCTGACCCGCAACCGCGAGAAGGCGTTTCCAAAGCTGTTTTTCCGCCTGATGGGAATGAACAAGGTAAAAGTGTGAATGTGTAAATGTGCGAATGCGTTAATGTGTTAATTTGTTAATCAAGGAATCCTATGGGTAATCTGGTTGATTATTTGAATCAGGATGTGCGCGCCGAGGAGGCGCTGAAAGCCTGTATGAACTGCGGTATGTGCACGGCTGTGTGCCCTGCGGCGGAGTTCTACGACTACGACCCGCGGCGCATCTGCGACACCGTGCAGCGTGGCAACGAGAACGAGATTGAGGCGCTGCTGAAGAGCGACACCATCTGGTATTGCGGCCAGTGTATGTCGTGCAAGACCCGCTGTCCGCGCGGCAATGTGCCAGGAGAGTTGATCAACGTGCTCCGCAAGGCTTCGCAGGAGCTTGGCTATTTCGCAGAGAGTGAGAAAGGCCTGCAGCAGAAGCAGTTGATGGGAAGTATCGAGAAAAATATCCTGGAAATCGGCTACTGTGTGCATCCCGACCGCGTTGACCCCGACTATCATCCCGAGCAGGGACCTATCTGGGAGTGGTATCGTGAACACATTGAGGAGATTGCGCCCAAGCTGGGAGCCAACTATCACGGCGACGGTGCCGGTGCCCTGCGCAAGATATCGGAGGAGGATTTGAACGAGGTGCGCCGCATCTTCGAAGTTACTGGCGGTATGGATTTGAAGAAGAAAGTGGAGGAGGCATAGATGAAAAAGTTTGGATTTGAAATATCAAAAGGCCGCCAACTCAACTTCGACGAGATGAAATCGGAGAAGGTGGAGAAGCTGCTGGAACTGGTGCCCTCCTACAAATGGTGCATCGGCTGCGGCGGTTGCACGGCAGCGTGCTCGGCGGCAGGGTTTACGGACTTTAATATCCGCAAGATACACACCGCTTTCTTCCGTGCCCAGTATGAGGGCTTGGACGAGCAGCTGAACCGGTGTATGCTGTGCGGCAAATGCCTGCTGGTGTGTCCGCGAGGAGTGAACACTCGTTCGCTGATAATCAATATGAGGCGAATACTGGCCAATGTCGACACCGTTACGTGGCGACCGCAACGCGAGTTAAAATCAAAGAACGAAGGAGGCAACAATGAATAGTGATAATTTTCATCTGTTTGTGCTGCCTTTCTGCATAGGCGTGCTGTTTCTGCTTATCTTCTCGGTATGGAAATACTGGCGCTGGATCAGAGGTTTCGACAAGCTGCAACGTGCCAAGATACGCAAGAATATCTGGACGTGGCGTTTCCTGCCGGCAATCTGGGAGGCTTTCCGCGAGGGCCTGTTGCACTGGCGCATCACTAAGAAGAATCTGCTGTTGGGTTATATGCACCGCAGCCTTGCCTTTGGATGGTTTCTGCTCATCGTTGTAGGAGCTGTGCAGGCACGGCTTGCATTCCCTGACGGGCACCCACTCTGGATAGCCATATTCTTCAATTACTTTGAGCCGTCGTACAGCATTGATTTTCCACAGGCTGAGTTTTATGCCAACCTGATGGACGCACTGCTGATATATGTGCTGAGCGGTCTGTTTCTGGCAATGTTCAAAAAGGTGTGGTCGCGTCCGTTGGGTATGAAGCGCACAACGCGCCATACGCTGATGGACCGAGTGGCAAAATTCGCCCTGTGGTGCATCTTCCCGTTCCGCCTGTTGTCGGAGGCTGCCACGTCGTCGCTCTACGGCAACGGTGGCTTTATGACACGCTGGCTGGGCAATGTGCTGTCGAGTATGGGAGTGGCCGACCCAGCCTTTGAACTTACGTGCTGGATGCTCTATTCCATTGCGTTGGGAACCTTCTTCTGCCTGATGCCGTTCTCGAGGTATATGCACATCTTTACCGAGGTGTTCCTCATCTATTTCCGCCAGCTTGGGGTGCGCGACAGCGACCGCAAGACGGGCTATACGATGTTTGAACTCAGCGCCTGCTCGCGCTGCGGCATCTGCATCGACGGCTGCCCAATGAACCGCGAGCTGGGCATAGTCAATATGCAGGGTGTGTATATGCTGCAGTCGGTACGCAATCTGGAACTGCAGAAGAATGCAGAGCCGATTGCTGAGAATTGCCTTATGTGCGACCGCTGCGTGGCCGACTGTCCGGTGAACATTGACCTTTCGGTTATACGCCGTCAGGTACGCATCAAGAACAAGGCCGCAATAGACAACAAGAACGGCTATGGCTACCTGCGCAACGTGCAGCCTTTCAACTCAATAGGGCGTGTCGCCTACTTCGGTGGCTGTATGTCGCACTTGACACCTGGCATATCGCATTCGATGGAGGCCATCTTCAATGCCGTCGGCCAAAAATACTGGTATATGGACAAAGACGAGACCATCTGCTGCGGCCGCCCGTTGCTGCAGCAGGGCTTTGAGAACCAAGCCTTCGAGCTGCGTCGCAAGAACACAGAGATGATAGTCAACAGCAAGGCGACAATGCTTATTACTTCGTGCCCGATTTGCTACCAGTCGTTCAAGAAAGAGTACAAACTGTCGATACCTGTGATGCATCACACGGAATATATCAATATGCTGATTGAGAGCGGCAAACTGAAGCTGCGCAAGGACGACCGCCGCGTGACTTACCACGACCCGTGCGAGCTGGGTCGCGGCTGCGGAATCTATGACCAACCGCGCAACGTGCTGAAAGCCACGACGACACTCCTGAAGACCAAAGAGGAACGCGAACACAGCCTCTGTTGCGGCTTCAACCTGGGCAATCCCCTACTCGACCTTGAGCAGCAGACAGCCATACGCAACGCCGCACGCGACAACCTGTTGGCACCGAAGCCTGACACCATTGTCACGGCTTGCCCGATGTGCAAGAAAGCATTCCAGCACGCCGACAATGTGCCAGTGAAAGACATTGCCGAGATAGTCGCCGAGAATATAATCAAACCTAACAATTAACGACTTATGGAGAAAAGATTTTGGAATGAATACCAGAAAGAGATAGCCGACGACCATTTCTTCTATGAGCGCAGCTGCATCCGCCAGACCTTCTTCCCTGGCTCGGAGGCTGCTTTTCTGCGCATCTTGCGCAACGAGCTCGGCAAAGATATATGCGACAACCCACACCAGCACACCTGTACGGGCATAGGTTACCACAGCGATGTGGTGCCCTTTGAGACCACAATGACCGTTGTGGCGCGCCTGTTCTCGCTTATGACCGAATGCGGCTACGAGAACTACGTGCCATCGTGTGTCACCTCGTTCGGCGTATTCTCGGAAGTGATTGAGAAATGGGAGAACAACCCCAAGCTTCTGGAGCAGGCTCGCCAATACCTGTGGGAGGCCACGAAACGTGAATTCAATATCCCGAAGAATATAGTGCACCCATCGGATGTAATCTATAAATTCCGCTTCGACCTAAAGCCCAAGATGAAATACCAGCTGGTGAACCGCTTTACCGGCAAGCCGCTGCGCGTGGTGGAACATATTGGTTGCCACTACGCCAAGATATTCCCCGAACGCGGCATAGGCAAGGCCGAGTTTCCTTATGTGCTGGCAGGAATGATTGAGGCCTGGGGCGGCGAGGTTATCGACTATCCCGAGCGCCGCCACTGCTGTGGTTTCGGTTTCCGCCAGTATCTGGTACAGGAGAACCGCGGCTACTCGATTGCCAACACCAAGAAGAAATTCCAGTCGATGGAGCCTTACGAACCGGATTTCATTCTGACCAACTGCCCTGGATGCAGTATGTTCCTCGACAAATGGCAGTATACAATCGCTGAGATGGAACACAAGACCTACGACAAAGAAGGCTACGGCATACCCGTGCTGACCTACGAGGAACTGGCGGGCTTGCTGCTGGGCTATGACCCCTGGAAATTGGGCTTCCAGCTACACCAGGTGCAAAGCGAGCCGCTGTTCAACAAAATAGGCATTGCATACAATCCCAACGAGAAATACAAAGGTATTTCAGGCCGCTTGCTGCCACGCCCGGCACGTCCCGAATGCCTGCGTCAAGACTAAAACCATTTAACCCATATTACTTTTAAACCTTTCAAACCCTCATACAGAAATGAAAACAGTCTCTATAATAGGTGCCGGCCCCGCAGGAATTGAAGCCGCATACGTGCTTGCAAAACAGGGCGTCGCCGTGTCTTTGTTCGAGAAATCGTCATCTCCGCTCAAGAATATCGCCGACAAAGCATTCCTTTTCCCAAACTTTGCAGCAGCGACCGATATCGTGGAGCAGATGAACCGCAAACTCCTCAACGCCAACATCACCCAACATCTTGACACCGACATCGTCGGGCTTGTACACGAAGGCGAACAAGGATGGAAACTCACCGACAATCGCGGCAACAGCTACTATTCCGACAATGTTGTGCTTGCAACAGGTTACACTCCTTTCGATGCCCATCGCAAAGAGGAACTGGGCTATGGCATTTATAACGGTGTGGTGACTTCGTTAGAGATGGAGAAGATGATACGCTACAATCAGATTGTCAACTCGATGGGTGAGAAGCCCAAGCGTGTTGTCTTCTTGCAGTGCGTCGGCTCTCGCGACGAGAAGTCGGGCAATCACTACTGCTCAAAAGTATGCTGTGTGACAGCCGTGAAACAGGCCATTGAAATAAAGAAACAATTGCCGGATGCAGAAGCCTACATATTCTATATGGACCTTCGTATGTGGGGACAGCACTTTGAGGAGATGTATCGCCAGTCGCAACAGGATTACGGTGTACGCTATGTGCGTGGCCGAATCTCGGAAGCGTCGGGCACATTCGACGGACGAGTGCAGATTAAGGCTGAAGATACACTGATGGGACTCCCTCTCAAGATGACTACCGACCTGCTGGTATTGATGGTAGGTATGGAGGCCTCGGAGGGCACACGCTGCCTTGCAAAGGCTGCCGGCATCTGCGGTGAATACGGCTTTGCACAATCCACAGATCCTCATCTGGGGGACAACCTCACCGGGCAACAAGGGCTTTACGTCTGCGGTGCCTGCAAGCGCCCAATGTCGATAAACGACGTAGTGAACGACGGCCGTGCTGCCGCCTTTGCTATACTGGAAAGCTAATCCTACCAGTCCCAGTAGCCCTCGTTATATGTGGCTGCCTTGTTAAGGTCCTCATCATTTTCCGACAAGAACAGCTCAAAATTGAATACAGGATCGGGACCGGTTCCCGCAAAACCCTGTTCGACGTGAAATGTAACAACTGTGAATGTTGGAGGGGTGTATTTTTCTTTCATATTACATTTATTGACGTTCCACATTTTTAGCATCATCCCAGTAACGTTCCATCTCGTCAAGCGACAGGTCCTGTAGTTTCCTACCCGACTTCTGTGCCTGTTGCTCGACGTATTTGAAACGACTTGTGAATTTGCTATTGGTATGCGCAAGAGCATCATCGGCATTAAGGTTCTCGAAACGGGCCCATTTCACTATGGCAAACATCAGGTCGCCCAACTCCTCCTCGGCCGCTTTCTTAGCCCTTTCGCCTTCATTATGGTAATCCTTCAGAGCCTCAAGGAACTCGTTGTATTCCTCATAAACCTTGGCTTTTGCCGATGCCGTGTCAGGAAACTCAAAGCCAAAGCCCGATGCCTTCTCTTGGATACGTATAGCCTTGATAAGCGACGGCAGCGACTCGGGAACACCTTCAAGAACAGATTTCCTTCCTTCACGCATCTTAACCTTTTCCCACTCGGGGGTCTCTGCCTGTGACGGCGGATGTATAACCCCATCGCGATCAGGCAGGGCTATATGAGGATGCCGCGAGACGAGTTTGCTACAAATACCGTCTATGACATCGCTTACGCTGAACTTACCTTCGTCGTCGGCTATCTTGGCATAGAAAACAAGGTGCATAAACAAGTCGCCAAGCTCCTTGCGCATATCCTCATAGTTGCAGGCAAGGATGGCTTCTGACAGTTCATACACCTCCTCAATGGTCAGATAGCGCAGACTGTCAATTGTCTGCACGCTGTCCCACGGGCATTCCTTTCTCAAAATGTCAAGAATGCTGCTCAGCCACTGAAGGGATTTCTGCTCCTCCGTCATACGGGTACTAACAATGTAAATACTACAGCTTTTTAGCAATCAGTGGTGCCCATTCCCTTCGTAGGGAACGGCACCACTTCTGTATCTACCGATTTACTATCAATGATTACTTAAGACCCAGTTTCTTCTTTACGAGAGGCAGGATGTCGTCACTGTCTTGCTGGTAAAGCAATGCACCTGCAGAGGTGTCGAAGACATAGGTATAGCCGTTCTCCTTGGCCACATCGCTGATAGCTTGCTTGGCGCGGTCGATAATCGGCTGGAGAAGCTCTTTCTCCTTGTCCTGCAGTCTCTGCTGAGCGCTCTGCTGATAGGTCTGGATACGCTGGTCCAAATCGCGTATTTCCTGCTCTTTGGTGCTACGAAGAAGTTCGCTGAGCTGTGCCTTGCGCTCCTGATAGTCGGTGTATTTGTTCTGCAGCTCTTCCTGCATAGCCTTCAGTTCTCCCTCAAGAACCTTGACCTCAGCCTCAAAAGCAGCCTGGGCCGAATCCTTGCCGGGCATAATCTGCATAAGGTCGGCAGAGTTGATGTGTCCGAGTTTAACGGTCTTCTGTGCAAATGCCGCAGTTCCGAAAGCGAACATAGCGACGAGTAGTAAAACTAAACTTTTTTTCATTATTTTAACGTTATTAGATTATTGATTTCTTCTCAAATGATTCATCAAGGCTTTCTCATTTCAGGGTTTGAGACCTCTTTCTTGCGGGTAGGCTGGCTTGCATCCTTGTCCTCCGACGAACCGGAGCCCGGCTTGTAACCCAGCATATCCAGCACGAGGTCGCTCACATCGTATTTGGCGTTGACATAAAGCAGCGTGGCCGAACCCGACTTGTCCAGAATAAAGGCATAGCTTTTCTCATTGGCAATGCGTTCAATGGCATTATAGACGCGGTCCTGTATAGGCTTCATCAGCTCAGCACGTTTCTTGTCGAGGTCGCCTCCCGGACCAAAATACTTGTTCTGCAACTCCCTGGCCTCGGCTTCTTTGGCCTTGAGTTCGTCTTCACGCTTGCGCTTCAGGTTGTCGGGCAAGAGGTAGGCTTCCTGCTGATAAGTCTTGTACAGGCGGTCTATCTCCTGGAATTTCTGTTCCAATTCCTTCTGCCAGTTGGCAGCCATCTTGTCCAGCTGTGACTGAGCGCGCGAATAGTCCGGTATATTCGACAGAATGTACTCGGTGTTGACGCAGGCGTATTTCTGCGCACAAAGCGCCAAAGGGAACAGCAAGGTTATAAGCAGAAGGATTCTTTTCACGGTCTTTATCTCATTAATTCGTTATCACGACGTTAATCTATACTCTGGTTTATGCTGAAGTGGAACTGACTGCCGCCGTAATTGCCGTCGAAGCCATAGCCCCAGTCGATGCCTATCAGTCCGAACATAGGCATATAGAGCCTTACGCCGATACCTGCAGAGTTATAGAGCTTGAACGGCTGGAAGTCCTTTGCAGAGCTCCACGAGTTGCCGCCCTCAAGGAAGCCAAGCGCATAGATGGTCATAGCAGCACTCTCGATTATAGGCTGACGCAACTCAAGAGTATAGCGGTCAAAAACAGATGCACCGTCGTCCGGGCTCAGCTTATAATCCTGATAACCACGCAGCGGGATAACCTCACGGCCGTCAAGCACCCAAGCCGACAGGCCCGAGCCACCCAGATAGTAGCGGCCGAAAGGCGACATACCTATGTCTTTGTTGTAGTAGCCCATATATCCGAAGCGGAAGCGGGCGTTAAGCACCACATCGCCAATGATATTGAGCATCCACGAGCCACGCAGGTTCAACTTGTAGTATTCCAGCCAACGGTATTTGTCGGAAGCATCCATTGCCGAATAATCCTTGCCGTTCATCAGCGAGTAAGGCGGCGTGACAAAGCCTTGCAGCGATACCTCCGAGCCACTGCGCGGATAAATAGGCGAATCCAACGAATTGCGACTGAAACCGATGCTGTAGACCAGGTCATTGGCGTGGCCGTTTGTGAAATAAGGTGTCAGCGAGGTATAGTTGTTCAGCAGATAGTGCTTGTACGACAATGCCTGCGACATAATGAAGTAATCGTCAGGCCACTTCAGACGACGCGTCAGCGACACGTTGGCGCCTGTGATAGTAAGGCTGTAGTAGCTGCTGCTTCCTTTCGACTGCCAGAAGCCGTTGCTGATAAGGTTGTGTGATATTGAGATGCCCAGCGACTGCGGTCTCTTGCCGCCAAGCCAAGGCTCGGTGAATCCTGCATTCAGGGCATAGTAGTATTTGCCGTTGGATATTGCATTGAGCATCAGCTTCTGACCGTCACCGGCAGGCAGCGGATGCCAAGCCTTCTTGTTGAATATGTTACGTGCCGAGAAGTTGTTGAGCTGTATACCTACCTGGCCTATCAGCATACCGTTGCCGTAGCCACCCTGCAGCTGCAGCTGGCTGGTCTGGTTCTCCTCCACCTTGTAGACGATGTCCACCGTACCGTCCTGCGGGTTAGGCTGCGGTATCGGGTTGAGGCTCTCCTCCTTGAAGTAGCCCAGTGTCACCAGCTCACGACGGCTGCGAATCAAAGCGTCACGACTGAACAGGTCGCCGGGCTTGGTGTGCAGCTCTCGCATAATAATCTTGTCGTTGGTGATAGTGTTACCCTCAACGGTGACATTGCGGATGCGTGCCTGCTTGTCTTCGACAATACGAATCTCGATGTCTATCGAGTCGTTCTCCACAGCCACCTCGACAGGCGTAGCCTTGAAAAACAGGTAGCCGTTATCCATATACATCGACGAGATGTCTGTGCCGCTGGGGTTGTAAGTCAGGTTGGTCTCAAGAGTGGTCCTGTTGTAGGGGTCGCCCTTGTTGATGCGCAGATGCTGCGCAAGTGTCTCCGACGAATAGACGGTATTGCCCGAGAAGGTTATGTTCCTGAAATAGTACGGATGGCCCTCAAAGACCTTCACTTTAACCTTCACGCGGTCCTGACGTTTCTTCTTGCTGTCGGAAATCTTCAAGTCTTCCGGCGCAACGTTCCACACAGTGTCTTTCACAATTCTCGCGTCGCGGTAGCCCAACTCGTTGTAGTAGGCAATAACCTGCTCCAAGTCCTCGTTCAACTCAAACTCGCGGTATTTCGAGCGGCTCCAGAAACCCTTGGTCCAGACAAACAACTTCTTGCC
>JAEEGG010014312.1_pt1 | contig 16810 bp, 10 predicted proteins | sample 9134161 | NCBI WGS metagenome assembly JAEEGG01 (sample SAMN16246543, study PRJNA631951) | gut metagenome | biome: gut microbiome; feature: rumen; material: CR-attached | host: Bos | place: Iran: Karaj | collected 2018-10 | reverse complement strand
ATTCTGAGGACACATATTCGATAGTACATAAGTCTCATCCCTTCCCACATCATCCCAATTGCAATCACCCCCAGGACACATGTGCCCTCAATCATAACCAGATGATGCATAATCCGCTAACGTGGCACGTTCATCAGCAGGCAAATCCGTATCTTCCCTATACTCATTCCATATTCCCTCCTTACGCTGCATCACATGCTCGCCTGTCAGTTGCCACATCACCCAATTGGGCTGACGAGTCACCTTGTTATAAGAAGTTGTATAACAATACCTCTCCAACAATGAGCTTGAAATGCTATCAGGAATGACAGGGAATCCCACATCTGCAAGTGTGCTCCATACCTCACGCCCATGACTCACGTAAGGAGCCTCAACACTATCAGACACAACAGAAGTGTTCACATGATGCGAACATGTGCCACACGACTGGAGAGTCATGATAACAAGCAATATGACAATCAGATTCTTTTTCATTTCATTCTGATTTATCTTTCACCCAATATTTCACCTACAACGCCCCAATCGAAGCCACAGACATCACAATGATATTGGGGAGAATTAGCAGACACGACACATCCTCCTCCAATCACTTCCTCCGTATCCATTGCACCCAATCCATACTCCCATCTACGGACATCATGACTCAGACATCGAGGACACACTCCTTCTGCTGCATCAAACAACGGTGCATTCCTGTTGAAATACCAACACGCAACCCCACCGATTGCAACAAGAATGATTCCTATGATAATCAACTTCTTTTTCATGCTTTCACTCTTTTATGTCTAACATCTTGACTTGAAATGTTGTATCTACAATTAAAAAATCAATATCTTTTATAGTGGAATAACGCACTTTGATTGAATGACTATTACCTGAGGGTCTGGCTACGTCTTCCAGCTGCAACTTGTCCTCATCAAGAAAACATTCATACACAGAGATGGGGTCTGTCAATAATCGCCAACCCTTTTCATCGTAAGAAAGAATGTAGTAGGCTTTTATCTCAAAGCTTTATTCTAATACCTTGATAATAAGAAATATAATTGTTTATTTGGTATTCTATAGTAACATGATAGTAACAAAATCGAAAGAAATTTTTGCTGTGTAGTATTGAGGTGATAGTAGAAGGGTTATATGTGATATTTGTCGAACTGATGCCTTTCTGTTTTCATTTGTTACTCTAACATGACATGATTGAAGGAAGCAAAGAGTAACACAAATAACAGTTTAGGTAAGTACATACAATAAGCATCAAAAACAGTATGGGATTGAGTTTTTAAGAATGCGTCATTTTGTAACCCTCCATTTTTCGTATCAAGATGTTGTTGTAAAGAGCAGTTTGGGGTACAAAATGAGATATTTTTGTGTAAAAACATTAAAAACTTTCGTAAAAAGAAATTTATTTCGATTTTATTTGTATATTTGCGACATAATTTACGGTAATATGGAAATTAAAAAATTGAATAGACTAAAGGTCGTAATGGCAGAGAAGGATTTATCCAACACTTGGTTGTCCGAAAAACTGGGAGTCAGTCAGGCTACTGTTTCCAAGTGGATGACCAATTTCTCACAGCCAAACCTCGAAACGCTCATTAAAATATCAAAAGTTCTCGACGTTGATGTCAATGAGTTGATTCGTCCTGACGAAGTTCAAATTGATGAGGAAGTATAAATGGCTACAGAGCAAGAAACATATAACATAGGTTTTACCGCTGGTGCAGCAATGCTTAATGAGATGCTTGCTGTGGCAGAGGCATTTTTGGATTGTGATGGTGACTGGGAGAAGACGAAAAACAAGACCTTCAAGGAAAACTTGATGGAGAAGGATAAGATGTCTTCCAATGTCCGCTACTTTGCCTTGATGAAACAGCGTCTTGAAGTTCTGAATGAAGTGGAACTATCTCTACTCATTGATGGAACGGCTGCTATTCGTCGCCTTATTGTATTATTGGCTATCTGCAAAGCACACTCCTTCATCTTTGATTTTATTTCAGAGAATGTAAGGGAGTGCTTCTATAATCAGTATGAAAAGGTGACTCAGGCAAATTTCAATGAGTTCTTCAATGAAAAGAAGTATATCCATCCAGAGCTCGAAGCCGTGACAGATCAAACTGTAGCCAAGATGCGACAAGTAGTGTTCCGCATTCTTGAACAGTTGGAAATTATAGAGTCTGTCGAAACAGGATTGTTGCAGCGTCCTTACCTCCCAGAGAAGGTTGAGCGTGCAATCGTGAAGGATGATCCAAAACTCCTTGCAGCCTTCCTATATTCAAATAACGAAATCAGTAATGCCATTAGCTTATATGAATAACTATCGTGATATGGACTCTCTTTTTGAAGATGTGTTCCAAAAACTCATATCCCCAGATTTTGGCAAGAATCTTGGTGGTGAACTTCCTCTATTCATCCAGCCAATACCTAACCAAGGCCAAACCGAGTTGAATAGTCAGGTTCAGCGTCTGGTCAACCGTCTCGCAAAAAAAGGCAAAACGGCAATGACCATTGACCTGTATGAGCTATGTATCAGTTTACTCAATGTAGAAGGAGTATTGGAAACCATACTCGAAGATGAGCAGAATCTGGAGCAAGAGGATATTGTCTCAACCATTGACAGCATCCTTGACATCAAATCTGTTGTCATTCCTCGCATCAGCGAAATGATAAGCGAACAGAATCCTGACTATGCTTTCATTACAGGTGTCGGCAGAGTCTATCCGTTTATTCGCTCACATGGCATATTGAACAATCTCGATGAGCTGGCAAAGCAAAATAACCTCATTCTGTTTTTCCCCGGAGAATACAACAATCTGCAGCTATCCTTGTTCGGAACTATCTCAGACGAGAACTATTACAGAGGTCATAACCTCGATGAAATAAAAGTAACAATCGATCAAATTTAAATACAATGGTACAGGAACAAATATACAAGAAAGATATTAACCGTGTAATTGACGGTGTTATCAAGGCTGACAGTACCGCAAAACTGGCAGAGGAAATCACGGAGTTCGTAATTACGGGTGAGCAGATCCGTTTGCTCCCTCGTTTGTTCGATACATTAGTGCCTGGTTCCAAGGCAAATTGTGTTTGGATTTCAGGTGACTTCGGTTCGGGTAAGTCACACCTGTTGAAGATTCTTTCATACGTTCTTGAAAACAAACTTGTTATCGATGGCCGTCCTTGTGCAGATATTTTTGCCGAGAAAGCAAACGATGACTTTGAACTGAAAGGTCAGATTCAGAAGGCTTGTAAAGTACCAACCGAAAGCGTACTCTTCAACATTCAGGAACTCCACGATGGACTTGGCAAGAATGTCAATGACCCTGTACTTACCATCTTTCTCAAGGTGTTCAACAAGAAATTTGGCTACGACGAGAAGAAGCCTGAGATTGCAGAGATTGAGCGTTACTATGACAACAAGGGGCAATATGAACTGCTCAAATCAGAATATCAGAAGCGTCATGGCGAGTCATGGGAGGATGCCCGAAAGTCAATCCTGTTGAAACTCCAGAAGCTTGCAGAGGTTGTTGCAGACATCGAAGGTATCGACAAGGCAACTGCCGAGAAGAACCTTCGTGCACAGATCAACGGTTTCAAGATGGATATTGATGGATTTGTCACCATCATCAAGGAGCATCTCGCCAAGCAACCGGCTGGCAGTCGCTTCATCTTCTTTGTCGATGAGGTCGGACAATTCATCGGCAAAGACGTACATCGTATGCTTTCACTCCAGACCATTGCAGAAGGTCTTACTGACAAGACTGATGGACGCTCGTTCATCGTTGTAACTTCACAGATGGATATGGAGTCAACGCTTGGTGACCTCAATACCCAGCAGTCAAACGACTTCTCTCGTATTCAGGGACGTTTCACTACACGTATCTTCCTTACGAGTGCCAATGCCGACGAGGTTATCCAGCGCCGCTTGCTCGAAAAGAAGGAGGATGCAAACAAGCAACTCTGCCTTGAATACGACAAGCAGAAGAATATCATCCGCTCACTGTTTAACTTCGGTGAGCAGAGTCAGTTCCGCAATAACTACAAGAGCGATGAGCAGTATGCCATCTGCTTCCCATTCGTAGATTATCAGTTCAACCTGCTTCAGGCATCTATCATTGAACTGAGCAAGAACAACGCCTTCAGTGGTAAGCAGCAGTCGGTTGGTGAGCGAAGCATGCTTACGATTACACAGGATGTTGCCAAACTGTATAAGGACAAGGATCTGAACCAAATTGTTCAATTCTGCGATATGTACGAGGGCCTGCGTGGAGTTCTTCAGACAAAGATTTCTAACGACATCCTCCAGGCAGAGCGCACCCTCAATGATGAATTGGCATTGAAGGTGCTCAAAACTCTGTTCCTTGTGAAATACGTCAAAGGATTCCCTTCATCATTGGATAATATTACGCGCGTAATGCTCCCTACTCTTGACACAGACTTCCCCGCATTCCGTAGTGATATTCAGGAGGCTTTGAACAAGTTGGTGCGCCAGTCTTACATTGAGAAGGGTGCTAATGACGAATACCATTATCAGACCAATGAGGAAAAGGACATCGAGACTGAAATCAAGAATGAGGAACTTCGCCCGGAAGCTACCAATGAGGAACTGAAGAAGATCTTCCGTGACGAAATCTTCTCAGAGTCAAAGATTAAACTCTCCAACTTCAAGATATTCCCATACGGTCGTATGGTCGATGAAGTACAGGATGGACGTGATGCAGAAATGTTCATTCACTTCATTACTCCACTCAACAACCTCTCTGAGGCCGACCGCAACAACATGAACATGTATTCTATGCGTCACCCAGAGCAGCTTATTGTTGTCCTTGGCGAAGATAAGTACCTGAGTGACGATATGGTTATGTTTAAGAAGGCAGACAAGTGTCTCACTCGTTTGCTCTCTCGCAATGATGATGGCTATCGTCAGCAGATTATCTCTGACAAGCGTCGTGTCAACAGCCGTCGTCGTGAGGCTATTGTTGACCGGCTTATCCAGTTAACCAAGTCGGCACGTCTGTATATCGGTGGCAACGAACTTACAGAAATCAAATCACAGGACATCAAGAATCGTCTGAACGATGCAATGAAGTGCCTTGTAGAACAGGTTTATACAAACCTGAAGATGCTCACCATTGAATATGACGATGCTATGCTCAAAAGTATCATTAACAGCACAACCAGTGGCACAATCTTTGGCAACCTCTCAGAGGATGCTTGCAGCATGGAGATATTCAATGAAATCAGCAAGCAGCAGCGTATGGCAGTACGCACCAAGGTTAAAGACCTCGTTGACCACTTCAAGGGCAATACCTACGGCTGGTATGAGACAGCCATCCTTTGCATTATAGCCAAACTATATAAATTGGATAAGATCTCATTCCGTAACAATGGTCAGCCAGTAGCAGATCGAGACCTGTATAACACGCTTACCAACTCAATGCAACAGGCTAATACCATCGTTGACATAGAGGAAGCCATCACTCCTGCACAGGTTACTAAACTGAAAGGACAGTATAAAGAGTTCTTCAACGATGAGAGTTGTACGGCTCAGAGTGCCAAGGATGTGCACACCGCATTCATTGAACGATTGAAGCGAGACATTGAAGAGTTGCGTTCTATCTATGACCGCAACCGCTTCGAGTTCGTCAAGCCGCTTGATGCAGTACTCGAAAAACTGAAATCGCTTTCTAATATGGTATATCCTGGCTTATACCAGAATAGCAAGAAGGTAGAGGATGCGCTGGATGATAAATTAGACATTGCTGATGAGATACGCAATTTCATCACAGGTCCTCAGTTCAGCATCTTCAAGCGTGTCGAAACACTGACAACTGGTAATCAGGCTAACTTGGCATACGTTTCACAGGAACAGCGTGATATTCTCACTTCTATTTATAATAGTAATGCTCCTTGGAAGCAGATGACCAAGGCAAATGATGTTCTGAATACCATCAATGACGAGATAAAGGAACTTCAGTCGGCAGCTCGCAATGAAGCTGTAGCCTATATCAATAGTCAATGGCAGTCTATCAAGGCAATCCCAGCCTATAGTGAAATGCCAACACCTCAGCAATCGCTTATTGACAATGCCTTTGAAAACTTGAAACGCAGAGCTGCAGAAGAGCGATTTATCGGTAATTTGATGGCTCTTTCAGCAGAAATTGACCGGCAGTTTAACTCCTCAATGCAAGCCATCAACAGATGGATGGAGGAAAAGAATCGCAAGCCTATGGTCAAAAAAAGCGAGGCTATGAACATTCCTTTCAACAAGCCTATGCTTGAAACAGAGGAAGATGTGAATGCCTATCTGGAAGCTCTTCGCACTAAGATGATGTCATACATCAACCAGAACAAGAACATTATGTTGAACTAAATCATCCCGTATTGATATATGGCAACAAATACAGCTGCGCTGAAAACCTTTGCGCAAGAAACCAGAAAGAAGCTCATTTCTTTGATTAGCACAAAGATGGAGTTCATCCTGACTCAGGACACGGCTGAACTCCGTGGATTTGAGTCGCAGATTGCTAAACTCAAAAGTGCTATTGCCTCTAAAGGAAAGGAACTTGTCGAAGAAGAGGTGGCCTATACATGGTTCAACCGTGTGATGGCACTCCGCTATATGGATGCCAATGGTTATACAGACCTTAAAGTTGTCACTCCCGGTATGGGACAGATGCGTCCTGAGATCCTACAGGAGGCTATGGCTGGTAATATTGACGAAGACTTGCGCGTGAAGGTGGATGACAATCCAAAGGAGGCCGTTCTTTACCGTCGCCTTTTGGTGGCTGTATGCAATCAGTATGGCACAAGCATGCCGTTCCTTTTCGAGCATATCTGTGACTATACAGAAATGCTTTTGCCTGATGACCTGCTATCTGACCAGAGTTTCGTTACAGACATTCGTAATGGTATGACTGACGAAGACTGCCAGAATGTAGAAGTTATGGGATGGCTGTATCAGTTCTATATTACTGACCGCAAAGACGATGCCGAGAAAAAGAAATCAAAGAAAGGTGGATTGAAAAGTGACGAACAGGCTGCTGCCACTCAGCTCTTTACCCCTCACTGGGTTGTTCGCTATATGGTGGAAAACTCTCTCGGACGTATCTGGATGACATTGCATCCGGAAAGCCGTCTGATTGATGAGATGCCTTATTATATCGCCACACCTGAAGGACAGACTGATACTATACCTTCAGATATTCATTCGGTACAGGATATTCGTTTCATTGACCCTTGCATGGGCAGTGGACATGTGCTTGTCTATGCTTTTGACCTTTTCTGCAAGATGTATGAAGAGGAAGGTTATCAGACTCGTGAGATTCCTGCTCTCATCCTACAGAACAATATCTATGGCTTGGATATTGACCGCAGATGTTATCAACTTGCCAGCTTTGCCCTCACCATGAAGGGACGTGCTTATTATAGCCGTTATCTTCGTAAGGTGGTAGAGCCGAATGTGATAGCTCTGCAACCTATCGACCATGACACCATTGATGCCAGCGGTTCGTGGGGACAGAAATCTTTAATGTGGCAGTTTGAGAACATCGACACTATCGGCTCATTGTTGAAGGTGTCACCTGAAGATTGTGCAAACCTAATTGTGGATGATGGGTCTTTGTTTAGTTATAACCAAAAGATTTTGAAGACTCAGGCAGTGTATTTGTCAAGGAAGTATCATGCTGTGGTGACAAATCCACCATATTTAGGAAAAGGATTTTGTGATGCACTTGCAAATTACATGAAAAATCACTACCCAAATTCAAAAGCAGATACTATGGTTGCATTTATGGAACGACTTATTGCATTCTGTTCGGATGGGGGTAAAATGTCAATGATAAATTTACCGTCATGGATATTTTTGTCATCGTTTGAAGAACTTCGTAAGACATTACTTAATGATTGCCATATTGATTCTCTACTCCATATGGGTAGAGGTATTTTCGGAATTGACTGGGGGTCTGTTGCATTTACATACAGCAAGGGCAAGAATAAAAATCCTGGTCAGTATTTCCGTTTGCATGAGCGAAACTTCCAACATATTTACTTTCAGCATATTGGCCAACTGTTTTTGAAAGTAAAAGAAGATCATAGATTCAAATATGATTTTAATACATATCGTGATGAAGATGTATCAACAATTGAAGTTTTCGATTTTTCATTTAGTGAGTCTGGTCAGGATTTATATTTCGAGACTGATCAAAATAACTTTAGTAAGATTCCAGGTTCAATTATTGGCTATTGGGTAAGTAAATCCTTTCGTGATATATTTGAAAGTAAGCCTATGTCAGAAGTCTGTAAGCCAAGACAGGGAACTGCAACGGCCGACAATAATAGATTTTTGCGAATATGGACAGAAGTCGATATTAAAAAGGTTGGATTAGGCTATACAAGTTCTGATTCAGCTTCTCAATCAGGTAAAAAATGGTTTCCGTATAACAAAGGAGGATCATATAGAAAATGGTATGGCAATAACTATCTTTTAGTAAATTGGGAATCAGACGGGAAGGAGATAAAGGCCTTTAAACCTGCTGTTGTTAGAAATCCTACTTATTATTTCAAAAAAAGCATTAGTTGGTCTTTGACTTCTTCTGTTTCTTGTGGATTTAGGTATAATCCACAGGCTGCAGTTTTTGATGTCAACGGAATAAGTCTATTTCCCACGGAAGATAATATGTTCTTTCCTATATTAGGTGCACTAAATAGTGTTGTGTACAAGTCTATAAATCTTCTTATAAATCCGACACTGGCTACACAATGTGGAGATGTTGCAAGATTTCCAGAGCCATATTTTGGAGATAAAATGCAAACTGTCTCAACATTATCGAGTGATAATTACATTATATCTCGACATGATTGGGATTCGCACGAAACATCATGGGACTTCAAGACCAATGAACTACTGCGCATTGCGTTAGGTTTAGCTTATGACAAAGTTGAATCATCCCTGGTGACTGGCATCTGTCTTAAATCAAGCCTCGAATCACTTGTCTCACGATATGAAACTTATTGGTATGAGAAATTCTTGAAATTGCATGACAACGAGGAAGAACTTAACCGTCAGTTTATTGAGATTTATGGCTTACAGGACGAACTAACTCCAAATGTGCCATTAGACGAGATAACCATCCTCCAGAAGGGTGAAATCAGCATTGAGGGAAACCAAATCGTTTGGCACAAGGATGTTATCATCAAGCAGTTCGTCAGTTGGATGGTGGGCTGTTTCATGGGACGGTATTCTGCAGATAAGCCTGGACTCGTCATTGCAAGTCAGGGACAGAAGGTTGCAGACCTCGACCTACCAGCAATGACCTTGGAGATAGACGATGATGGCATCATCCCTATCATTCAAGAGGCAGACTTCTTCGCAGATGATATGACTCAGCGTATTGAGGCTGGTGTAAAGGCTCTCTTTGGCGAACGGCATTTCTACGACAACATGAAGTATATCAAGGCTTGTCTTGGCCAGGAACTCCGTGATTACTTGTATAAGGACTTCTATACTGATCACATTGATGGCAAGATGTATCAAAAGCGTCCTATATATTGGCTCTTCTCATCAAAGATGGGTGACAAGAAAAAGAAAGGTTATTTCAAGGCACTCGTCTATATGCACCGCATGGAGAGCGACACCTTGTCGAAACTTCATTCCGACTATGTATCGCCATACATCGACAAGGTAGAGCAGCAACTGAAGGAGGCAGAGGATGATGCTGTGCGCGACGATCTCAGTCAGGCACAGCGCAACAAGGCTAATAAACTGGCTGCCGAACTTGCCGACAAGGTACGTGAAGTGAAAGAGTTTGCAACCATCCTCGCCCAGATGTCAACTCAGCGTCTGACCATCGATCTCGACGATGGTGTAAAGACCAACTATCCAAAGTACTATCCTCTCGTTGAACCTATCAAAGGACTTGAGAGTAAAGATGAATAAATGATATGATAGAAGTAAGAGACATACCCGACTTTAATGATTATCTGGAATCATTGCTCGTTCAGAATGAGTGCGATGATCTGGAATTCAAAAGTGCAGCAGGGGGATTCCCCGGAAACTTTTGGGACACGTATTCGGCCTTCGCCAATAGCGAAGGCGGAACAATAGTGCTTGGTGTTCAGGAAAAGAATGGGAAGTTTTTCCTTGACAACCTTACCGAGGAACAGGTGGAGAAGTATCGTAAAGACTTTTGGAACAATGTAAACAACCGCTCTACTATAAGCGTCAATCTGATGCGTGCAGACGATTTGGTGCTTGGTAACTACAAAGGATATGCTTTCATGTTGTTTTTTGTTCCAAGAGCATCAAGAGAGCAACGCCCTGTATATAGGACAACTGATCCGTACAAGGGAACCTTCAAGCGAAACTATGAAGGAGACTATAAATGTACGGAGAAAGAGGTTCAGCGCATGTTTGCAGATGCGGACGACAATTGTCCTGCCGATAGCAGGATTTTGAAGGGCTATTCGCTGGATGATATTGACCAAGAGGCCCTGAAGAGGTATAGACAGTTGTTTAACCTGTCAAATCCTGATCACCCTTGGCTTGCACTGGAGGATATAGAACTGCTGCGAAAATTGGGCGGCTACCGCAAAGACCGACTGACCCAGGAAGAAGGATTTACCGTCGCAGGTCTGTTGATGTTTGGGAAGACAGATTCTATAACCGATCCAGAATGCGCACCTTATTTCTCACCTGATTATCAGGAGCGCCTAACAGAGGATGAAGATGTTAGGTGGACATATCGTTTGCATGCAGATGGCACTTGGGAAGCCAATCTTTTCAATTTCTATCAAAGGGTATTGCCTCGTCTTCAAGCCGCATTGCCTAAACCATTCAAATTGGAAGGCAACATCAGGAAAGAGGAAACACCAGCGCATGTGGCAGTCAGAGAGGCGTTGACCAACCTGTGCGTGCATCCAGATTATACGGTAAATGCCTCCTTATTGGTAAAGCATGAGTTGCACCGTTTTGTATTCTCAAATCCTGGCACAATGCTTGTTTCTCGTGATCAGTATTACACAGGAGGAGAGAGCGTGTGCCGCAATAAATCTCTACAGAAAATGTTTTCGATGCTTGGTGTTGCAGAGAAAGCTGGTAGCGGCACAGACAAGATAATGAAAGGTTGGCGTGAAGCTAATTGGCGTTCTCCAAACATAGAGGAACTGCAGGCACCAGACAAAGTAGTATTGACAATGCCAATGGAGTCATTCTTGTCAGAAGAGTCAAAAAGGAAACTAACGGAGAAGTTCGGTATTATAGCCAATAGTTTTGACCACAATGTACTCACAACATTGGCTCTTGCCTGTGATGAAGGTTATGTGACAAACACTCGCCTTCGTTATTCCTTAAACCTTCATAAATCAGCAATATCCGACATGCTGAAACTGATGACCCAGAAAGGTCTTCTCGTTTCGGAAGGATATGGTAGAGGTACAAGATATGTTCTTCCTGTCAAGGGTATTGATGTGTTGAGAGAAGATCTTGCTAATGTTGCAAGTTCAGATGCTAATGTTGCAACCTCTGATGATGCTAATGTTGCAAGTTCAGGTGCTAATGTTGCAACCTCTGATGATGCTAATGTTGCAAGTTCAGGTGCTAATGTTGCAACCTCTGATGATGCTAATGTTGTAACGCATCCCAAGAAAAGAATGTCACCTGAGGAATTGCAAGAACTCATATTGAAAAACTGTCAAGAATGGATTTCGCTTGAAGATTTGGCCAAATCGATACACAGGAAGCCCCTATACTTGCGCAACCATGTCATGCCACTTCTACTTGCTGCCAACAAGATTCAGATGTTATATCCTAAAAACCATCCAAAACAGTTGTATAAAGTTATAGATTAAATCATGGCTGATAACAAGATAAAGATACAGAATGTGCTCAGCGAGCTGTTCAATAAGCATCGTTTTATCTTTTGGTACGACGAAGACGGTACGATGGAAGAACTGGCTACAGGTATGGAGATAGAGGGAGTAGAAATACTCACTCTTGATCATAATGCCTTCTCGCTGAAATATCGCATACAGACAGGCGAACAACCTGAACGTGGATTCCTTATTTATAGTAAGGAGTCTGAACCAGAACCAGCAAGCAACTGGCTTCTTGACCTCCAGATGGAGGGCATGAAGTTCTGCGCTGACATGGCTTCGCTCTATGCTACGGAGTGCAATATTCCTCTGGAGCTGAAAAGCCGTATTGTAGATGAGCATATCGAGTTCTTCAAGGATGAGAAAAATCGCACGAAACTGGCGAATATCATCCGTCCACATATGAGTGGTGCAGAAATCATCAGCACGATGTTGGCGGTGGCTGCAAACACTGCACTGGCTACATACGACCAACTGACCTACATCCTTGCAGACGAATGTATCAACGAAAAGACAGAGACACTTGACCGCCTTAAAAAGTATAATCTGCTATCAACCTATTGGGAAATGGCAGAACAGGCTTTCGGTTATGACAAGGAACGAAAGGTAAAGGACCTTGTGATTGTACTCTTCAAGGATGAACTGGCAAGTATCATAGACAGCGGTGCTCTGACCAATGAAGCACACATCTTCATGCGTGATTGGCGAGACAGCCGTCAGTATGGAGCCATGTATAAGCAATGGGCTGAAATGCTCGAAGTGGAACTGGGTGTGATGCAGCAGATCCAGGGCGAGCCTATAGAAAGACTTGTACGCATAGAGACCTTCCCTTGCGTAGATAAAGTTATTGCCAAATATCTGCATAAGGAGGTCAAGAATGAGACCATCACCACAGAGAAGGTTGAATTAATCGTAGATGATCGTCGCAACAAGATCTTCTTTGGAGTAGCCCAGCATACCATCAATGCCATGCTCGAAGCCCGCAGATTATTTGAGGACATTGAGAAGAAGATGGCTGGTTTGAGCATTACGTCAGCAGACGAAGGTTTTAAGATGTATGTCAATGAACTTTATATCATTGATCAACATTATCGTCACTTCTTCCACGAAGCAAAGTTGGCAGAAAGTACCAATTTGGTCAATGACATCATACCGAAGGTTGAGCAGACATACACCAATAAGTTCCTCTCAGTCTTGGCAAACAAATGGCAACCTATTGTGGATGCTATGGATAAATGGCAAATAACAGGTGTAAGCACACAACGTTCCTTCTTCAGCACACATGTTTCGCCTTTTGTACAGAAGGGAAAGAGATTATTTGTCATCATTAGCGATGCACTACGCTATGAGACAATGAAGGAATTGGAACAGCGTATTGCACAGGAGAACCGAATGGAGACCACGATGAAACCTGCGATGCTTTGTGTTCAGCCATCCTACACTCAGCTTGGTATGGCGGCACTTTTGCCACATCGTGTTCTTTCGTATGAGAAGGAATCTGCGGAGGTGTTTGCGGATGGTGTCAGCACACAGGGAACCGCTAACCGCACGAAGATATTACAGACTGCTGTACCAAAGAGTACGGCTATCAAGGCAGAAGAGTTTCTGACAGTATGCAACAAAGAATGGGTGAAGGACTACGACTTAGTTTATATTTACAGTAACACTATCGACAAAGTTGGTGACGCTTTGGCAACAGAAACACAAGTATTCAAAGCTACAGAGGACGAAATGGACAAGATAGTTCGTATCGTCAAGGCTATCCGCGATGCCAATGGCTACAATATCCTTATAACTTCAGATCACGGCTATATTTACCAGAACGAGACACTTGACGAAACGGACTTTACTGACTTCAAAGCTCAGGGTGGCACTTGCTACATTGAAAATCGAAGGTTTGTGATAGGGACTGGTCTTTGGGATGGCAACGGAGCAAAGACATGGAAGAGTGAAGACGTGGGTGTAAAAGCAGGTGTGGACATTCAAATCTGCAAGGGTATAAACCGCATTCGTAAGCAGGGTTCCGGCACTCGCTTTGTTCATGGTGGATGTATGCCACAAGAAGTTGCAGTTCCTGTACTCCATATCAATGTAAAGAAGAAAACCGATGTGAAGTCTGTTGATGTAGATATACTTGGTAAGCAAAGCCGAATCACTCAGATGAACCAGTCTGTAAAATTCTATCAGACAGAGGAAGCAACAGACAAGGTGAAGGGCATGACTCTCAGACTTGGCTTCTATACGACAGATGGTGAGATAATCTCCGATTCTGTCACCCTTACATTTGATAGCACAAGTGCTGATTCCGGGCAGCGTGAGCAGAAGCATACATTCAAGTTCAAGAATGTCATATCGAAATTGAATGGTCAGACAGTTATACTCCGAATGGAGCGTCAGGTCGATAATACAACCCAATTTGCCCTTTATCGTGAGGAGGAATATAAGGTAAGTGTAATGTTTGAAGCAGAGTGGTAATATGGACGAATTAGATATCAAACTCAACCAATACTATGGTGGTAAGGTAGTTCGCAAAGACCTTACCAAAAGCATAAAGGAAGGTGCAAATGTTCCGAGCTATGTGCTGGAATATCTGCTTGGCATGTATTGCGCTACTGACGATTCAGAAGACATCGAACAGGGTGTGAGTATGGTGAAGCATGTACTTGCAGACAACTTTGTTCGTCCTGACGAAGCAGAGAAGATCAAATCAAAGATTCGTGAACGTGGTCACTACAAGATAATTGATAAAGTATCTGCCAAACTCAATGAGCATACAGATAGCTATGAAGGAACCATATTCAACATAAACATCAACAAGGTTTATATTGATGATGTTTACGTGAAAAAGTACGAGAAGTTGCTTTGTGGCGGTATTTGGTGCATCATAGACATGGAGTATCTCTATGATGAGAATGCAAAGGGAAGCCCATTCACCATTGCATCGTTGAAACCGATTCAGATGCCCGCAACTGACATCGAAGAGTATATTGAAGGTCGTAAGCATTTCACTCTCGATGAGTGGATTGAGGTGATTTGCCGTAGTGTAGGCATGGAACCATCAAATCTTGACGAGAACACTCGCTGGCACTTGGTGGCTCGTATGATTCCATTCGTGGAGAATAACTACAACATCTGTGAACTCGGTCCTCGTGGCACAGGTAAGTCGTATGTCTATGATGAACTGTCACCTTACTCAATCTTGATTTCTGGAGGTCAGACAACAGTAGCGAACCTGTTCTACAACATGGGTAAGCATCAGGTTGGATTGGTCGGCACATGGGATGTTGTTGCCTTTGATGAGGTGGCAGGTATCAACCTAAAGGATAAAGATGGCATTCAGATCATGAAGGGCTACATGGCCAATGGTTCATTCAGCCGCGGTAAAGAAAGCATCAATGCCAATGCCTCAATGGTGTTCGTGGGCAATATCAACGGTAGTATTGAGAATCTGGTGCGTGTAAGCCATCTGCTTTCTCCATTCCCAAAGGATATGATTGATACGGCATTCTTTGATCGTTTCCATCACTATCTGCCTGGATGGGAGATTCCGAAGATGCGTCCAGAGTATTTTACTGATGCTTTCGGCTTTATATCTGACTATTTCTCTGAGTGTCTGCGTGAAATGCGTAAGCACAATTTCAGCGATGCAATTCAGAAATACTTCCGTCTTGGCAAAGACTTGAATCAGCGTGATACTATTGCTGTGAAGCGTACTGTCAGCGGTCTTCTAAAGTTGCTCTTCCCTGATGGTTCATACCAGAAGGAAGATGTACGCAAGTGCTTGGAGTATGCGCTTATTGGTCGTAGAAGAATCAAGGAGCAGTTGAAGAAGATTGGTGGATTGGAGTTCTTCGATGTTCATTTCAGTTATATCGACCTTGAAGATGGCGAAGAAAGGTATGTCAGCACTCCTGAGAATGGTGGTTCAGCCCTCATTCCTGAAGGTGAAATGCAAGCTGGTTCGCTCTATGGTATAGCACACCAACCTGGTGATGGACAGATTGGTTTGGTACGTTTGGATCTACAGGTAATGGCAGGAAATGGAAAATTTACCCATACTGGTTTTGGCTCTGGTAGTGCTATCAGCGATGAGTTGAAGGAAGCTGTGAACTACTGCCGTAGCAATTTGTCTCGAATCACTCAGGCATCTAAGTTCTCAGAGAGCGAAATGCACATGAAGGCAACAGACATCAACGGTATAGGTACATTGCAAGGTCTTGAACTGGCTGTGTTCGTATCGCTCGTATCAGGGTTGACTGGCAGATCTTTGCAACCTCAGATGTGTGTACTCGGATCAATGAGCATTGGTGGAACTATTATTCCTACAAGTGACCTTGCAGGAGCATTGCAGATTGCTGCTGATGCTGGCGCAAAGCGTATTCTTCTGCCAGTAGCTGACATGATGCAGTACTCCAAGGTTCCTGCTGACCTCGTTTCAAAGTTCAGTCTAGAAATATATTCAGACCCTGTGGATGCTTCATTTAAGGCATTGGGGATAAAGTAATTTGTTGATTTTTAACTTGATGCAACGTATCGAAAACTACACAGTATATCACTATACTGATATGAATGCTTTCATAAACATTGTCCGAGCAGCAGATATTGTTTTGAGAGCGACCAACTGCCTGTACCTCAATGATTCTAATGAGATCGTCGAAGGTGTAAAGGCTGTTGAAAGAGTTATTCAGAAGAAAATCGATGTAGGAGCTTTCCGCAACTACTACCTTTCTTCTTTCTGTCAGACATCAGACACTTTGCAGATGTGGGGAATGTATGCCGCTAATGGTGCTGGATGTGCATTAGGTTTTGACTTCACGCATCTGCAGGATGCTTATGGCATGTCAATAAAATGTACTTATGGTGAACAAGAAATTGATAGTAGTTTCAAGAATTTCATCAATCTGAATCGAAATGGTCATCTCGTTCACATGGAACCAAATCA
>JAEEGG010014311.1_pt1 | contig 16810 bp, 11 predicted proteins | sample 9134161 | NCBI WGS metagenome assembly JAEEGG01 (sample SAMN16246543, study PRJNA631951) | gut metagenome | biome: gut microbiome; feature: rumen; material: CR-attached | host: Bos | place: Iran: Karaj | collected 2018-10 | reverse complement strand
GACACCGTGGTGTTTGCAAGAGTCAGCGTCTCCGAGTTGTCCATTCGCCATGTGCCTACTATAATCGCCTTCTTGCCTCTTATCTCGTGAATGGCGTTGTTCACCTCCTGAAACGACATCCCACGACCGTCAATACAGCTGATCTTGTAGTGAGGGTGGTTCTTCATCACCTTACGGAAATGCGCCTTCAGCGTCACGCCGCCTATCGTGTTGTCAGAGAGAAACACTATTGAGTCCCTGTCAGGGTAGAGAGTGTGGAGCAGTTCGAGGTTGACAGGTATATCAAGCTTATAGACGTATCCGCCCACTATCTTGTAGTCCTTGTAGTCCCTGTTTAGGGAGTATGACTTAGGTTCCCATGTAGTGATGTCGATGTTCTTGTCCTTTGGCAGTCTGATGATGTTATTGCTTCTGATGCCTACAACTACAGGAGTTGCCTTTATCTCATTCCTTGTGAGGGAGAAGAATGCCGTGGATGCCTCATTGCCGAGAAGTACGATCATTGAAGGCTTCTGTCCGTCGGTGTAGTACTTGCTGAGCAGTCGCCATAGATTGTCCTGCCATTCAGTTGCTTCTGCCAGTATGCCGCAGTTCATGTTCTCCACCCTGATGTTGCTTGCATCACCACCTTTCGCCTTGTATTTATCGTAGAACTGGTCAATATTGGCTTTCATACGTTCCTCGCCCGGATTGTATGATGAAACAATAACAACAGGTCCCTTTACTCCTGCCTCCGCGCATAATGCAGATAGCGATGCCATAGAGACTATGGACACTATTATGCGGAGAATATGTGATTTCAGGACAGTGTGCATTATTGTTCGTTTTTCTTTGTTTTTTATGGTGTGCGAAAGCTTTGATGTGGTTGGAGGTTTTATTGGGTGAAGGGTGATGGATGAAGGATGAGGGTTTATTAGTATCAAACCTTATTCCCTATTCTTTCCAACTTTATTCCCTTTAACCTTCTAACCTTAGACCTTTGTCTTTAGCCTTTAGTCATTAGCCAATTTGCTGCAAAGATAGGAATTTATTCCTAATTCTCCAAATAAAAAGGGCAGAAAATCACAATGATTATGCAATAATTTGCAAAATTTATGAGTGTAAGTCGTACTACCATCTAAAATCATGGTTTCTGACGTCGATTTAACAATTCAAAACTACAAATTTCATACTCATGAAAGAAATTCTCGATTTCTCTGTCTTTATTCTCATAATCCCTTAATTCATGTCTCGCAAGTAGTGAACGTCGAAGAGGTCGGCGGCCGAAAGGGACTTGCGTAGCTTGATGAGCCTAAGCGAATAATTCATATAGTGTGGGTGTCTCTAAAAATTATAGAACTATAGAACCATAGAACCAAATCGCAGCCATTTATCAGAATATAACCGCCCATCTTCCTTATCTGCCCAAGCACCTCTGATGTTACCCTGCGTTTGAACTCCTTCGCCTGTGGAAGCTTTGAGGAAAGAATGAGAGCATAAAGACCTGACTCGTTGATGAAAGATGTCTTGCTTTTATAATTAGAACCAGATTCGGAAATCACGAATGTGGTTTATCCTCTTCCTTGACCTGAGGTCGTGAATCCCGCCCCCCTTTTATTTTCTGCATCCACATGCCTTGCGAGAGCATTTTCTGGTTTCGCATACCCAAGCACCTCTAATGTCACCCAACGCTTGAACTCCTTCGCCTGTGGAAGTTTACTTGAAAGAATCAGGGCATAAAGACCAAACTCATTGATGACTGTCATTCTCTGTGATTCTACAAAGGGGTGAACGATTTGTTCTGCCCTTTTATCCTCCTCATCTACGTGCATCGCAATCGCATTTCGTGACTTGCTATACCCAAGCATCATTGCCACATCCTTATTCACGAACCAAGGTTCATTGTTTATCACCATTGTCATCACTTCACCGAAGCTCTAATCCCTATCATGGGGCTTATCTCTCTCCAATATACGGAACGGACTTGAAACGGACCTGAAACGGAGGTGGAACGGACCTGTCGTGTTCTTGTTTTACTCGAATCGGAGTATGTGCCAAGCGGGGGGGAGGCCGAGTAGCTTTTATTTCCTGCTGCAAAATTACTCATCTTTTCCCACTCAATCATTCCAACTTTCGGATTTTTCTGTTAAGATTTGTTAAACAAGTGTTAAACTGCTGAATATCTGCATTTTAAGCAAAAAGACCAATAACAGCCAAAAGGTTCTATGGTTCTATAGTTCTATATTTTTTAGAGACACCCCATATTTTTCGGACTTCCAATTCATAATATATAATATATATAATTATATATATTATATATTATGGCTCTAAAAACGAGTTTTGTAGGGTGTGTTTAAAAATTATAGAACTATAGAACCATAGAACCATTTGAAAAAAAGTAATTTGATAGCGCAAAGTATTGATATATAGCAATTTAAATATAATTCATAGAAAAGACACTTCAAAAGAATAATGGTTCAACATTTTCCACTTGTACCTATTTCTCCTTGAATTTTCAGAGGTACAACAATGTGTCTCTTAGAGAATTGATGATTTATTTTGGGGGCGGGATATCCAAGCCATCAACAGGGCTTTCATTGTCTTGCTATAAAAATGCAAGGATTCAATGAGTTTAAATGATATATTTTTAGGTTCTATGGTTCTATAGTTCTATAATTTTTAAACACACCCACACTATACGAATTATTCGCTGGCGCATTATGGTTGATTTTTTAGAGAATTTGAGAGGTGTCGCTTACGCTCCTTGTCAATCACGACTATTCCAAATGCTACGCAAGTAGCAATTCTTCTCTTTTTCTCATTAATTCAAAAAAAAGAAATTCTTTAATTATTCGCTATGGCTCATCAAGCTAAGCAAGTCTCAAATTCTTGATAAAATTACGTGAGTTCGACGACTTGCTTTAGCTTGGCGAGCTTCAGCGATGAAATGGGCATTTTTCGATTATTACCGAGTGTTCTGTGTCATTTTGACGAAAAATTACAAATTATTGACGAAAAAATACATAAGCTATTTCTGTATTAAGTGTAATTTTGCCCCAAATTCAACAATTAACAAAAAACTTAAAAACAGAAATGAAACGAATTATGAATTTGGTCATGTTGTTTATGCTGCTGTTTATTGGGCAAAACGCATGGTGTCAAGATGAAACTACCTTAACGGAAATTGAAAGTGGTTCGTTAAGTAGTACTGTTCAGTGGACGGTTTCTTATAAGGGTGATGATGAGTGGGATATGCATCTGAGCATCACAGGTACAGGAGCTATGCCTGATTTCACCTCAATATATAACACGCCTTGGTATAGCTATTATCAGTATATCAGCTCTGTTTCTATTTCATCTGGTATAACAGCTATTGGTGCTTATGCATTTGAGAAGCTGGGTATGGATTATGTAGATATCCCTTTATCTGTAACTTCGATCGGCAAAGGTGCATTTTCAGGTTCATCTCTTTTGGATATCCACATACCTTCATCTGTAACTTCAATCGGCAAAGGTGCATTTGATAACTGTTCAAGACTCAGCTTCATCCATTATCTTGGTTGTTGCACCGCTAATACAGGTATTACATTCTCTGGTGTTGCTGCAAAAGGTTTCTTCTTTGAGGAAGAAAGATCAGGTAAAGTTTATGCTCAGGTTCCTTCAGGTTGGGAATATCACACCCACAATGGATCTTTAAGTACTATAGTCCCTTATATCTATAATGGCACTCTCTATATAAGGGGGCGAGGCGAATATTCTATTCAAAGTTCAAGTGCAGGTTGGTATTCAAAAAGAAACGATATCACTAAGATTGTTGTAGCAGAGGGTATAACAAATATAGGTGCCAGATCTTTTGAAGGATGCGATAAAGTGACGGAAGTCACCCTCAACAACAAAGGTATTATCGATTATGGTGCATTCAATGATTGTTCATCTCTGAGCCGCGTGAATATTGGCATAGGAGTGACAGGTTTAGTAGAGAAATATTATTTGGGGACTTATTTTTACCCATTTAGAGGATGTTCGAAACTGACAACAATCAATATTCCTGATTTCGCTTTGTTCAATGCGATTTCAAATCTAAATCTACTTACTGATAGCAATTATGGAACAGCAGAAGAAAAACTCTTGTTGGTTAATGGTTTGACTCCTAATCAAAATATCACAAATGGATTAACAGAAATCAAGAGTGAAGCCATTCGCTATTTCAAGAATGTAACAAAGCTAAATATCCCGTCAACAGTAGCGGATATTCCCCAATCACACTTTCATGATTGTAAATATCTTACAGAGGTCACACTCAACAACAATGGTAATATAGGCCGTTGTGCATTCGAAAACTGTGCTAATGTGACTGAGGTTACACTCAACAATAAAGGTTATATAGGCAGTAGTGCATTCGAAAACTGTACTAATTTGACAGAGGTTACGCTCAACAATAAAGGAACCATAGATGCATCTGCATTTAAAAACTGCACATCTCTGACCCGTGTCAATATCGGTACAGGATTGACAGAATTCATATCTGTATTATCGAATATCTTCTATCCATTCTATGGTTGTTCAAAACTAACAACTATAAATGTTTCTGATTTTGCTTCTTTCTATGCCATAAAGAATCTTAGCTATCTTACCAGCAGTTATTATGGCACGGCAGATGAAAAGACATTGTTTATTAACGGTACGCCTTTTAGCTCTACAAGCGAGTTAGAAATCCCTGAAGGTGTGACTTATGTTAATGCAGAAGCTATTAAATATTTCTCGAATGTGACAAAGATAAAGATTCCATCATCTGTTAAGGAGATTAGAGGCGCAGACTTCTCTAAGTGCAAGTATCTCACGGAGATAGTAGTGCCATCAACGGTGAATAATGTTGGAGATTTCGCATTCCGTGATTGTACAGGTTTGCGAACCGTCGCACTCAAGAATAAAGGTGATATAGGCGAAGGTGCGTTTGAAGGCTGCACAAGCTTGCAAATGGTCTCTCTCAACAATATTGGTTCTATTATCGGCAATGGTGTGTTTTATAAATGCTCGTCTTTGACCCGTGTTAATGTTGGTGCAGGATTTAAAGGATTTGAAGATATTACAACATCCTCATATTATACGTATGAGAAATATTATCCATTCGAAGGCTGTTCAAAACTTAAAAATATCAACATCGTAGATTTTGCTTCTTTCAATGCCATAAAGAATCTTAACTATCTTACCAGTAGTAATTATGGCACGGCAGAGGAAAAGACATTGTTGATTAACGGTACGGCTCATAATGCTAATAATATATTCTATATCCCAAAAGGTATTACGTATAATGTCCATGCACTTAGATTTTTCTCTAACGTAAAGAAAGTCTGTTTCCCTTCTACGACAACAAAGATTTCAAACTTATATTTTCAGTATGCAACAGACATAATACTTCCAGTAAGTGTAACAAGCGTAGCAGAAGGTGCATTCTATAATTGCCCTGCACTTGAACGTATTGTGTGTCTGTGTCCGGAAAGAGCTCCTTCAACAACAGGTAGCGTTGCAGTAAATCCAAGCAAGATTACACTGAGAGTTCCCTATACCTCATCAGCTACTTTCGCAGCATCAGAAGTATGGAGAGAGTTTAAAATAGAGGAGGGGCCATTGTCTTATAAGACATGTTATATGAAGACTCTTGAGGAACGTGATGTTGATGCTTATATATCAGGCAAGATTGTATTTGTGATGTCTTCAAACCCAGATGTTGTTACGCTGGAAAATGGTGTTCTATCTTCTTGCGACTACAAGTATAAAGGTGATACAACCACTCCTGAAACTGGTTCTAGTATCATAGCTGTGACAGAAAATGCAGACTCTTATTTGCTTACTGTATTTGTTGAGCCAAGAGAAGTGGAACTGACAGACGGTGATGCTTATAAGCTCGTAGAGGATTTCGATGCAGAGAAGATTACATATACTCGCACCTATGCAGAGAAATATGCAAATCATTTCCAGTGTTTCTATATCCCATTTGATGTAGAGGTGACAGATGAGCTTTTGGAAGACTATACATTCTATAGGCTTTATATGATCAGCCAGAAGGATGAGAATGGCAATGGTGAGATTGAAGATAATGAGCCATTGGTAATGCTCCTTAACAAGATACCAGCAGGTCAGGTGATGCACGCAAATATGCCATACTATATCAAGCCAAAAGCTGCAAGTACCCTTACTGTAACTGCGAAGAATACAACTCTTCATGCAGCGGAAAAAGTGACGGTATCTTGTTCGACTATGCAAAAAGAGTATTCTTTGACTGGTGTTTATGAGCCAACAAATATCAAGGGATATTACACAATGAGTGCCAAAGGTAATTTTAGTTACTATACCAAAGACACTAATCTCGGTTCTTACCGTTGGTATATGTCCGTTAGAGACCGTATGGCAAGGGGAGAAGAGCATGAAGACTATGCTCGTCCAATCGAAATACTGATTGACGGTGAGGATGAGACAACAGGTATAGTTGCTCTTGAGGATAAGGCTTCTGCACAGAAGAATGATAAAATCTACACCTTAGACGGCCGTCAGGTAACAGATTTTGAGACTCTCCCAAGTGGTATCTATATTGTCAATGGCAAGAAAATGTATAAAAAGTAAGTCTCCTAATATTCAATTTTTCTTTCTCTTCCCTTCGGGTCGTCGATATCTTTGACGTTCCCATAAGGGCAAGGGAGAGGTTTAATAAAACAGAAGACATAAAGACGTAATCATAATACAAACAAATGAAAAAGAATTATTACACTCCAGAGGTTAGGTTTCATCAATTAAGGTCAACCGCATCAATGCTTGCAGGCAGTAGTCAGGAAGAATCTAAGCAAGGTGAAAATGATGAGGAACTTTCAAAAGGTTTTGGCTCATTCTATTTCGATGAGGATGAAGACTAAAAACAGAATTTTGCTAAACAATAAATGGAGTCAGACAAATGTCTGGCTCTTTTTTTCGCTGTGATGTATCTTTTGGTATCATGGTAACATGGTAACATATTTTTTACACACACCCTTCACCCTTGCTATTGAGAGGATTTATGCTTTCGCATACTTTGATGTTTTTACTCAAAAAAATAGTGGAAAATGAAGTTAAAAAGTTGTAATTAGTGCCTTTTAGGACGAATTTTTGCCTTTTTGAGGCATTTTCTTGGCTTTTCCGCTTTTTTTTATTATTTTTGTGCCTTAATAAATGAAAAGACTAATCTTCATATCACTCATATTATGCGCTCTTCTTCCTTCCTATGGAAAGAAGAAGGAGAAGAAACGTCAGGCGGTGATCCCAAAGCAGGAACAGCGTCTGAATGATAATGACTTGCGCCGATACCAGTATTTCTATCTTGAGGCTATACGTCAGGAGGGATTGGGTAACTTTACGGAAGCCTTTGAGCTTTACCGTCATTGCCTTGAGATTGACTCACTCGCATCAGAGGCACATTTTGCCATCTCCGGTTTTTATTCGCAGATCAACAAGGACACGCTTGCGCTTTACCATCTGAAGAAAGCCAACAGCCTTGAGCCTGAGAATGACGAGTTTGCCGAGCGCCTCGGACAATACTATCTTTCGCAGAACAAGATTGAAGAGGGAACACGTGTGTATGAAAGGCTTGCGGACATACATCGTGACCGCTCAGAATTCCTCGACATTCTGACACGCATATACCAGTTCAAAAAGGACTATCCGAAGATGCTCGAGACCCTCAACCGTCTTGAAGAGGCAGAGGGAGAGAGCGAGAATCTCACCCTTAGTAAGATGCAGGTGTATTCAAGCATGGGTGATGAGAAAGGTGCATACGAGGAACTGTTACGACTGGTGAAGAGACATCCCAATGACCTCAACTACAAGGTGATGATGGGTAACTGGCTTCTTGCCAACTCAAGGAAGGATGAGGCTCTTAAGGCTTATAAGGCGGTGTTGAAGGAAGAGCCAGGGAATCCGCAGGCTCAGATGTCGCTGATGGACTACTATCGCACCACGGGAAATTCTGCTGAGGCTGACACCCTGTTGTATCAGATTCTTGAGAACCCGGAGACAGAGGCACAGACACGCATAAGTCTGATGCGTCAGGTGGTGGCAGACAACGAGCAGGGCGGGGGAGACTCTACCCGCATACTCAACATCTTCTCACGCATACTATCCCTTCCACAGCTGACGAGTGACATGGCGGAGATGCATGTGGCATATATGAACTTCAAGCACATGCCTAACGACTCCATCCTGTCAGGTCTGAACAAGGTACTTGCTATCAATCCAGAGAATATAGCGGCACGTCTCCAGAGGCTCGACATCATGTGGAGAGATACCATTGATGAGAAAGTCATTGCCGAGTGTGAAAAAGCCATTGACTATACTCCGGAGGAACCAGTACTTTACTACTATCTCGGACTTGCGAAGTATCTTAACAAGGACGATGCCGGTGCCTTGGAGGCTTTGCGCAAGGGTGCTGCGAATATCAAAGAAGACACTCCTATGGAGATTTCCTCAAGGATATACATGATTTCGGGCGACATACTCCACTCTATGAACTTGCCTGAAGAGGCATACGCTGCATACGACAGTTGTCTGAATATCAATCCTAATGAGATCTCATGTCTCAATAACTATGCTTACTATCTCTCTGAGGAGAACCGCGACCTGAAACGTGCGGAGCAGATGAGTTATAAGACCATCAAGGCAGAACCGGAGAACGTATCTTATCTCGATACCTACGCTTGGATTCTCTATATGCAGAAGCGTTATGAAGAGGCTCGTATCTATATTGATCAGGCTCTGAAAAGCGACTCTACACAGACATCAAGCGTGATATTTGAACATGCAGGCGATATTTACATACGACTTGGACTGAAGTCGGATGCCAGCAACTACTGGCAGAAAGCCATTGATTCAGGATCCGATAATGCAACGGAGATAAAAAAGAAGATTGCAAGGACAAAGAGGTAAAAGACCCACCCCCTTGCCCCTCCCATAAAGGGAGGGGAGTAGTTAGTAGTGGGACCTCATAAATGCAATTAATATTGAATAATAAATAAGCATAGCATTGCGCAAACATCTATCAAATAATATGATTTCTCTCAAAAGCGAAATAAGGTATCTACTCCCCTCCATTTATGGGAGGGGTTGGGGGGTGGGTATCTTTTTTCTCCTTTCTCTCCTCCTCGTTTCCTGTGGAACGAAGAAGAACATTGAATCATCAGGAACTGGCACAAAGAGCATTGACAACACTGCAATAAGAAACACGGAATACATACGTAAGGTATATAACAATGCCACAAATGCCAAGAACATCGTCTCAAAGATTGATTTCTCTATTGATGCCAACGGAAAGAACATATCCGTTGATGGCAGGATATATATGCGTAAGAACGAGGTAATCCGCGTGGTTCTGTCTCCTCTGGGCATCATGGAAGTGGGACGTGTGGAGTTCACTCCCGACTATGTACTTGTCATAGATCGTCTTCATAAGCAGTATGTAAAGGCAACATATAATGACCTGTCTTTCCTGAAGAACAACGGACTCAACTTCTACTCCCTTCAGGCTCTCTTCTGGAACGAACTGTTCCTTCCAGGAAATAATCAGCTTACCGTGAATATGTTGGATAAGTTTGATTCTGAATCTTCTGCAGGTACGCAGAGAAAGGTGAAAGTGAAGTCTGGCAATCTCAATTTTGAATGGGATACAACAGCCGCAACAGGTCGTATTGATGCTGCTAATGTGGCATACGGCACAGGAACTGCCAACGCATCAAATGCCTCTTGGAAATACGACACGTTCTCTGCCCTGGGCTCAAAGATGTTCCCTGCACGTCATTCTGTGTCTTTCTCTGGCAAGACAGGAAAGACGAACTCCAATATTAACGTGAACATCAGGATGAAGAAACTCACTACTGATTCTGATTGGGAAACACGCTCCTCAGTATCTGACAAATATGCCAAGGTAAATGCAGAGGAAGCGCTGAAGAAGATCATGCAGTTTTAGACCCCCCATCCCCCCAAGGGGGAGTTTTTTGATAGTATTATTCCCTATTTGTAGTATTGGGACTTATATATAGAAAACAATAAATAACATTAATGTTCAAATATACATCAAATAGCAACACTTCTCACAAAAGAGAGAAAAGGTATATAAAGAACTCCCCCTTGGGGGGATGGGGGGTCTTCCTCCTCCTTTTCTTATGTTCACTAGTCTTCTCCCCTTCGGCTTACTCTCAGTCGAAGCAGAAGAAATCTGCACAGAAGACAGCGGTTACTACGAAGAAGAAAACTACAGGAAAGAGTACTGCAAGCAAGAGTACTGGAAAAACTACGGGAAAGACTACATCAAGAAAGACTGCCACAAGCAAGACATCAAATAAGAAGTCTTCCACAAAGAACAGCACGGAAGGCAATAGCATCAACAGTCTGAAGAAACAGCGCGATGAAATCAAGAAAAACATCGCAAAGCAGGAGAAGGCTCTTCGTGCAAACAAGGCTCAGGTAGAGAAGAAACTCAAGGACCTCATAGCCATAAACGGTGAGATGGACCGTCGTCGCCAGAGCATCGATTCAATAAACCACGACATACACCAACTCGACGGTGACATCGGCATTCTCAATGCGCAACTCAATACCCTCAACGCACAGCTTGAGGCACGTAAGGCGCAATATATAAAGTCTATGCGCTATATGGCGAAGCGTCGTGGTATTCAGAGTCAGATGATGTTCATCTTCTCAGGCAATGACTTTAGCCAGATATACCGCCGTATGCGTTTCATGCGTGAGTATGCTGCATATCAGCGCACTCAGGGCAAGGCAGTTCAGGAACAGCAGCAGCGTGTAAACGAGAAAAACGAACAATTGAAGGCTGCTCGTGGCGTGAAGTCAAACCTTCTCTGGAAGGGTAAGAAAGAACATGCAGCCCTCGAAGGTAAGAAGGAAGAACAGCAAAAAGTTGTTACATCGCTCCAGAAGCAACAGAAGACCATACAGAACATTATCGACGAGCAGAAAAAGAAGGATGCCGCCCTTAATGCGAAGATTGACCAGTTGGTTGCAGAGGAAGTAGAACGTGCTCGTCTGCGTGCCATTGCAGAGGCTAAGAAAAAGGCTGAGGAGGCAGAGGCTGCACGTAAGAAAGCAGAGGCCCTTGCCCGCAAGAAGGCGGAGGCTGAGGCTGCCGAACGTGAGAACCAACGCAGGATTGAGGAGGCAAAGGCTGCCGAACAGAAAGCAAAGGCTGATGCCATTGCAGCACGTAATGCAAGGGCAAGAGCACTTGCTGAACAACGAGCGCGAGAGGCAGAGGCTGCACGTGTTGCTGCCGAGCGTAAGGCTGTTGTTGACAAGGAGCGTGCCAATATGGAGGTTGCAAGGGCTAAGAAGGAGTCTGAGGAGGCTGTGCGCTTGAGTAGTGCCGACCGACTTGTAAGTGGCGGTTTCGAGGCTAACAAAGGACGTCTTCCTTCACCTGTTGCAGGTGGTAGGATAGTAAGCCACTTCGGACAGCATGGTGTAGAAGGACTTCCAGGCGTGGTGCTCGATAATAAGGGTATCAATATTCTCGGTTCACAGGGTTGTGCCGCACGTGCTATCTACGACGGTGAGGTATCTGCTGTATTCGATGCAGGAGGCACTATGGGCGTACTTGTGCGCCACGGTGCATATATCTCCGTATATTGTAATCTGAAGAGCGTGAGCGTGTCAAAGGGACAGAAGGTTTCTACACGCCAGTCTCTCGGAGTGGTAGGACGCGATAATATCCTTCAATTCCAGCTACGCAGGGAGCGTGATAAGCTTAACCCCGAAGTATGGCTCGCAAGATAAGTCCTATCAAGCAGCCTAACACAACTCCAAGAGAGTTACAGAAGAAGTCGTAGATATCTCCAGAACGACAGGTCGTGAGATAAGCCTGGGCAAGTTCGATGAGACCGCCCATAATGATAGGGCATAGGATACCACCGATAAGTAAATGCCCCCTTTCCTGCTCTACGGGTATCCCTTCCCCATGAAGGGGCAGGGAAGAAGTTACACCTTTTTCGCTTAAAGAGTCTTGATTAGAAATACTAACTTTTCCCCCTTCCACCTCCACGGGGGAAGGGCCGTGGTTAGGGGTTATTGAGGGTTGTCTTTTCTTTCTCCTAATATACTCAAACCATATAACAGAGGTAAGAGAACCATACATCACGAAGTGCGTCCATTTATCAATAAGATTCACATCGTTGAGTGGAGTCTCTGGCACAGGGATAAGACACACAACCCAAATAGCTACTATCAACAGGGAGGAGAGAGGATAATTCCGTATTTTTTTTACTAAGAACATAATCTTTTACCTTAAATTCGATGCAAAATTAAGAAAAAATACTTACTTTTGCAAACAAATCAATATTATTTCTAACGCAAAGATACAAAGACGCAGAGAATAACTTTGCATCTCAGCGTCTTTGCGTTTGATAAGAAATGATATTCATAGACTAAACTATCGTAAATAGTAAATAGTAAATTGTAAATGGTACATGGTAAATAGCACACGAGTCAGCTTTGGCAGTAAAATCGGTATCATTCTCGCAACGGCAGGATCCGCTGTGGGATTAGGAAATATATGGAGATTCCCCACTATGGCAGGACAGGATGGCGGTTCTGCATTCATCATCCTATATCTCGTATGCACCCTGATGCTCGGCATACCGGGCATGATAGCCGAGTTCATAATAGGCCGTAACGGTGCCTCCAATGCCCTACGTGCATACTCGCGTATAACAGGCAGGAAATGGTGGGGCTTCGTGGGGGCAATGGGCGTGCTCTGCTCATCTATGATTCTCGGCTTCTATTCCGTCGTTGCAGGCTGGTGCGTGTATTACCTCTTTGCAAGTATAGCCGGACAGGTATCTGGTGATGCGCAGTATATCAGCGATTTCTTCACAAACCTGAGTTCAGACTCGATGAAACCGGCAATAATGGCGGTTCTTTTCATCGTTCTTACGCATTTTGTAATAATACGCGGAGTGAAGGGAGGCATAGAGAAGGCAGCCAATATACTCATGCCTATGCTCTTCTTCCTACTTATCATCCTCGTCATCGCAAGTTGCACCCTACCTGGAGCAATGGATGGCGTTGAGTTTCTTCTAAAGCCCGACTTCTCGAAGGTGACAAGCAGGGTGGTACTCGATGCTATGGGACAGGCGTTCTTCTCCCTTAGTCTCGGAACGGCATGCCTCTGCACCTACGCAAGCTATTTCACGCGCCAGACTAATCTCGTCACCTCCGCCGCACAAATCGCCTTTATCGATATATTCATCGCCGTACTTTCCGGTCTGATGATATTCCCTGCGGCATTCTCCGTGGGGGTCAATCCTGATAGCGGCCCTTCGCTCATCTTCATCACCCTACCAAATGTGTTCCAACAGGCATTCGGTGGTCTGCCCGCCGTGGGCTACATCATCAGCATCCTCTTCTACGCCCTCCTCGCCCTTGCCGCCCTCACCTCCACCATCTCTTTGCACGAGATAGGTACGGTATTCCTTTCTGAAGAGGTGCACCTAACACGCAAGCAAGGCTCAATAGCCATCACCATACTATGCAGCATTTTTGGCATACTATGCTCATGGTCACTCGGTGCAATGCCAGAGATAGCCGTGGCAGGGAAGAGCCTCTTCGACTGCTTCGACTTCCTCACAGGACAGATAATGCTCCCTGTTGGTGGATTCCTCACCGCCCTTATCGTAGGTTGGGTAGTTCCGGTGAACGTAATCCGCGATGAATTCACCAATTATGGCACCGTTTGCACCAATCTATTCACCATTTTCATTTGGACTATACGAGTAGTTTGCCCAGTAGGAATTGTTATTATCTTCCTGAATCAGTTTGGGGTGATATAATAAAGAAAACCGACCCCTTCCCGCCCTGCGGGCACCCTTCCCCGTGAAGGGGCAGGGAGAAAGTTAGTATTTCAAATCATTGGCATACTGGCTAATAAATTGTACATTGTAAATGGGAACTGGCTTCAGCTTGATGAGTTTCAGCGAGAAAATTGTACATTGTAAATGGTAGATTGTACATGTAATTATGAGAAATTTCCGTAAATCCGACAAAGATGCCATCATCATATTGCTTGTCGTCATCATCATTTGTATGGCGGCATTACCCTTATTGAGAAGTTCGGAAGACAAGGGAAAGTCTCCGAACAAGATGGAGTATGCCAGTAAGCCGAGACAATATACACGTAAACAACCATACTATAAAGTTCCGGAAAAACAATACGAACTCTTTTACTTCGACCCAAACACCGCTGATAGCACACAGCTGCTTCGTCTCGGATTGCAGCCCTGGCAAGTGCGTAACATTTACAAATACCGTGCTGCAGGTGGTCGCTATAACAAGCCTACTGACTTTGCACGTCTATACGGACTTACCCTGAAGCAATACAAGCGTTTGGAGCCATATATAAAGATAGAGAAGGAGGTAATGGCAGCAGATGTATATAAAAGTTCACAGAACCTTTCTGTCAATGATACAACCGTAAAGAAAGATTCTGCCCTTATTGGTTATTACACGAAGATAAAGGAAGGAGAGCAGATAGATATCAATACGGCTGATACCAGCGAACTCAAGCATATCCCAGGCATAGGTTCATACTATGCAAAGCGAATAGTATCATTCCGTCAGCGATTAGGTGGAATAGCTAACGTACACCAACTGTTGGAGATACAGGGATTCCCAGAGTCATCGCTCAAATACATGACGACAGGACAGTCTGCAAGTACACGACAACTGCCCATCACCCGAATAAGAATCAATCATCTTGATGTAAATAGTCTCTCACGACACCCTTATATCAGATACGTACAGGCGAAAGAGATAATGAATCATCGCCGTCTCCGAGGTCCAATAAAAAAAGCAGACGACCTTCGCCGTCTGCCTTCATTTACAGATAAAGAGGTTGAGAGGTTGGAACCGTATATAGATTACAGCCCCTAACCCCAACCCTTCCCCCGCTCGGGGGAAGGGAGTATATTAGTATTGTTCGCTTAACTTTTCAAACGGAAATGCTTTTCGCAGAAAAGTGTAACTACTCCCCCTGGAGGGGGTAAGGGGGGGAGCCTTCCCTTGGGGAAGGACGGGTTAGGTCTTTAAATCTCCTTAAACACTTCCTCAATCATCACGAGCATACCATTGATATGCTGGAGAAGTGCGTTGCTTGTCTTAGGAGTGATGATAGTAGGCTCTTCTACATAGTTGTTCTTGAGGTTAGCATAAGCTTCCTCGAAGTTAGCGAATGGCACAACACCATCGGGATTTGAGTGGATGAGCTTCAGACGATACTTAGGCATCCAACCCTTGCAGAGATTCTGACGATCCATAACCATAAGCAGACGGTCAAGATGCTCTGGATGTGCGTTGAGATATTCAAAGTTGAGAATCTTATCAAGAGAAGCACCATTCCACTTGATAATCATATCAGCAATGTTCTCCTTATTCTGACGGATAGCCTGTGGCACACCAGTCTTCAATGCCCATGCTGTGAAGTAATCCTCATAATTGATACCTGCCATCTCTGTAGGATAGCTGTTGAACATACTGTTGATAACAGTAGGAATAACAGTTCCAAGAGCCATATCCTTGCCATTCTCAAGATCCTGAAGATATGTTTCGAAAGTAAGACGAAGGTCGTAAGGACCATCACCGCAATATACTTTCTGCAAATGCAGACGGCTCTGTGTATAGGCATCCAACTGCTGAACTCTTCTCAGAGAAGCGAGTGAAACGGCACCACCCTGTGAATATCCGAGGATATATGTCTTGTAGTTGCTATCAAGAGAGAGATTCTTCTGCTTTGCATAGTCAAGAAGAGTGAGAAGAGCATCCACGCTTGTACGACCATGAACTTCAGAATTCAGATAAAGATCAGGATGAGAAGATGAAGAACCAAGTCCGATGTAATCAGGAAGAATACAGAGAGAACCCGTTGCTGCCATTACTGCCTCAACCGATGTATAGTTAGAAGGAATCATCATTGCACCAATCTGAGTACCATGATTGATAAGCATCACATTCTTGATTTTCTTAAAAAGAGGATAAACGATAAGTGCAGAAGCTGTAACAGGCTTGTTTGCCTCATCAAGAGTCTGATAGGTTACATGAACAGTCTTATATATTGCAGGTACAAGACCACGTGTTGTACTCTCATTTTCAAGTTTTGAGAATGACTCCTTGAAAGAAACATTGAGTTTAGAAAGCTGAGAAGCGTCAGCCTTACCTGTGATACCCATTACGGCATCATTGAAGAACTGCTCTTCTGAAACCTCGTTCTCATCAACGACAGAGAACTCGCGTGAAACAACTGTCTGCTGAGAATTTGCAACAGACTCTTCCTGGATATCCTCACTTGAACAAGAAGCGAATAATCCAACCATGAAAGCGCATACGATTAATGCATTTTTCTTCATAAATCAGTTTTATTAAGTTATATAAGATGTTTGTTCTTTCTGTGTGGCCAAATGCGAGTGCAAAGGTAATATAATCCCCCCATATTTATATGTAATTTTTCGTCAATTTTCTGTATTTTTTCGTCAAAATGGCGAAAAAACACAGAAAAGCAGTAAGTCCCTTCTTCCTCCCTTGTGACTCCCATGTAAGTCCCATTTATAGGAACGGATTTGAATCGGACTTGAAGCGAAGGAGAAGCGGAACTACAGCGAAGGATTAACGGAGGCATAATCGCCTTCGAGTTGTATTGCTCGTTTTTACAGAAAGAAAAAACTGTATTATACTGAAATTGGTTTACACTTTTGCAAATCAATTAAAGTAAAGAAAAATGAGAAAAAGATTCTATTTCACCAAAGAAGAACGT